>Ga0307378_10001904_pt1 | contig 33041 bp, 31 predicted proteins | sample UN1MG_FD_202238 | JGI IMG/M metagenome (GOLD analysis project Ga0307378, IMG submission 202238) | Soil microbial communities from Risofladan, Vaasa, Finland - UN-1 | ecosystem: Environmental > Terrestrial > Soil > Coastal area > Acid sulfate soil | place: Finland: Risofladan, Vaasa | collected... | reverse complement strand
AACGCTAAGAAAAGAAAGCAAAACATTAAGATCTATAATATTTCTGAATATCTCTCGATTTTAATGGATGGGGGTGAAAAATGAAGATTTACGAATTCCAGGCTCATGAGATTTTTACTAAGAGGGGAATACCTTCTTTCTAACCAGATACGATAAGGCTTAGCCCGGATAAAGGGAATGATTAGAGAATCTGATGATTAAAAAGAGAAAAATAACTTAATAAAATTGTATACCTACTTCATAAGCGAAGGAACTGCAAGAAATAGTACCACAAAGTTTATCCAATGATAAAGAAAAAAAATTATTGACAAGAAAATAAAATTAACTTAAACTGTATACAGAAAACATTATACAATAAATAGAGGTGTAAAAATCAAAGAATTAGATCTTAAAATCGAGATTCCAGATTCAAGACTATTAACTTCAAGGGTTGCTGATAAAATTCGGGAGTTTATCATTTTAGGGAAATTTAAACCTGGAGAAAGACTAGTAGAAATTAAATTAGCTGAGAGTTTAGGTATTAGTCGCCAACCCATAAGGGAGGCCTTCCGAATTTTAGAGTTAGAGCAGCTAATTACCCTTATTCCAAGAAAAGGCGCTTATATTTCAGAAATATCTTTAAAGGAGATAAAAGAGATATATGAGATAAGAGCAATGATAGAGGGTTTTGCTGCTCAATTAGCAATTTCTCATATAACACACAAAGATCTTTCTCGATTAGAATCGATACTTGATTTGATGGAGAAATCAATTAGGGAAAATAACTTTAAGAAAGTTATTAAATATAACCTATCCTTTCATCAAAAAATAGTAAGTCTTAGTAAGAACGGCAATCTTGCCAAAGTTTATGGAAGTATGCTTTTGCCTGTGAGAAGATATCAAAAAATGGGTCTTTCTTTACACTCTTCGTGGGAGGTTTCCTTAGAAGAACATAGAAAGATTTTAGAGGAATTAAATTCTCGAGATATTAAGAGGGCGGAAGAGATGTGTAGAAATCATGTTTTAAGGGCTGAAAAAAGGCTTATTGATTGCTTAGTCTCGTCTCGGAAAGGGGGATGATAAGAATGAATATGAAATATATGGAGATGTTAAAGGGCGCTAGAAGCATAGTTGGTACCTGTGCTAATGTTAGGCAGGGAGAAAATGTTTTAATAGTAACAGATACAAATAAAGTATCTTTGGCAGAAGTTTTGGCAATAGCAGCTCAAGAAAGAAGAGCAGAAGTAACAATTGCTATTATGAGCGTAAGAAAATTGGGAGAGGAACCGCCCAAACCTATTGCTTCAGCAATGAAAGTAGCAGATGTTATTATTACTCCTACCGAGGTTACCATGTACCATACTAAAGCCAGAGTAGAGGCTTGTGCCCAAGGGGCGCGAGTGCTGACGCTTAGTGGAGCTACTGAAGAGATATTGATGAGAGAAGCGATGATGATCGATTTCCAAAGACAAAAGCCGGGCGTAGAGAGAATTGGTGCAGAATTCACCAGGGCTAAAAAGATAAGATTCACCGCTCCTGGAGGCACAGACCTTGAGGCCGATATTGAGGGAAGAGTGGCTAACGTTGACACAGGGATATGCCATAAACCAGGAGAATGTATGGGTATGCCTCTGGTGGAGGTAAATGTTCCTCCCCTGGAGAATACTGCAAAGGGAGTCATTGTTGTTGACGGAAGCGCTTCTCTTTTGGGGATTGTAAGGGAACCTATAAAAATTATTGTTGAAGAAGGTAAAGCTGTAGAAATTACGGGAGGAGGTCAGGCGGAAGAATTAAGAAATATTCTTGAAGAAAAGAACAATCCCAACGTTTATGCAATAGCTGAAATTGCCGTCGGACTTAATCCCAAAGGTAAAATTATAGGCGTTTTAACTGAGGATGAGAGTGCCTGGAGAACGGGTCATATCGCTCTGGGGGATAATACAAGTTTGGGAGGTGTTAATCAGGCTCCCATACATATAGATATGATTATAAGAAAGCCTACTATAATACTGGATGAAAAATTTGTTGTGGTTAAGGACGGTATCCCTCAGGTGGAATTTGAGAAAGGATAAATTAGAAAATAATTTGGAGGAGGTGAGCTATTGATTTAAAAAGAGTAAAGAATAGATAAGAGAAATAAGATTAAAAAATTTAATTAAAAAAGGAGACACAAATTGAGTAAAGTTGATTTATCGGTAGACTATTGTGGTGTTAAAATGAAAAGTCCCATTATAGCAGCTTCAGCCACTCCTACGCATGATCCTATTGCTTGTAAAATGGCAGCGGATGCCGGAGCGGGAGGCGTAGTTTTAAAGACTCTCTTTGCTAAAGAAGCAGCGCCCTCTTATAGCTATGCGCGTCCTCGCTTTACGCTTCTTAATTGGCATCCAACTGGCAAAGGAAAAACAGCTAAATATCCTGATTCCTTTACGCTTTATTCCATTGAGCAGTCCACAGTTTTCCCTTATGATAAATATGAGTGGTATATTAATAAAACTAAGGAATTGGTTGGAGAAAATGTAGCGGTGATAGCCAGTATTATGGGTGGAGTTGAGAAAGGTTGGGAGGAGCAATGTGAGATAATTCAGGGTTCAAAAGCTGATATGTGCGAGTTAAACTTTTCCTGTCCTCATGCAGCAGAAGTTGAAGAGCATATTGGCACTGCTGTGGGGTCTGTTCCTGAAGTAGCGGAAAAGATAGTAAAATTGGTTAGAAAAAAACTTGATATTCCTATTATTCCTAAGATGACACCACAAGCTGGAAATGTAGCTGCTATAGCTAAGATGTGTGAGAGAGCAGGTGCAGATGCGGTTACTATCCATAACAGGTTAATGGGATTAATGATAGATATTGATAAGGCGAGGCCAATTGAATGGGGTTGTTATTCTGGATTTGGAGGTCCCTTTATGCTTCCTTTGAGTCTAAGATGGATAGCTAAGGCTCGAGAGGCAGGAGTTAAGATTCCTATCAGTGCTACTAATGGATATTGGAATTGGCAGGATCCCATAAGAGCAATTATGGTTGGAGCAGACAATGTACAAACTTGCACCGCCATTATGGTTAAGGGGTTTGAGGAGATTACTAATTGGCTTAGAGAAATGGAAAGATGGATGAAAGAGAAAGGTTATACCAGTATCAATGATTTTAAAGGTATAGCCCTTAAGAATATAATTCCTGGTGATGAGATAGAAAGAGAAGTTCCCATTATGGCTGGTGGTACTTCCAGCAAGATTGCCGTAGTGGATACAGATAAATGCAGTCTATGCGGGTGGTGCCAGAAGGTCTGCTTCCACGAGGCTATGTCAATGGATGATTATCCTACAGTAGATGAAGAAAAGTGCGAAGCCTGCGGTTTATGTGCTAGTGTATGCCCGGAAGGAGCAATTACCATACAGAAGAAATAAGGTACATTTAATCCTTGGGAGGAGAAGAATCCCTCTTCTATTCCCAAGGAAGGTATTTAAGACCGCTGAAAGAAAGTCCATTTCACTTTTTTTCTTGTTCCTTTTCGCTAGGTGATGAAGGAATTTCAATTCCAAGAGAGAATAGGGATTCAATTTATTCCTTTTGGCTTGAAGGGTTAAATTGTATCCTTAAGAGATTGGGTTGATCTTTCCTATCCCAAAGAGATTCCTTTTCTCTTTGGGATAGCAGTGAAGTTAGACCCTTGTTAAGAAAAGAGCCAAAAAATAGGGTCAGGGGAGGTGAGAGATTAAAATAAATAGACCCATTAGTTTGAGAAAGGAAGGCTTTCCAAAGAAAGAAGTATTGAAAGATTAATTTCTCTTTTTGGGAGCTTTCACAAGAAAGATAAAAATTAGGAGGAAAAATAATGAAAAGAAAGAAAGTTCTTATGTGGTTAATAGTAGTAGGAATGATAAGTGTAATGTTTATAGGTCAGGTTATTGCTCAAGAACCCATTAAAATTGGCGTAATACAACCTCTTACTGGTTCTCTGGCTTATGATGGACGAAGTTGGGTTCATGGCGCTAAAATAGCTGAAGAGGAGATCAATGATACAGGTGGTATTCTGGGAAGACCTATTATACTTATTGTGGAAGACGGCCTTTGTATGCCAGCGGATTCTGTTGCCGCTGCAGAAAAGTTAATCTCAAGAGACGAAGTTACAGTTATTGGAGGCTGTTTCTGTAGTTCTGCAACTAAAGCAGTAATGCCAGTAGTTGATAGACGTCAGGTGCCGTTAGTAACCGGTGTTTCATCTAGTCCCTCGCTAACTGCTGAAAAACATCCTTGGTTTTTCCGGGCCTGTCCTCACGAGGGAATGTATACACCCGCCTTTTGCAGACATATGATTGACAATATGGGAGTAAAAACTATGGCTATTATAGCTGTAAATGATGATTGGGGAAGAGGGACAGCTGAGGAGTTTACAAAAACTTTTACAGAATACGGAGGAAAAGTTTTAGCTACAGAATACTTTGAGCATGGGGAGGTAGATTATTACCCATTTTTAACCAAAATTAAAGCTTTAAAGGCGGATACTGTATTTATAATTGCAGAAACCCAGGATGGGTCTATGTTAGTTAAGCAGTATCGAGAGTTAGGGATAGAGAGTGAAATTACTGCTGTTGGTTCATTGGCCACAGGTACCTTTATGGATCTGGCTGGTTCTGCCGCTGACGGCATTTATGTAACAGCCCCTTATGTGTATACTGCTGTGACTCCAGGAAATGAAAGATTTGTAGAAAAGTACAGGAAAAGAGCGAATGAGGACCCTGGAAAATACTCTCTTGCAGGTTATGATGTAATCAATATAATTGCTGAGGCTATAGGTAGGGCCGGCAGTACCGATGCCGCAAAAATTAGAGATGCTCTTGAGAACACCGATTATGTTGGAGTGGTAGGCCATTATCAATTTGATGAGATGCATCAAGTTAATACTCCTCTTTATCTTGTCCAGCTGCAAGAGAATGTGCCTAAGGTGATAGAAGTTATTTCTACTAAGGGACTTAAATAATACTTAAATAATACCAAAAGTTAATACTCCTCTTTATCTTGTCCAGCTGCAAGAGAATGTGCCTAAGGTGATAGAAGTTATTTCTACTAAGGGACTTAAATAATACTTAAATAATACCAAGATTAGTGAGAAATGAGGAAGGCTTAGAAGTGGTTAAACTCTTGAGTTTCCTTAACCGCTTCTTCCTTCCTCTTAATAAAAGTAAAAAGCATTATTCGAGTTAATTTAAGAGAGAAAATAAATATCAATTGAAAGGAGAAAGATGATAGAACAGTTTTTGCAGCAATTATGCAATGGTTTGGTAATGGGCTCCGGATATGCTCTGATGGCTGTAGGACTCACTATGATCTTTGGTTTGATGTACGTAGTTAACTTTGCACATGGGGAGCTTTATATGTTAGGAGGCTTTTTCGCCTATTATCTCACTGCTTTGTTCGGTATTAATTTTTTTTTATCCTTAGTTATAGCTATATTAATGGTTATGGGAGTTGGACTAATATTTGAGGTATTTGCCTTACGCCCTCTGCGAGAACAGGGTATCTTAACTACTGTGCTAATTACCATTGGTTTGTCCATATTTTTGAAAAATACGGCTTTGATTCTTTGGAGTCCCATTCCTAAGAATATGCCAACCCCTTTTTCACCCATTGCGCTAACCTTAGGTTCTGTTTATATTACCGAGGAGAGAATATTCGCTATTATAGCAGCCTTTACAGTTATAGTGTGCTTACACTTAATGCTCCAAAAAACGAAAATTGGCAAAGCTATGCGAGCTACCTTCCAAAACAAAGAATCAGCTGCTTTAATGGGAGTAGATATTAATAGGGTATACTCTTTTACTTTTGCTCTTGGGTCGGGTTTGGCTGCTATTGCCGGTGTATTACTGGGATCGGTATTCTTTGTTCAGCCTACTATGGGTAGCTTGGCTACCTCAAAGGCATTTATAGTGGTAATTCTAGGAGGGTTGGGAAGCTTTCCCGGAGCTATTGGTGGAGGTTTTATTTTGGGAATGGCGGAAAGTCTGGGAGCAGGTTTTATTTCTACGGGGTATAAAGATGCTATCGGTTTTGTATTTGTTATACTCATTTTGCTGTTTATGCCCTCAGGATTGTTTGGAAGAAAAAAATAGAGGAGAGAGTAATGAAAAAGAGATTTAGTTATTTTAGATGGTTTTTATTTTTGTTTTTTTTACTTTCGGTTCCTTTTTTACCCATAGGCAATTATCAGTTACATATTATAATTATAGGTTGTATTTATGCCGTTATGGTCTTAAGTTTAAATTTAATAACTGGGTATGTGGGAGAATTATCCTTAGGTAATGTAGCTTTTTTTGGGGTTGGAGCTTTCACCTCTGCTTTGTTAACTTTAGGGGGGGTATCATTCTGGGTTAGTTTTTTAGCCGCGGGTATGGTAGCTGGTATTTTTGGTTCTTTAATTGGTTATATTACTTTAAAATTGAGAGGGGCTTATTTTGTAATAGTTACCTTAGCCTTTGCCGAAATATTGAGGTTGATAGACACTAACTGGACAAGTCTAACTAACGGACCTATGGGTTTGTCAAATATTCCTCTCCCTGAAATACACATCCCTTATTTATTAAATATAACTTTTTCTGACAAAATTCACTTTTATTATCTCTCGTTGGGATTACTTTTATTGGCCCTATATGTTGTTTATCGATTAGTTAATTCTCGTATTGGAAGAGCTTGGGTTTCTATCCGTGAGAATGAGGATTTAGCAAAATCTATAGGTATTAATGCCTTTAACTATGCATTACTTGCTTTTGTTGTGGGAGCTATTTTTACTGGTTTAGGAGGTAGTGTTTATGCTCACTATATGTCCTTTATCGGTCCAGATGTATTTTCTTTCTCTATCACTGTTAGTATGTTAATTATGCTAATTATGGGAGGAAAAGGAACCATAATAGGACCAATAATAGGAGCTTTTGTTTTCACCGCTTTACCTGAATATTTAAGAATAGCGCAACTATATCGTTTGTCAATATTGGGAATTATTTTAATTTTTGCAGTAATATTTTTACCAGCGGGAATAGTCAGTATGCCTAAGCGAATTATATCTTTTATAAAAGAAAGGAGAAGACAATTTGGCACTTCTTGAAACTAAAAAACTAACTAAGTATTTTGGAGGATTGGGAGCGGTAAAGGATGTAGATTTTCTTATTAACCGCAGGGAAATAGTAAGCCTCATAGGTCCCAATGGAGCAGGGAAGACCACTTTTTTTAATTTAATAACTGGATTTTTCCGACCCACGAAGGGGAAAATATTTTACAAAGAGGAGGATATTACTAACCTTAAACCTCACCAACTTGCTGTGCGGGGGATAATTAGAACATTCCAAAAGACGAAAGTTTTTCCTGGGGTTACTGTTTTGGAAGGAGTCATAATGGGTTCCCATCTTACGATCAATCCCCATATTTTAGGAATATTGAGCAATACCGCCGCTACTCGAAAAGAGGAAGAGAAGGTCAGGCAAAAGGCTTTGGATATACTTAATTTTTTGGGGATAGAATATAGAAAGGATATATTAGCTAAGAATTTACCTTATGGGGAGCAGAGAATTTTAGAGATTGCTGTTGCCCTGGCTGCTGATCCAGAACTTTTGTTGTTGGATGAGCCAGCTACAGGTATGAATCCCGAAGAGACCAAAAGAGTTACGAAATTGATTTACAAAATACGAGAAAAGGGGATTACAGTTTTGCTTGTTGAACATGATATGAATGTAGTTATGGGAATTTCCGACAGTATAGTTGTGCTTGATTCTGGTGAAGTGATTGCCAGGGGACTGCCTCAAGAAATCAGGGAAAATAAAGAGGTTATTAAGGCATATTTAGGAGAGGAGTATACCCATGCTTAAAATGGACAATGTCCAGATTTATTATGGAAATGTTCAAGCCTTACAAAATATATCTCTAGAAGTTGCCCAGGGAGAAATAATTACTTTAATTGGAGCAAATGGAGCAGGTAAAACTACTGTCCTTAAGGCTATTTCTGGCCTTCTTCACCCTAAATCTGGTAAAATAGAATTTCTTGGTAAAAGGATAGATAATCTGAGCACTGCAAAGATCGTTAAGTTGGGGATATCTCAATGCCCGGAGGAAAGAGGAATTTGGCCGGATATGACCCTATTTGAAAATTTAGAGATGGGGGCTTATGTCCGTAAGGATAAAAAAGGCATAAAAAAGGATTTTGAGCAGGTTTATGCTTATTTTCCTATCCTTAAAGGGAGGAAAAATCAGTTAGCCGGAAGTTTAAGTGGGGGGGAACAGCAGATGTTGGCTATAGGACGGGCATTAATGAGTAGACCAAAACTACTTTTACTTGATGAACCATCATTAGGATTAGCTCCTATTCTGGTTAAAGAAGTAGCTGATATCATTAAGAAGATTCATCAAGAAGGAACTACTATTCTTTTAGTGGAGCAGAATGCTTTTTTAGCTTTGAATATCTCAAACAGAGCCTATGTATTGGAAACAGGTAAGATTGCTCTGGAAGGTAAGGCAAAAGACCTATTACAGGATGAACGAGTAAAGAAAGCATATCTGGGTAAGGGATAAAAGGTAAGAATATAGAAAGGAGAAAGATTAATGGAAGTGGTAGAATCGGATGTGTTAGTTATCGGTGGTGGCGGAGCAGGGGCTATGGCTGCTCTTAAGGCAAGTGAAAATGGTGCAAAGGTATGTATAGTGATAAAAGGGGGATTAAATAAGTGCGGTTCCACTCCTATGGCGATGGGGGCAGCTTCTGCTGTTGGTCCCTGGCATAGCCCGAACGATAGTAAAGATATACATTTTATGGATACGGTTAAAGGTGGAGCCTACCTGAATGAACAGAAACTGGTTCGGATTCTGGCGGAAGAGGCGCCGGATAGAGTTTTAGAGCTGGAAAGACTTGGTGCTTTCTGGGAAAGGACCGATAGCGGAGAAAAGTATCTTTTAAGAATTGATGGAGGTCATAGTTATCCTCGCTCGGTTTATTTAGAAGATAGGCCAGGAAGTGAAATGCTTAAAGCGATGAAAGGAGAGTTAATTCACAGAAATGTTCAGATTATAGAAAATGTTATGATTACTATACTTTTAACAGATGAAGATAGAGTTTCCGGTGCCTTAGGAATTAATGTCTATACCGGGGATTTTATGATCTTTAAAACTAAGTCAATTGTATTAGCTACTGGCGGAGCAGGACAAATTTATGAATATACTACCCAGGATGTCCGTAACACTGGTGATGGTTTTGCTTTAGCCCTCCAAACCGGAGCAGATTTAGTAGATATGGAGTTTGTTCAATTTTTTCCCATTGGTTTAATCTTTCCCGAGTCTACCAAAGGTTTAATCGTCGGTGCAATGTATTACTCATATCTTCTAAATAAAGATGGGGAAAGATTTATGAAAAATTACGATGCGAAACGAATGGAGCTTTCCACCCGAGATATAGTTTCCAGAGCTGTTTTTACTGAAATAAAAGAAGGGAGAGGCACTAAAAGGGGAGGGGTCTATTGTGATATGACTTTCCAGCCTCCCGGCTATATTAAAAAGCAGCTTCCTTTGGTCTATAGCTTCTGTGATAAGTTGGGGATGAATGTAGAAAAAAATAAACTCGAAGTTGCTCCTACCTGCCATTTCTTTATGGGAGGGATAAAGGTTAATGAAAAATGGGAAAGCAGTTTCCCTGGAATTTTTGCTGCTGGAGAAGCTGCCGGGGGAGTTCATGGAGCAAATAGATTGAGTCAGAATAGTCTAGCTGATATAATGGTTTCTGGAGCAAGAGCAGGAAAATATGCTGCTATTTATGCCTCTAAGGCCAGAAGGCCTAAAATTAATCAATCATCTATTAAACAAGAGCAGAAAAAGATAGAGGAGATCATCACTAATGACCTTAAGGATCGTATTTATCCTTGGCAGATTAAAACAAAGATTAAAGAAGTTATGTGGGAAAATGTAGGTATATATAGGGATGGAGAAGGTTTAAAGAAGGCCCTGGAACAAATACTGACTATGAAGAAGGTAGATTTACCCCGGGTATGTCTATCTAATAAAACGAAAACATTTAATCGAGAACTCATAGAAACGCTGGAAGTTTCTAACCTTTTTCTTACTTGCGAGGCCATTATTCGTGCAGCTTTATATAGAAAGGAGAGTCGAGGCGCTCATTTTAGAAATGATTATCCCAATTTAGATAATCAAAATTGGTTAAAGCATATAGGAGTAAAATTAACCCAAGATAAATTTGAATGGTTAGGCGAGCCGGTAGATTTATCAGAAGTAAAACCTGGAGGTGAAGATAAATGAGTGGAGAGAAGGCAAAAATTACTGTTTTCAGGTATAATCCAGAAGAAGACGAAAGCCCTTATTATAAAGTTTATGAGGTTCCTTTCGAGTCTGGAATGACGGTTTTGGATACCCTCAATTATATTTATGAAAATTATGATGGAAGTTTAGCCTATGTTTACGGGTGTAGGTATGGGTTTTGCGGTTCTTGTGCTCTTAAGATTAATGGAAAACCTACCCTTATCTGTCGTGAATTAGCTACCAAAGAGATGAAAATAGAGCCCTTGGATAATTTTCCTGTAGTTAGGGACTTAGTAATAAATCGAGAAGGTTTGGAGGGAAGGGTTAGAGGGATTCGACCTTTTTTAGAGAGGGTCACTCTTCCGGATAAGGAACCAGAAGTTTTAAAACCAGCCGACTTTAAAACATTCAGGTTAGTTAGTAGATGCGTTGGTTGTTTTGCTTGTGTTTCCAGTTGTCCGGTAACTTCAGCAGATAGCTATAAATTTCCTGGCCCATCTTTATTAACCGAGTTAGCCCGGTATTCTTTTGATCCCAGAGATGAAGGGGATAGAACAACTACTGCTTACTTTGAAGGATTATTTTATTGTGCTGGATGTAGAAAGTGTGAGGAGGTTTGTCCTTATGAGATTTCCGTTCCAGAATTGATTGTAGCACCACTAAGGGAACAGGCTGTTTCTAGAAATATTGAACCCTCTGTTGTCAAGGAAGTAGTAAGACATGTTCTTTCTACCGGAAATACCTTATCTACCCTTGAGGAAGATTCTTTAATAAAAAAGTTATCACCTCTGGAGGAAGCAAAAGATGAGACTGCTAAAGTAGTCTTTTTTGTGGGGTGTTATGTTGATCAGGATTTCAGACTTCACCAAGTAGGTAAATCTGCTATTGAAATATTGAAGAAGAATAAGATTAGTGTAGCCATACCTAAAGATCAGGTATGTTGTGGCAGACCTTTATTAGAATCTGGAGAAAATAAGAAAGTAGAAGAGTTAGTTAGAAAGAATGTTTTAGCTATTGAATCTATTGGTATAAGAGAGGTAGTTACTGTTTGTCCGGGGTGTGGATTGACTCTTAAAGAGGATTATCCTTTAATATTTTCTCGGATAGAAGGAAGAAAGCCTAACTTTGAGGTTTATGATTTTTCAGAGTATCTGTTAAATAAGGTAAAGTTGGACTGGAAGAAGTTGCGTAAGTTAGATTTAGAAGTAACCTATCACGATCCCTGCCATTTAAATCGGGGGCAAGGAATTCACGAGCAGCCACGGCAGATTATTAACTCTATTCCGGGGGTAAAATTGGTGGAAATGGAAGAGTCGGATAGATGTTGTGGTGGAGGAGGAGTGATTAAAGCTATTGACAGCAAACTTGCCCAGATTATTGCTAAGAGAAAGGCAGAGATGATCAAAAATTTAAATGTAAAGACAGTAATTGTTCCTTGTCCAACTTGCATGCTTCAAATTAACCAGGGTTTAAAACTGAGTAAAGTTAAGGGAGTTAAAGTTATGCATTTAACCGAGCTTCTTGATGAAGCTTTATAAATAGGTTTTGTTGATAAGAAGATGATGAAAGGTAAAGTAAGAAATGCCTGAAGTTACATTAAAATTATACGCAACTCTGAGAGAAATTGCGGGAGAAGGTAAAATTATAATGAATGTTCCAGAGGGAAGCTCTGTAAAGGAACTTATCAGGTCTTTATTTGACCAATACAAGGAAAAATTTATAGAAAGGTATGGCTCGCTATTTAAAAAAAAGAATATGGAGGAACGATTTTTGGTATTTGTAAATAATAATCCCATATCTTCTCTCAATGGTTTTGAGACAAAATTAAAAGATAAAGATAAAGTGGAAATTTTAGAACCTATTTCAGGAGGATAGTAGATGAAAAAAATTTTAATGATAGATGTAAAGAAATGCACCGGGTGTAGAATCTGTGAATTAGTCTGTTCTTTAAGTCATGAAGGGGAGTGTAATCCCTTGAAATCTCGTATAAGAGTATTTAAGATTGAGGAGGAGGGAATTGATATGCCTTGTGTTTGTCAGCATTGTGAGACTCCTCTTTGCCGAGATGTCTGTCCTGTTGACGCTATAGTGAGAGATTCAGATACGGGAGCAATAGTAATCAAAGAGGACCTTTGTGTGGGATGCCGGGCCTGTACTTTGGTATGCCCCTATGGAGCTATAACTATGGATACTTCCCGAGGAGTTATGTTAAAGTGTGATTTATGCAGTGGAGACCCCAAATGTGTAAAATTTTGTCTTACTAATGCCCTGGTTTATGAGCGATCAGAAGTTATAGATAATCTTAGGCAAAATAGTGCTGTGCAAAATTTTGTTAAACCAGTGTTGAAATCACGAGAAATTGCTTATCAAGAAAAAAAGGAGGGAAAATAATGAACGGTTGGATGGGGACAATTTTAAGAGTAGATTTAACAGAAAAGAAAATAACCAAGGTACCATTAGATAAGAATTTAGCTTTAAAGTTTATTGGTGGTAGAGGTCTTAATGGAATAACTCTTTATAAAGAGTTAAAACCGGGCATAGACCCTCTAAGTCCTGAAAATATGATAATTTTTGGAGTGGGACCCTGCAACGGAACTTTAAGTTTAGCTTCCGGAAGGTTTAATGTGACTTCTAAATCTCCTTTAACAGGAGGATTTGGTGATGCTAATGCTGGAGGTTTTTGGGGGTCGGAGCTTAAATATGCTGGTTATGACCAGATAATAATTCAAGGTAAGGCTGAAAAACCTGTATATCTTTGGATTGATGGTGATAAAGTAGAGATAAGAGATGCCTCTCATCTCTGGGGGAAGGATACTTTTGAAACAAATAAATTAATACTAAAAGAGTTTGGTGACCCTAAGATAAAAATTATTAGCATTGGACCTGCCGGAGAAAATCTTGTAAAATTTGCAAATGTAATGAGTGGCCTCTATAGAGCTGCTGGCAGAACTGGGATGGGTTGTGTTATGGGCTCTAAGAAACTTAAGGCTATTGTAGTTAGAGGAGATAGGGGAGTAAAAATAGCTTATCCCGAAAAGCTACAAGAAGTAGTATTAAAATCTTACGATATCTTATATTCTGATTGGTTCGCAAGAAAATTTTCAGAGGAAGGAAGTCTCTGTTTAACGGATATATATAATAACACTTTAGGAGCATTAACTACCCGTAATTCTCAAACAGGAGTTTTTGAAAATATAGATGGCTTGTTGTCAAAAAATTTTGACGATAATTATAGGGTAGCCAATAAAGGCTGTTTTTCTTGTCCTTTACATTGTGGTTGCTTCTGGATGATTAAAGAGGGTCCTTTTGCCGGTTTGCGTTGGGGAAAAGCTGAGTTTGCTACCATAGTTAATTTTAGTACTCGAGTGGGGATATCTGATATGGAAGTGAGCCTCAAAGCAGGTGTTTTATGCGATAAATACGGGATAGATATTATTACTATGGGAGGAGTATTAGGATTTGCTTTTGAGTGTTATGAAAAAGGAATAATTTCTGAAAAGGATACAAATGGACTAAAGTTAGAATGGGGAAATAAAGATGCCGTATTAAAGTTGATTGATAAGATTGTTTTTAGAGAAGGTTTTGGAAGCGTATTAGCAGAGGGAAGTAGAAAAGCTGCTAAAACTATAGGTAAGGGGTCCGAAGATTATGCGATACACACCAAAGGGCTGGAGCATATAGAGTGTGACCCAAGAGGTCTACAAGCCTGGGGATTGGGATACGCTGTATCTACTCGTGGAGCAGACCACTTACGAGCTCTCCCTGCGTTTGAATATACTATCAGTCCTCAGAAAGCTAAGGAACTTTTTGGTACAGAGAAAGCGGCGGATAGATTTTCTACTGAAGGTAAGGGAAGAATGGTAAAATGGTTTGAAGAACTTCGAGCTTTTGCTGATTCTATGGAAATATGTAAGTATGTTACCCGAACTGGTTTAATATATCCTGAGCCTTTAATTGAGATGTTAAACGCAGTTACTGGCTTAGACTTTACTGCAGATGATGTTTACAAAATTGGGGAAAGAATTATTAATATAGAGAAAGCTTTTAATACCAGAGAAGGATTTACTAGAAAAGATGATACTCTTCCAAAAAGGTTTTTAGAGGAGCCTCTACCCGATGGTCCATCAAAAGGACATGTATGCAATTTAGAACCGATGTTGAACGATTATTATAAATTGCGGGGTTGGAATGTTGAAAACAGCCTTCCTACCAGAGCTAAGTTAGAAGAGCTGGATTTGAGAGAAGTTGCTGATGAACTGGAAAAATTAGGCAAGCTGGCCTCATAAATCCTACTAAAAAAGAGAGAAAATTAATGAAGGTTGTAATTATAGGAAATGGAGTAGCAGGAAATAGTGCTGTTTCGACCATAAGAGAGGTTGATGAAAATATTGAAATCACAATTATTTCGGAAGAGATTTTCCCGGAGTATTCTGCTTGTGTTCTTCCTGATTACTTAGCAGGAGAGATAAAAAGAGAAAGTGTTTTCTTAAAATCATTGGATGACTATTTAAAGAACAATGTTGAGGTAATTTTTGGGTATAAGGTGGTTACTATTGACACCTATAGTAAAAGACTTACTTTAGACACCGGGAGAAAAATCTTTTATGATAAGCTTATTATTGCTACCGGGGGAGAGCCGATAATTCCCCCGGTGGAAGGTTCTTTTCGAAAGGGAGTTTTTACCTTAAAATCAATGGATGATGTGGATAGAATCTCTAACTACCAAATGGAAAAAGTGGTAGTAGTAGGTTCAGGACCTATAGGTGCGGAAGCAAGCATAGCCTTAAGAAAAAGAGGATCCGAGGTATGGTGGATAGAACTTTTGAATTGGATATTACCGAAGATTTTTGATGAAAAACCTTCAGGTATACTTAAAAAAGCTGCTGAAGAGAAGGGGATTAAAGTATTAACGGGAGAGAAGGTAGTTAAGATTTTAGGAGAGGAAAGCGTAGAAGGAATCATTACGGATAAACGGAAGATAAAATGTGACGCAGTGGTTTTAGCTATAGGTATCAGACCAAATGTAGATTTAGCTCGACAAGCAGGGATAGAGATAGGAGAAAAAGGAGGAATTAGGGTTAATGATCAAATGATGACCAATATTAAAGATGTTTATGCTTGTGGTGATTGTGTGGAAACAATAGACTCTGTTACTCATCAACCCACTCTTATTCTTCTCTGGCATAATGCCAGGCGTCAAGGCGAGATTGCGGGTTATAATTGTGTGGGTGTGGGTAAACGATATGCTGGTTCTACGAGTGTAGTAAGTTTAAATATGTTTGATACTTTGGCTTCTTCCATAGGGGACCCCGCTGCTAATTTCAAAGATGGTGAAGTTAAAGTAATAGAGAAGGAATGTAAGGAATTTTATTATAGAATGGTCATTGTTGATGGAGTAATAGTAGGTGCTCAATCTATTGGTAAAGTTGAGGATATGGGTGTCCTTCTTCCGTTATTAAGAAAAGGATATGGTTTAGATAAACTTAAAAAAATTATCGAGAATCGAGAGTTTCTTTTGCTTTCTCCCTGGTACTATAAGATAAATCGATATATATAAGTTGCTTAAACATGGAACGCATTGCCTCTCTGGCATAAGGAAAGTGTTCTGGAATAAACAAAATTTAAATTTTTTAGTATATTACTTTAATATATTAATTATAGGAAAGGAGAAAAATAAAGAATCACTGAGGAAAAAATAAAAGAGCTTCGTTTACTAATTAATAAAATGAGTTCTCAGATGTAAGAAGATAAGAAGAATAATTCTTATAAATATAAAGAAATAGCAGAAAAATTTCATTATATAATTAATAAAACCTGAGGTGTAATAATGAATAGTATAAATCGGATAAAAAAAAGTGATAGAATAAATAAATTACCTCCTTATCTATTTTTTGAAATAAGGAAAGCAAAAGAAGAAGCTGCCAGGAGAGGATTGGATATTATCGATCTTGGGGAAGGTGACCCTGACCAGCCTACTCCTCAAAATGTTATCGATAAATTAAAAGAAGCCTCCCAGAATTCAGAAAATCATAAATATCCTTCTTCTTATGAGGGATTGTCGGAATTGAGAAAGGCTATAGCAGATTGGTATAAAGATAGATTTAGTGTTGATTTGAACCCCGATGAAGAAGTTCTTGCTTTACTAGGAGGCAAAGAAGGACTTGGGCATATCTCATTTGCTTTTGTAAATCCGGGGGATATGGTTTTAGTGCCCAGTCCCGGGTATCCGGTCTATTCTAATAGCACTATTTTAGCGGGGGGTAACCCCCTCAGCATACCTTTAATTAAAAGTAACCACTTTTTACCCGATCTTTCCTCTATAAAATCCGATATAGCTTCCAAAGCTAAATTAATGTTTTTAAATTATCCTAATAATCCTACTACTGCTGTAGCTAATAAAGAATTTTTCTTTAAAGTGGTAGAATTTGCTCAAAAATATAACATTATCGTCTGTCATGATAATCCCTATTCTGAAATATCCTTTGATGGATTTAAGCCAATGAGTTTTTTGCAGATTCCCGGCTCTAAAGAAGTGGGAGTTGAATTCCACTCTTTTAGTAAGACTTATAATATGGCCGGATGGAGAATCGGATTTGTTGTTGGCAACAAGAAAGTTTTAGAGGGACTTCTTAAAATAAAGAGTCAGTTAGACTCTGGCATTCCTCAGGCTATTCAATACGGAGCCATAGAAGCCTTAAGAGGACCCCAAGAAAGCGTGCATAAGTTAAGAAAGATGTATCAGGAGAAAAGAGATATATTGGTGGAAGGACTTAAAGAATTAGGTTGGGAGGTAGAAAAACCTAAGGCTACTTTTTATGTATGGGCTACTGTTCCTAAAGGATATACTTCTACCGAGTTTTCAGTTCGCCTTTTATCTAAAAAGGGAATCGTGGTAACCCCTGGAAGTGCTTATGGTGAAGCAGGTGAAGGGTATATTAGAATAGCTTTAATGGCGAGTAAAGAGCGTTTAAAAGAAGCATTGGATAGAATGAGAGGTATTTAAAGAAATAAGGGGAGAGAAATATTATGGATAGAATAATAGAAACAGATGTTTTAGTTATAGGAAGTGGAGCAGCGGGTTGTAGGGCTGCTATAGAAGTCGGCAGGTGTAATGCTAAAGTTACTTTGGTTACTAAAGGATTATTTTGTAAATGTGGTTGCAGTGTTATGTCTACGACATCTTATAATGCAGCTTTTGGGCATACAGATCCTGAGGATAGCGTAGATATTCATTTCGAGGATACTGTAAAAGGTGGGAGTTTTTTAAACGAGCAAAAGTTAGCCTATATATTGGCAAAAGAAGCTCCCAAGAGAATGATAGATATGGAGAATATGGGAGCAATTTTTACCAGAAAAGGAGATAAATTTTATCAGATACACAACCCTGGTTCTACTTATGGTAGAGTTTGCTATCTTGATGAAATAAGTGGAAGACATATTTTGTATACCTTACGAGGGGAAATATTGCGCTACGGAATTAATATAATAGAAGAGACTATGGTTACTAACTTATTCACTAATGATAGTGGGGTTGAGGGGGCTATAGGTGTAAATTTAATTAGTGGAGATTTTATAATTTTTAAGGCTAAAGCAATTATTTTAGCCATGGGTGGTGCCGGTCAAATCTATCCGGTAACCACTAACCCTTCAGATATAACCGGAGATGGATTTGCTTTAGCTTATAGAGTCGGAGCAGAGTTAATTAATATGGAAATGGTTCAATTTTTTCCTTGCGGTCTTGTGCAACCTGAACTGAGAAAAGGGGTGCTTGTTTTGGAGCCTGGAGAGGTTGAGGATGGTAGGCTTTACAATACTCAAAAGGAAAGATTTATGCAAAAATACGATCCTGATAAAATGGAAAAAACTACAAGAGATAAGCTATCCCGGGCTATATATACTGAAATATTAGAAGGAAAGGGTACTAAAAATGGTGGGGTATTTATGGATTTAACTAATAATTCTCAAGAAGAATTTATTAAGAGAAAAGATGAAATAGATAGAGTTAAATCTTTAACGGGAGTAGATCTAACTAAGGAGTTCTTAGAGATTTCACCTACAGTACACCACTTTATGGGCGGGGTAAGGATAGATGAAGAGTGTAAAACTACTATGGCCGGGCTTTTTTCTGCTGGTGAGAATGCCGCTGGGGTCCATGGGGCAAATAGGATATCGGGAAATGCCTTAGCAGAGACGCAAGTTTTCGGAGCTCGAAGTGGTAAGTATGCTGCTGAATATGCTTTAGAAAAGAAAGAGGAAATAAAACTCAACAGAGATAAAATTAGAGAAGAAAAGAAGAGAATTGAAAGATTTTTAAAAAAAGAGGGAACCATTTCTATCTATGAGTTTAGGAAGAGAATTAAAGAGGTTATGTGGAAATATGTAGCTATAATAAGAAGGAAAGAGGATTTAGAAAAAGCAGTTAGAGAGTTAAATTTATTAAGAGAGAAATTATCAAAGATAAAAATTTCTTCGGAGAGTAAATATTATAACCAGGAATGGATAGAGTGTATAGAGGCCGAGAATATGTTAGACACAGCCATGATGGTGGCTAAATCTGCTCTTCTCAGAGAAGAAAGTAGAGGAGCCCACTATCGGGAGGATTATCCCGATAGGAATAATAAAAAATGGTTAAAGCATACAGTAGCTAAACAAGAAGAGGGAAAAATGGTAATGAGAAGTTCCTCGGTAGACTTAACCAAAATAAAGGTAAAAGAAAGATAAATGGAAATGAAGAAAAAAATTATTACCGTTAAAGTGAGTAGATTTAATCCAGAACAAGATACTGAAGCAAGATATGAAACTTACAAAGTTCCTTATAAAAAAGGAATGACTGTGTTGGATGTCTTGATTTATATTCGGGAAAATTATGATGGTTCTTTTGCTTTTAGGTATAGATGTCGGGTAGGTTATTGTGGTTCCTGTAGTGTGTTGGTTGATGGAATTCCAGGATTGGCTTGTATGGAAGAAATTCCCCCGAATAAGAAACAGCTAACAGTCGAGCCCTTATCTAATTTTTCTGTAATAAAAGATTTAGTGATAGATATGAGTTCAGTTGATAAACGTATGTTGAAGATAAGGCCGTTTATGGAAAGAGAAAAAACCTTCGAGGGTGTATGGCCTCTCAAAGATGAGGAATTTGAAAATTTAGAAGCAGTAACTAAATGTATAGGATGTCTATCTTGTATGGAAGTTTGCCCTGTTTTTAATGAGGTGCCTCAAAAATATCCTGGACCTTTACAGATGGTTAATATTGCAAGGTTTGCTTTTGATCCCCGGGATGAAGGAGATAAAGTAAAAACGGCACTTTTTGAAGGGGTATATAACTGTGCTTTTTGTAAGAAGTGTGAGGAAGTCTGTCCTAATGAATTGCCTATTCCTAGGAAAATTATAGAAAAATTAAGAAGTCAAGTAGTAGAGGAAATTGGTTTGCTTCCTGGGCATAAAGGACTTTTAGAGAACCTTGATAAGACCGGGTTTACTTTACCTTCCCTTACACGAACTTTTATAGAGGAGACTTCGGAAGTTATTACTCCAAAGTTTGTGAAGGGGGAAGTAGGTTTATTTACAGGGTGTGTAGCCAACATTATGGAAAAGGGATCTTTAGAAGCAACTCTTAAGGTTTTAACTGAGAATGGCATTCAAGTAATTATCCCAAAAACTCAGATATGTTGCGGTAATTTAAAAATATACGGGATTTCCCTTAATGAAAGAAAAAAAGAGATTGTAGAGACAAACATAAAAGCTTTTGAGAAATATGGTGTAGAGGTAGTGTTAACTGTTTGTCCAAGTTGCGGTGAATTTTTAAAGAAAGAGTATTTTTCTGACCAAGATTCTTTGGATAAAAAGCCTATTTTTAAAGTATTAGATATTAATGAATATTTATTAACTCAAATAGAATTAAATACCAGTGACTTCAAGAGTTTAAATGTAATAGTTACCTATCATGACCCCTGTCATTTAAGACGAGGGCAAGGGATATATGAAGAACCCAGAAGGTTAATTAAGAAGATTCCCGGAGTTAATTTTGTTGAAATGAAAGATTATGATAAATGTTGTGGGGGAACACTTAGAGCGACATCACCAGATATAGCTGCTTTATTAGGAATAAAAAAAATTAGAAAAGGAGCCAAAACAGGAGCAGATTATATGGTAACTTCTTGTCCTTTATGTGTTTCTCATCTTTCAATAAGTAGAGCAAAAGCTAAAATTAGAAAACCTAGAGTAATAAGCATTCTAGATCTTTTAGCTAAAGCATATGAGGAGTAACTTATGGATCCCTATAAAATACACCTAATAAAGAAAGTGCCTTTGGCAAAAAAGAATAGAGTTTTCTCTAAATTAGTGGCAATCATGGATTTAGAAGTAAAAAAAAGAGGCTTACAATTAATTCCTTTACACGGGCTTTGCTAAAAAATGAGATTCATGAGTTGATAATCACTGACGAGAAAAATGCAGGCCCTCGCAAGAAAGTGAATAATATAAGTTACTTAGGTTTTGTTAGAATTGAGGAAGGAGGGATAGTGGCTATAGGGGACAAAGTATATCTGGAAGGGAAAATTATAGGAGAAGTAGCTGGATTTGACGAAACTCATATGCCTAATCACTGGAACATTGTTATTAAATCTTCAAAAAAAGCTATTGGCATAGAACTAAACGCTCCTATAGAAGGAGAGATTCCTTTGGTTAAAAAAAATAAAAAATATTATAAAGAGGAGGTATTAGAATGGCTAATTTATCTACAAACTATGTTGGATTGAAGTTGAAGAATCCTTTATTGGCTGCTTCAGCTACGGAGACAAAAGATGCTAAAACAATGAAAAAGTGCATCGATGCAGGATTTGGAGGAGTGGTGGTAAAATCATTGTATGGTACAAGTATTGCTGTAGCCAGAAAATGGCATAGACCCCGTTTTCAGCTTCTCAACTGGCATCCTAAAAGCACAGATCCTTTAAAGGCTCCTGATGGATTTATTCTTTATTCGGTTGAACAGGGATCTCAATTTAATTATGATGAATGGAGAGACGATGTCAATAGAGCTAAAGACGTTATTGGTGACAAAGGAGTGGTTATAGGGAGTATTATGGCAGGTAGTATGAGTGACTGGCCTGAGATGTGTGAAGTTGTTCGAAAAACTAATATGGATGCTTTGGAGATCGATTTATCCTGTCCTCATATGAAAGAGACTCATAAAGATTCAGGAGTAGAATTGGGAGCGGATCCCGAACACGCTGCTGAGATAACGAAGCTGGTAATTGAGAATGTGAATGTTCCTGTAATTGCTAAACTGACTCCACAAACTGCTAATTTAGTTTTGGTCGCTAAGAGGATTGAGGAGGCAGGAGCTGCTGCTATAACTTGTCACAATCGAATGATGGCTTTAGATATCAATATTGAAACAGCTTCTCCTACTGTCTGGCCTTCTTATGGAGGTTGGGGTGGCCCCTGGATGATGCCTTATAATTTAGCTTGGTTAACTAAAATTTATGCCGATGTGAAGATTCCTATAAGTTCTACCAGCGGAGTATGGAAGTGGCAGGATATAATTGCTGCCATTATGGCTGGAGCAACCACTGTCCAATCTTGTACTGCTATCCTGGTTAAAGGATTTGATGTAGTAAAAGAGTGGTTGGATAATATGAATGCCTGGATGGATGACAAAGGATACAAGTCTCTAGATGAGATCAGGGGAGCGGTGATGAAGAATTTAATTTCTGGTGCTCAACTGAAGCGTGGTCAACCAGGTGTTCATGCTGTTGTAGATGAAGGAAAATGTACTGGTTGTCTGTGGTGTGAAAAGATCTGTCTCTATGAAGCCATTACCGTTGAAGATGCAGTAGCCGAGGTGAATGAGGATAAATGTGATGGTTGTGGGATGTGCGGTCAGGTTTGTCCAAGTAAGGCTATTTCTATGACCAAACCAAGCAAATAGAAGTTTTTTCATCCTTAATAAAAGGATGTCTGCGTTAGTGTCTAGTCGACAGAGTAATTATTGGTTAAGGAGGTTTTTATTTAAATATACTGGGGTGAGTAAGATTTTATAGGGTGACAAGGAATACAAACTTTAACTTATTATAGTTACTCCGCTAGGGTCTTACTCTACTCGAGTAAGATAATGTTAAAAATTTTATGAAGGAACACGAAAGATAAACATGAAAAAAGAGAGTAAAATATCGAAAGTGTTTATCAAGAACATCGGGAAACTTGTCTCTGGAGATTTAGAAAAAGGTGTATTGAATGCAAATGCAGTTTACATTCAGGATAGGAAAATTGTAAGAGTCGGAATGGAAGATGAGATTAGGCCAAATGTAGATGGGAAGATCGTATCCCTTAGAAGCCGAAATACTCCAATGGCTACCAGAACGATAAAAGTAAACGGGGTTGTACCATCTCAGGTTAGTATTGAAAAGCATCTTTATGGTGGATAGCAGTTCAGTACTTGTTCAAACTTAAATAATTTAAATTTTAAATAAGGAGAAAAGTATAATGATATTTAAAAATCCAAAGAAAGAATATCATGGCAAAATCGAAGATTACCCTTTAGAAAATTATCCTGATTATGAACCTGGAAAAGCTCCCAAGACAGAAGTACTGCAAGAAATTAGTTATTTGGATGAGTTAGAGAGAATCTGGGGTAAGAACTGGGGGAGCCAAGGAATCGGTAAATTAAGAGAAGTGGCTTTAATTAGGCCAACAGAATATGAAGTTAATCCTTTATGGGAAAGAAATAGAGAATTTTACTTGTTAAGAAGGGAAAGGGTAGAATTAGATAAATTACGAAGAGCATTCGATGACTACGCTGAGCTTTTAGATAAAGAAGGAGTAGAGGTGCACTGGATGGAAACCCCTGAAAAAATGGGGGCGTACGGTCCGATGAGAAAGCTTTTTATGGGCTCTTTTTGTTTAGTGGTAAGGGGCGGTGCTATTATTTCTCGGCAAGGGCATGCTTCCTTTGTGCGAGGATTAGAGCCTAATTTTCTAAAATTTTTTGCGAAAATAAATTGTCCTGTTCTTCTTACAGTTCATGGGAAAGGTATCTGTGAAGTAGGGGTATTTGTCCCCATAGCGGAAGATGCAATTATGGGGTTCAAATCTTGTGCGTGTAATGAGGAAGGTTTATCGCAGGTAGTTCCTGTGTTGCAACGAGCGGGTTATAAGGAAATTCCGATAGCCAATTGTGCTACTATTTATGAAGACTATAAGGCGGGAGGAGATTTTCATATTGATATGATCTTTGGAGCAGTTGATCTACGAGTAGCGCTTATCTACCCCGGTTTTTTAGATTACCAGATATTTAAATGGCTTAAAGATAGAAATTTCAAATTGATAGAAGTTGATCCAGAGGAGCATCTTAAATATGCTCCTGCTAATCTTCTTATTCTGGAGCCAGGTAAAGTGATTATGGCTGCCGGGGCTAAAGAAACCATAAAAAAGGTTCGCAAAGCAGGGATAGAAGTTATTGAGTTTGATACTTCTGGTCTGCAGGTTGGTACGAATGGTATTCGGTGTGTAACTTTGTCGTTGCGGCGCGATGTTGGGCCAAAACTTCAAGACTAAAGTGAATAATTGAATTTCTTTTGAACCTTTAGTAGATATCTAGATGGCGGTAAATATATAGATGAAGTTAATAGTAAAGCAGATTGGGCCTGGGCAACGCATTTATCTGCAGGAGGCTCTTCGCCTGTTTACCGCAGAAAGTGCGTATTTGACTTTGAATGAAAACATTAAAAGTTCAGGGTAAATGTTAGTGTAAAATTTATAAGGGTAGTTAGAAAGATTGTTAAAAGGTAGTAATAAGGGGGAAGATAAAGTCTTAAATTGTCCTAAATTTGATATATAATATATTAATGACCAGAATAAATTTGATTTTTGACCAAGCATAGTATTATGAACTTGAGGAAATATTGAAAATTTTTTAAATTATTTTCAAAAAAAAGAAGGATTTTTAAGTACTGATAAAGTATAAAGTATAAAGTATAAAGTATAAAATATAAGGAAAATAATATAGTGACTAAAAGCAAAAAAACAAGGTGGAAAGGAGGTGAAAAGTAGTAAGGTCTTTAGTTTGGAAATAAAAAAAGGAGGTTTAAGATTAAAGTGAGTAAAAATAAATTTTTGTGCAAGATGAGTATTATTGTTTCTTTATGTATGGTTTTAAGTCTATGTTTTGTAGGGTTGGCACAAGCACAAGAGGAAATCCCTTTGGGGATACTTATATCTCTAACCGGAGCTCTAGGTACAGAAGGTCAACCTATTTACGAAACATACCAATGGCAAACTGAGGAGATTAATAAACTTGAAGGAGGACCTTTAGGTAAACCCATAAAATTATATGTAGCAGATGATGAAACAAGTGTAGAAAGAGGAATTCTAGGTGCCAAAAAACTAATTACTGTGAATGGAGTGAAAGGAATTCTGGGCCCTGTTTCTGATGTTATGATAGCTATTATGGACTATTGTAAAGATAATAAGGTCACTCTAATTTCTCAGTGGGCAGGGTCACATCGTTTAAGTGAGATCGGAGGAGAGTATCAGTTCCGCACCGCCCCGGATGATTTCTTTGAAGGGAATGCAACAACAGCATTTATGCTTGATCGGGGATGGAAAGAAATTGGTTTAATAGTGCTAAACAGGGAAAGTCCTAAAAGCATAGGTGATATAATAGAACAGCAAATGAAAAAGATGGGAGGAGAGATAGTAGCTAAACAAGTTATTGAGCCAGGAATGACCACTTACAGAGCTGAGGTAAGAGCAATAAGCGCAGCGAAGCCAAAAGCTGTATTTTTAGCGGTGGATTTAGATACTTTAGTAGTTCTTTATCCTCAGATGTACGAAGCTGGTATAGATTACGTGGTGGTGTTAGGTTCTGATGCACAACAGCCAACCACTATTGAAGTGTTAGGAGCAGAGCTTTTGGAAAACGTATATTCAGAAAAACCAGCAGCTGAATCCAATTCTCCTGCCTACAAAATTTTTGAGGATAAATATGAAAAATATATGAAAGACCAGGTAAGTTCATTCACTCCTAATGCTTATGATGCCCTAAATATTTGGGCTTTAGCTGTTCAGGCTGCAGGAAAAGTAGATGGTGAAGCAATAGCGCAAAAGATCCGGTATGTAGCAAATCCTCCCGGGATAATAGTATATAGTTATGAGGAAGGGATGGCCCAACTTCTTTTAGGAAATGATATTAACTACGAGGGAGCTTCCGGACCCTGTGATTTTAATGATTTTGGTGATATAATGGGTAACGTTCGGATAATACAGATTAAAAATGGAGAATGGGTGGATGTAAAATTTTACTCCGGTGAAGAAATAACAAAAATTACGGGACAATAAATATATCAACAGGCTGAAGCTCTTACATAACAAGAGCTTCAGCCTTACTACTGATAAATATGGATTTAGTTATATAACCATATTAAGTAAAAAAGGAGAAAATAGATGGATTTTTCTATACTTTTACAGCATACTACGTATGGAATTGTTACGGGGAGCATATTGCTTTTAGCCGCTATTGGTTTTTCTATGATATATACTATTAAAGGATTTTTCAATATTGCTCACGGTGAGTTACTTACGGTGGGAGCATATCTAACCTATCTATTTTACGTGATAATGGGCTGGAACTTTATTTATTCTGCTATCCTAGCTATTATTCTTACGACTATGATAGGGTTATTAATAGGCAAAACTTTATACGAACCTATGGAAAAATATGGTCCAGTGGTTCTTCTATTCACTACAGTTGGTGTTACCTTTGCTGTTCATGGAATCACTGATTTTATTGCCGGACCAATTATCAAATCTTATAGACTGTTACCAACTAAAGCTATTAGAGTAGCCGGTATTCCATTAGTGGGAAAAAGGGAGGTTTTAATTGTTGTTATTGCAGTGCTCAGCATATTTTTTCTCCATTTTCTTCTAACCAGAACCAGGATAGGTAAAGCTTTCCGAGCTATGGCTAGCAATACTAACTTGGCTATGGTCAGAGGTATTAATACTGCTAAAATTACCAATTTTGTTTGGATGTATGCTTCAGCAATGGCTGCGTTGGCAGGGATAATGTTAGCTATGGTTACCGCTCTAACTACAGATTTAGGTTGGAAGCAGATTTTAATAATTATGGCTGCCGCAATCCTGGGAGGGCTGGGAAGTATTTATGGAGTAATGGTTGGAGCTATATTATTAGGGCTTGCTATGGATATAGGAGTAATAATTATTCCTTCAGCATATAGACCAGCAATAGCTTTTGCTGTTATTATAATCATGTTAATTATAAAACCACGCGGCATTTTTGGAGGTGAATAAAATGGGTGGAGATGTACTATCTTTTTTGGCGGGAACTATTGCACTTGCTGCGATTTATGCTATTTTTACTTTAGGGTTGAATCTGCAGTTTGGATATACTGATTTGGCTAATTTAGGATTTGTGGCTTCTTTTGCTATAGGAGCTTATGTTTCTGTAATTTTAACTTATTCTCCCCCCGGATCTATGGATGCTTATATGTTTGGATTTAATCTTCCTATATGGGTGGGAGTGATTGGTGCAGCTGGGGCTGCAGCTCTGTCTGCTTTTTTAATAGGGCTTCCTACTCTTAAAATAGGAGCAGAGTTTTTTGTAGCGGTAACTTTTGCTTTCGCAGAAATTGTAAGATTGGTTGCGGAAAACGAAACCTGGCTAACGAATGGTTCTTTTGGATTTTATGGATTGAGCCGACCGTTTAAACAATTTTTCTCTTCCTATACTTACGAGTTTATCTTTGCTTCTCTCATGGTCGGAATTTTAATTATAGCTTATCTTATAATGACGAGAATATGTAATTCTCCTTTTGGCCGCATGCTTAAAGGCATAAGAGAAAATGATATGGCATGCCGATCTTTAGGTAAAGATGTATTTCGAGCTAAGCTTAAGTCTTATATGATAGGAGCTGCTTTTGCTGGAGTGGCAGGTAGCTTATATGCACGCTATACTACAGTGGTTGTACCAAGTATGTTTGTTCCTCACGTTACTTTTGTAGCTTGGTGGGCAGTGATGATGGGAGGAAAGGGAAATAACAAAGGAGCAATTCTGGGTGCTTTTATATTTGTATTTGTGGATCAATTAACCATATTTGCTCAGGTTTCTGCAATTTATGTTACTAGACTATCATCGCTGAGATCGTTTATCCTGGGTGTGATGCTTATTCTCATACTTAGATTTTTACCTCATGGTATTCTTAAGGAAAAAAAGGTCGTTTACGATTCTAAAATATAGAGAAAACAATAGGGAGGGAAGCAGTGCTTGAAATTAAAGAAATATGTAAGAATTTTGGAGGTTTGCGCGCGGTAGATAAATGCTCTCTCACGGTGAAAGAAAGAAGTATTACCGGACTTGTCGGACCTAATGGTGCAGGAAAGACCACCCTTTTTAATGTCATCACTGGTTTCTTAAGAAAAGATGGGGGAGAAGTATGGCTGCAGGGAGAAGAAGTCGGGAATTTTCAGCCCCATGAGATAGCTCTGAAAGGTATGGTAAGAACCTTTCAGACCGCCGCTGGATTTATGCATATGACCGTGATGGAAAATATGATGATTGCCCCTCAGTCCCAGGAAGGAGAAAGACTGGGGAGAGCTTTTTTTAGCAGCAAAAATATTCAAATCCAGGAGAAAGAAAATAGAAAGAAGGCGGAAGAAATTCTTGATTTCATCAATCTTTATGAGAAGAGGAACGAATATGTGGAAGATCTCGCCAGCGTAGAAATTAAATTGTTGGAGGTCGGCCGTCAGATGATGACCGGAGCCAAAATATTCCTTCTGGATGAACCGATGTCGGGGGTTTCTCCAGCCTTTCAGGGGAAGATGGTTAAATATATCCAGGATCTTCGAGAACGTATCGGCCTCACCTTTTTTATTATCGAACATAACCTGGGTTTTATTCAAGAAGTGAGTGATGCTATCTATGTAATGAACAATGGACAACTTTTATGTTATGGAACCTGGGGGGAGATAACCTGTGATGAGAAGGTCATTGAAGCTTATCTAGGAGGTAAGAAATGAGTTTATTGGAAGTTAAAAACCTGGAGTCAGGTTACGGGAGAACCTCTATTCTCTACGATATCAATATTGAAGTTAAGGAAGGGGAGATAGTGGTTATCGTTGGCCCCAACGGCGCAGGGAAGACCACTTTACTTAGAACTATTTCCGGGGTTTTGAAAGTGAAAAAAGGTCAGATTAGCTTTCAGGAAAAGCCACTGGGAGACTCCAAACCCAACGAGATCGTGCAAAAGGGAATTGGTTATGTGCCTCAAGACCATAATGTTTTTCCTAATCTCACGGTGATGGAGAATCTGGAAATGGGGGCTTATCTTCTTCCTAAATCTGAATTTGAAGGTAAATTAAAGGATATCTGCGAACGTTTCCCCATTTTAAAGGAGAGAAACAAACAGAAGGCCCGCACTTTATCAGGCGGAGAACGTCAGATGTTGGCCATCGCCAGCTCTCTTCTCCTCACCCCCAAGCTTTTAATGGTGGATGAGCCCTGTGGGGGGTTAGCTCCCCAGGTCATCGAGGAGGTTTTTAGTAAAATTCTGGAGATCCATAAGATGAACACCGCTATCCTCTGGGTGGCAGAGAGAGAAATGGAAGCGGTCATGAAGTGGGCCTCGAGAAGCTATGTGCTAGAATCGGGTCAAATTACCTTTACCGGAACTGGAGAGGAATTACTCAGCAATAAAAAATTTCAAGAGTTAATTTTGGGTAAATAGGTGCCAGATCGCGCTCATCATAGACTGAAAGGAGGCGAAAAAGCAAGTAGACCATTAACAGAGGCAAAGGAAAGTTTTATAAAAAGGGAAACGTTAAAAAATTAAATTTCTTTTAAGGAGGTAATTTAAGATGAAAAACAAGTTAACCCATATAAAACTAGAATTTGTGGGCGTACTTGTTATATGTATGCTTTTAGGAACTAGTCTAATATTACAAGCAGAAACACAAATATTACAATGGGATTATCTTACTCCGGATTTGATTATTAGTAATGGGAAAATTATTACCATTGATGAAAACTTCTCAATAGCTGAGGCTTTGGCCATCAAGGATAACAGAATTGTGGCTGTAGGGAAAACTGAAGATATTTTAGGTCTGAAGGGAGCAAAGACCAAAATTCTAGACCTGCAAGGGAAAACTGTTATTCCCGGGCTACAGGATTCACATATTCATTTTATGGAGCTTGGTGGGGACCTAATCTATAAAATCAATCTTGCCGAGGCTACGAGTGTTGAGGACATAACCAATCTTGTGAAAAAGCAAGTCTCAAAAACGAAACCAGGTGACTGGGTTTTGGGAGTTTGCTGGGATTGGAGGAAGATACAAAAGGAGAAACAAGGCGCGATGGCGGATAGGCTTGAATTGGATGCGGTTTCACCTAATAACCCTGTTTACTTAAACTACATAGAAGATGGCTGGGTCTTCAACACGCTTGCCATGAAAAAAAATGGCTGGGATGAGAGCTGGGAGTACTGGAAGAAAGATCCTGACTGGACCGATGAGCTCAGCTATATTGAAAGATTCACCTCTGGACCTCACCAAGGCGAGCCTACGGGCGTTTTCTATGGAGCTATGTCCTGTGACACACTTCTTACAGGGTTACCTCCAGAGGCTAGTCCGCGGACGCGTACTGTGGAACAAAACGTACAGTGTATCCTGCGGGCTCAGGAGGAAATGCTATCTTGCGGAGTGGTCTCTGTCATAGAGCCCGGTGGACTTCTGGATATTTCACCTTATCAGAAGGTGTACAATGATGGTAAACTGGACCTACGGGTAACCTGTTATTCTGGTAGCTATGGCTGGGGAGATACAGAATCACTTAAAACAAAATTAGCAAAATATGGCTTTAATAATATTGGAGATGACCATCTAAGATGGAGAGGGGCCAAATTCTTTGCCGATGGTGGGATAGGTTCCATGGATGGTGCTTTATCTGAACCTTATCTGTTTGGTAAACCAAATAACTATGGAGCTCTGGCACAAGATGATGACAAAATTCGGCTGGAACAGTTCCAAGCAGTTGCCGATCGCGGTTGGGAGCTTCACACTCATTGCACTGGTGATCGATCCGTTGCCCAAACGGTTCGATTGTATGAGCAAGTTATGAGTGAAGTAAAATCAAAAAATCCCAACGCTGATCTTCGTTTCAGCGTAATTCATGTTTTTTTAGGCAATGAACCCGCCACCATGCCCGCTAAGGATATGGCAAGACTCGGAATAATAGCGATGGTCAATTCCGTATTCTACTATGGATTGGGAGATAGTTTTACGGATTTTATTGGAGTTGAGAGGGAATCACGCTTTTGTCCAGTTAGCTCTTTAATAAAAGCCGGTGTCAGGGTGGCTGAAGGATCTGATTACTCGTATGCGGGTTATTATGATCCATGGAAGGGAATGTTTGCTATGGTGAACAGAATTGTTGGTTTGTCCAGACAAGTATATGGACCGGAGGAACGAGTGAGCATCGAGGAAGCTCTCAAGACTTATACTATTAACGGTGCTTATCTGACCTATGATGAGAACAAAAAGGGATCACTTGAACCTGGTAAATACGCTGATATGGTAGTTCTAAATAAAGATATTCTAACCATAAATCCGCTGGAGTTGGAAACAATGAAAGATGAAGTGCTCATGACTTTAGTTGACGGAAAAGTAGCTTGGAAATCCCCCAAGTGTGATTTGACAATTAAATAATAGATAGACGATGTAGGAAGTTTAGAATAAGTTAAATAATTTTAGCAGGGTAGGAACAGGTTATTTAAGACCTATTCCTACCCTTTCTTTAAAGAGTAGATTGATAAGGGGGAAAAATGGTTGCTAGGTTAATTCAACACATTCTGTTTGGTATTGTAACAAGTAGTACATTGGTTACTGGAGGTAGGTGAGATTGTTAATCCTATAGTTTATTCGATAAAATTAACAGATGATGAGCTTTAATTATTATAACAAATATCTTAAAAAGAGATAGACCGAAGATAAAACAATAGATATTAACATCACAGGAAATCCAATTCTGAAAAAATCTTTAAAGGTTATTGCTCTGCCCTGCTTTTTTAATATGTTTACCCCAATTAAATTAGCTGCTGCAGCAATAAGAGTTACCTAAAAAGCTCCATAAACATAAAAAGAAGAGATTAGACTATTCTACTTCTAAGAATTTTTTCGCTGGGTCAATATTAGTAATTGAAAGAATAAGAGTCGCTCAAAAATTTTTATTTGGCTGATGGAATAGGTGCAGCTTTACAATTAAAATACCCGCGTTTCTCTTGATTTAGATTTTTTACTAAAAACGATATTGACAACATTTAAACCCTAATGTGTATTAAATAGTAATGTATATTTAAAAAGGTAAGTATTAAAGGGTATATATAAACTGGCAGAGATGCAGTACATAAACGGTTATTCTCTCTTCAAGAAGCAGAATTAGAGGATAAATAGCTCAATTTAGTAGATAGCCCATCACAAAAACAGAGCAAAGCATAGCTCCTAGTCAGAGATTAAAGAAAAAGGGAAAGTAAGGGTAGAGGGGTAGGCATACAGCATTGAGAATTAAGAACTGAGCAAGAGAAAAAAACCAAGACACCGGATTAGAGGGAAAAAAGAAGGGACTTTTAGAAAAGCTAACTATTATAGTAAGGAGGAAAAAATGACTAAAGTAGAAGATTATGATATGCCTGAGGAGCTCTATTATCACAAAGAACATATGTGGGCAAAAGTGGAAGGAGATAAAGTTAAAGTGGGTTTAAGCGATTTTTCTCAGAAACTTGCCGGGGAGATAAGTTATATTGAAATGCCTGAAGAAGGAGGCCAGGTAAATCAGGATAAAGTTGTGGGTAGGTATGAGACAGGAAAATGGTTAGGCAAGATATATGCTCCCGTTTCTGGTGAGGTAATCAGTATCAATGAAGATGCTGAGGATGACCCTACCCTGATCAATAAGGACCCCTATGGTGAGGGATGGATTTTTGAGATGAAGATGAGCGACTCTGCCGAGCTTGCTAATTTAATGAAGGGAGAAAAGGCGGTAGAGTGGTTAAAGGGAGAAATAGCCAAACATGCCAAGGAGAAAAAATAAGTAATGTATCTATTTAATTTAGATAAACTTCCCGGGCAGCAATCTATGCTTTTTTTCACCTTCTGGCCCGGATGGGAATAGAAGCTTTGGTGTTGGTTTCTCCGAAAATTCCTCACTCCCACCATGATTAAAGAAATGGAAAAGTTGGAAAGAGAGTTTACTTCCCCGGCTTTTCTTTTTAAAAAGACACCAAGAATACCAAAAGGTGTAAAGATAAGGGAAGGAGTGGAGATTATTTACGGGATACACAAAGCAAAAGGTGGATTGATAAGGGCTATTCAAGAAGTAAAAAAAGAGAGGATAAATGAGATCAGTCTTTCAGGTGATTTTACACTTTATCCCAAAGATTGTCTTGAAGAATTAGAGGAAAAATTAAAAGGGGAGGTCCGTAAAAAAAGGTGGTTAAACTCTAAAATAGATGAGTTTTATGATAAGGAGAAAGTTCAATCTCCCGGTGTTAACTCAGAAGATTTTTTAAAAGCAATGAAAGTGGAGGAGTAGAGATGAGGACGGAAATTTCTTTTAACACAGTTAAATGAGATGTTATTTGACTCTGCAGGAAATCTATTGGGAGGAGATTATGTTTGAAGAACTAAAAGATATTGTGGGGGGAGAAAATTTTTCTGATGGTCTGGCGGATAGATATATCTATTCCTCAGATGCTTCTATTTATCAGAGT
>Ga0307378_10001903_pt1 | contig 33045 bp, 19 predicted proteins | sample UN1MG_FD_202238 | JGI IMG/M metagenome (GOLD analysis project Ga0307378, IMG submission 202238) | Soil microbial communities from Risofladan, Vaasa, Finland - UN-1 | ecosystem: Environmental > Terrestrial > Soil > Coastal area > Acid sulfate soil | place: Finland: Risofladan, Vaasa | collected... | reverse complement strand
GGAACTTGAACAGCGAATAATATTGGACAAGCTGAACGTGAAATTGCCAAAGCAGCCACCGCCAAAAGTGTATAGCCATCAACTGAACAGTCAGCTTTGTGGTGGAAACTAACCGCTCTGCTGCTATTAAAAGTGCCGATTTAGGTGCCTAACTGCGAAAGTTGGGCTAATTCGAAGTTTCTTATTGAAATGCGGGCAGAAATATTGTAGAAAATTAGGCAATCTTTTAGGCGGTATTAACTTGTTCTTTGAAATCACAGCGTTATAATGGTAGTTTAATGGAAATATTGAAGGGACTCCATTTTGCACCCTTCGACTCCGCTCAGGGTGAAGAATCTCTTCATGCCGAGCGGAGACGAGGCATCGCAAAATGGGAACCCTTGAGAAGTTGAACGGATTCCACTATGACACGGAACCGAAGCAAAAAGGCGCTTTATGAGGTTATGAGCAAGGCTCGCGTTAAGCCTGATGATGGCAAAATCGTCGAGCATTTACGGCCCAAAAAACCTGATGAAGAAGCTCTCGCAGCCAGGCGGAAGGAATCCGCCGGCGTTCCGAAGTCAGCGGCAAAATGGTGGAGAAAACCGAGAATTGTCCAGCTTAATGCCGGCAGAATCGAGTTTTCAATGCCGTACCAGATTGCAGTTGTGTTGCTTCTGGTCTTTATTTTTGTGATTTTAGCCGCCTACAGGCTCGGTCAGTCTTCCTATCCGGCCGAACGGCAGGGAACAGACCAACCAGTCCCTGCGGTGCGGGAGATGGATAGTGAAAGGCCGGTAGAGCAGGCGATGAGCAATATTACGCAGCCTTCTTCGCCGCCTGAGAATACGACGGCGAAGACCGAAGTTGTCGAGCCTGTTAAGCCGACAGGCAGCAATGTGATTGTTCTGGTTGAGTATGATTCGCTGCCTGATCTGGCTCCCGTGCAGGCGCATTTTTCAGAGCACGGAATTGAAACCGAAATTGTGACCGAAAGGGGCCGCTACTTTTTACAGACAAAACAACGATATGATAACCCGGCAAAGCCCGGAACTGATGGATATAAGGCTATACAGAAAATTGCCGAGGTCGGAAAGGAATATAAGGCGCCGTCAGGTTATGACCCTTTTTCACGGCATTATTTCTCAGATGCGTACGGCAAGAAAGTAAATTAGTTTTAGGAGAAGTACTGAATGTCGATTGATCCTTCATTGAAAATCAAAGGTGCACTGTCGAGGCACCGGAATGTTTTGAAGCGGGCCGAACGTATCGAGCAGCTCAAAGACGAAGACCGCTGGTCTGAGGATGATTCTTTACTTGGACTGCCGAAAGTCGCGCACCGCAAGAGCCATGCCGGCCGGAAGGAGGCGGAAGATACCGCAAAAGAGGCTGCCACTGAGGTGATAGTCGAAACTCCAAAACCCGAATAAGCTTAAAAGCGAAGGACAAATAGTATTGCTGATGTGAATGACTATATTCACATGAAGCTGTAAAGAGGTCGAAATCGGAAACCTGTTTTTGTGATTAGCACGGAAAGATTCTGTGAATTACATAAGCAAAACCTTTTGCTGTGGCTCCATGCCATATCTGCACTCGAAAGATAGATGACAGTGAGGTTGTTGGAAAAGTCCTCATTTCACGATGTATCAATACACCAGCCGGAAATGGTGCACAATCGTTGCTTCTTAAAAACGCTGTGTTCTAATCAAGGCACGCAATCAGGGCGGCTGTTGGGAAAAAGACCGCCCTGGCAATTGCTTATCCCGGCATTGTTCTGCAGCCTGTTAATCGTCTCGATCCTTTCGGCCGAAGACCATCTTCAGTGGGGCAGTAAAGATTCCCGAAACATGGTCTCGGCGGAAACCGGCCTGCCCGATAGTTTCGACCCGGCCACCGGCAGGAACATCAAGTGGGCGGTTCCGCTGGGTACGGAAAGCTATGCTACGCCGGTCGTGGCACGCGGCAAGGTGCTGATAGGCACAAACAACGAGCGCCCGCGAGACCCCCGGCACAAGGGAGATCGAGGCGTGCTGCTGTGCCTGGATGAAAAAGACGGCAGCCTCTGCTGGCAGCTCGTCGTTCCCAAACGAATACCGATGCTCTATCGAGACTGGCCAAAGTCGGGCCTTTGTTCGCCGGCAACCGTCGAAGGAGAAAAAGTATATATCGTGACCAACCGCGGCGAGGTTGTATGTCTCGACCTCAACGGCCAGGCCAACGGCAACGACGGACCATGCCGGGACGAAGGCCGCCTCATGGCACCCCAGGACGCCGAGCCTATGGACGTGGCAAAAACAGATGCCGATATCATCTGGCTGTTCGATGTCGCGGCAAAGACGGGCGTTCATCAGCACGATGCCGCCCATAGCTCGATTCTCCTGCACGGCGACTTTTTGTACATAAACACGAGCAACGGCCTTAACGACAAACACGAAACGATTTCCGCCCCTGATGCGCCGAGCCTGATTGTGCTCGATAAGGCAACAGGGCGGCTCGTCGCTCAGGATGATGAAAAAATCGGCCCGAAGATATTCCATTCGACATGGTCGTCGCCCGCACTGGGCCAGGTTAACGGGCGAACGCTGGTTTTCTTCTGCGGCGGCGACGGGGTGTGCTACGCTTTCGATACCATTAAAGAGATTCCGGCCGCCGATGAAGTTCAGAAGCTAAACCGTCTCTGGCGATTCGATTGCGACCCCGAGGCGCCGAAAGAAGACGTGCACAAGTATGTTCGAAACCGCAATGAGAGCCCGAGCAACGTCAAGAGCACGCCAGTCTTCCACAACGGCCGCATTTATGTCACCTACGGAGGTGACATCTGGTGGGGCAAGGACCAGGCATGGCTCAAATGCTTCGATGCGAGCGGCTCGGGCGATATCACTCACTCGGGCCAAATCTGGACTTACCCGGTCGAGCAACACTGCTGCTCGACACCGGCGGTACACGATGGCCTGGTCTTCGTAGCCGATTGTTCCGGACTTATCCACTGCGTGGATGCCGAGACCGGCAAGCCTTACTGGACGCATAAAACAAAGGGGGATATCTGGGCATCGACACTCGTGGCCGACGGAAAGGTCTACATCGGCACGCGACGCCGAGACTTCCACATTCTCGCCGCGAGCAGAGACAAAAAGCTCATCAGTTCAGCCGAGCTGGACAGCCCCATGTGCGGCACACCGGTCGCCGCCAACGGCGTGCTTTACATTACCACACTGAAGAAACTCTACGCAGTCAAAAAGTAGGTAGGGTGTGCACTGCACACCATCATAACTGAAATCGACAAAAAATGGTGTGCGATGCACACCCTACGGAGACGATTATGAAGCGTTTCATTCTCCTGGCGTTTGCCGCCGCCGGATTTTTTCTGATGTTCTGTTGCGAGTCGCCGGCCCTGGCGGCAGATAGTCCCATCGAGCAGTGGTCACGCTTCGAGCAGTCATTCACAAGCTCAACGAACTACGACAATCCGGTGCAGAAGATCAAGCTCAAGGTGGAATTCAACTCGCCGAGCGGAAACAAAAGGACGCTCCTTGGTTTTTGGGACGGAGGCCGTGCGTGGCGTGTGCGTTTTTCGCCGGACGAGCAGGGCGAATGGACGTACAAAACAGCTTGTTCGGACCAAAGCAACAAAGGTCTTCACAACCAAACCGGCTCGTTCCAATGTGAGAAATACGATGGCAATCTTTCGCTTTTCCGGCACGGCGAATTACACCTTTCCGCGAACAAACGCTACATCGAGCACGCCGACGGTACGCCATTTTTCTGGCTGGCCGACACCGTCTGGTGCGGCCCATTGTTTGCCGATTTTGACGACTGGAACGTTTTCCTCAAAGACCGTGTGGAAAAGGAATTTACTGCGATTCAGTTCGTCATGACCCAGTGGCGAATGGCCAGGACAGATGCGGCTGGAAATCCCGCATATACAGGCAAAGAAAAAGTCGCCGTCAATCCGGCGTTTTTCCAGCGAATGGACAAGTACATCAATGCGATTAACGATGCCGGGTTTCTCGCCGTACCGGTTCTGCTCTGGGCAATTCGCGGCGATGAAAATCCGGGTTATTCTCTGCCGGAAGACCAAAAGATTGTGCTGGCAGAATATATGATCGCCCGGTACGGCGCCCATCAGGCCATCTGGTTCCTCGGCGGCGACGGTAGATACACCGGGGATAACGCCGAAACGTGGAAGCGGGTGGGCCGAGCGATTTTCAACGAAGACCAGCATCGCCTGGCGACCATGCACCCCGGCGGGAAAAATTGGGTAGCCAAAGAATTCCGCAACGAGCCGTGGTTCAGTTTCATCGGCTATCAAAGCGGACACGGCGACGACGAAGGAACCTTCCGCTGGCTCAACCAGGGACCGCCGGCCACGAACTGGAACGGCAAGCCCAATCTGCCCATTATTAATATCGAGCCCAATTACGAGGCTCACAACGGCTACACTCACCGGAAGGTCCACAACGACCATTCGGTCCGCCGGGCCGCCTACTGGAGCCTTCTCGTTTCTCCAACGGCCGGTGTCACCTATGGCGGGCAGGGCATCTGGGGCTGGCATACCAAAGTGCAGGCTCCCGCCAATCATATCAGCACCGGACTCGGCTCACCGTGGCACGTCGCCAAAGACCTGCCCGGCGCGTTGAGCATGAAATACCTGCACCAGTTCTTCAAGAGCATCGAATGGTGGCGACTTATCCCGGCACAGGACGTTCTAACAAAGCAGCCGGGCAAAGAGGACGCCTCGAAATTCATCACAGCGGCAAAATCAGAACAGGGCGATCTGCTGGTGGTGTATCTGCCCGAAGGCGGCCCGGTGACTATAAAAACCGATTCGCTCAAGAAAGGCCTGACCGCTCGCTGGTACCACCCCCGCACAGGCGGCTGGCTCGACGCAGGTGACATAGATAAGTCTCCGCAGACCTTTAAGCCGACAGACCGAAACGACTGGGTGTTGTTAATCGAAGCAAAATTGAAAGACTAACTTTATAAGGACAGAACAGCAATGAGAAAAACCGCCAGGCCAGTTCATTTACTTCTACTTCTTTTCGCTGCGTTCGTTTCCGCATTTTATTCTTCCGATGCTCGGGCGGCCGTCACCTCGCCTTTCTTCAACATTGCGGATTACGGCGCCGTGGGCAGCGGGACAACGCTGTGCACCGAGGCCATTCAGAAGGCCGTGGATGCGTGCGCAATTGCCGGTGGTGGTACGGTGTATATCCCAGCGGGACAATACCTGTCGGGCGCGATTTTTCTCAAGAGTAACGTAACGCTCAATATAAGCGAGGGCGCAACGCTGATGGCGAGCACAAACTTCGATGATTTTCCGCCCTTTAAGCCGGGCTGGCGGATCCAATCGGACGACACGCGTGTATCGAGCCTGATAACCGGCCACGACATCGAAAATATCGCCATTACAGGCCGAGGTACGTTGGACGGCCAGGGCAGGATATGGTGGGAAGCGTTCAATAAAGATAAGAACAGGAAAAAAGGCCAACAAAGGATTCTTACTCATGGCCGGCCTCGCGTGATTAATCTTTACCGCTGTCGCGACGTCCTGATCGAGGGCGTGAAAATCCTTAATTCTCCTTCATGGACGGTCCATCTGGTCGGTTGTGACGACCTGGTGGTGGACGGCATTTCAATCATCAATCCTGAAGAAGGCCCCAACACCGACGGTGTTAATCCCGAGTCCTGCCGGAACGTTCGGATTTCAAACTGCTTTATCGACACGGGGGACGACTGCATTACTTTGAAATCCGGCGAGGACGAAGAGGGCAGGTTGAAAGCAAGGCCCACCGAAAACGTCACCATTACCAACTGCGTCATGTACAAAGGGCACGGCGCCGTGGTCATCGGCAGCGAAATGTCGGGCTGCGTTCGAAACGTTGTCGCCAGCAATATCGTGTGTGTGGGAACCGATCGTGCCGTGCGTATCAAGAGTACGCGGGGCCGCGGCGGTATCGTGGAGAACATTCGTTACAATAACTTTGTTGTCGAAAACGTCAGAGAACCGATTTATATAACGAGTTTCTACACGAAGAGCGACCCGGAGCCCGTCTCGGAGCGAACTCCGATTTTTCGCGACATCGCAATCAGCCATTTCACGATAAAGAAATCTCCGTATACGGCGAGAATTTACGGGCTTCCCGAAATGCCTATCCAGCGGCTGCGTATCACCGATGTTACGGCCTCGACTGATGTGGGATTTCTCTGCGACAACGTTGAAGGTCTTGAATTGCAGAACGTGGAAGTGAACGCCGGTAAAGGATCGCCTTTCGAGATAAGCAACTGCAGGGACATGGAACTTCGCGGAATCAAGTCGACAAAACCACGAGCCGACAAGCCGGTCGTCAGGATGGAAAACGTCCGGGACGCTTTTATCCAGGGTTGCAGGGCATTTCCCGGAACCGGCACTTTTTTGGAGCTTGCAGGAAAAAGTTCCGGGAACATTCTTCTGGTCGGAAACGACCTTTCCGCCGCGAAGAATTCCTTTGTCTTGAAAGAAGATGCTCAGAAAGAAGCTGTCGTTGAGAAATAACCAACACCTTTTCGCTGTTCGAATATTCCCGGCATGATGCTGAGAAGGAGGAATAATTATGAAAAATGATTATAATCACAAATCACGAACCATTCCGGCTCAAAGCAGGCGAATCGATCGTCGCGAATTTCTCAAGAGGGCGGGCTGCACCGGGGCTGGGCTGGCCCTTGTTGTTATGCAGCAGCCGCTCCGCGCCCAAACGGATGAAGAACTGCCGAAACGTGTCCTCGGGCGGACGAAAGAGAAGGTCACCATTCTCGGGCTCGGCACCGCGCCGGTGGGTGAGGGCCCTATAGGAGTCGAAGAGGGGATAAAGATCTTCAGCGAAGTCATCGACCGCGGAGTTAACTATATCGATACCGCGAGGATCTACGGCAACGCCGAGGAAATCCTCGGGCACATTATCCCGAAACGGCGAGACAAGCTCTTCGTGGTGACAAAGGTCTCGACGGACAACGCCGCCAGGGCTGAAAAATCCCTGAACGAATCACTCAGCCGGCTCAAGACCGACCACATCGACCTCGTGCACATCCACAGCATCGGCGGAAAGAAACTCGACCGGGTCCTGGCGAGCGACGGCGTCCTGGAATTTCTACTCAAACAGAAAGAGACGGGCAAGATTCGCTTCATCGGCATATCGGGACACAATCGCCCGGCCAATTTCGTCCGCATGATCCAGACCGACCGGATCGACGTGCTGATGTGCGTGATTAACCACGCCGACAGGAACATCTACGACTTCGAGAGCAAGGTCCTGCCCGAAGCGAAAAAACACAATGTCGGCTGTGCGGCGATGAAAGTTTATGCCGGCATCAAGGGAGGCTTTCCCAATCACAGAAGCGGCTTCGTCGGCTGCGCGACCGAACCGGCACGATTGCCGCAAGCAATGGCTTACGCGCTCGATCTCGAAGGCGTCAGTGTCACCGTAGTCGGTCCCTATACGGTCGAGCAGGCCATCCAGAACGTTCAGTTCGCCCGCCAATATAAGCCGCTGACCCGGGAGCAGCGTGATTCGTTAATGGAATACGGCAAAAAACTCGCCGAAAGCCTGGGCCCGCGGTATGGCTCGGTTATTTAATAGAAAAAAATGAAAAGGCAACAATAGTATATGAAAAGAAAGAAAATCTCTCTCTGCGCAATCATCACGATATTAGCAATCTCCGCATCAGTTCAGGCTACCGACTGGCCTCAGTGGCGAGGGCCGTTCTTCAACGGCTCCACGGATGAAACAAATCTGCCGGACTCCTGGGGCGAGACGGAAAACGTCGCCTGGGTTAGCCCGCTTCCGGGCCCCAGCGGCGCCACTGCAATTATCTCTAACGGCAAAGTGTTCGTCAGTTCGATGGTCGAGAAAGGCCCTGATTTCGCAGCTTTGTGCTTCAACGCAAAGGACGGCAAAAAGCTCTGGGAAAAACAGATCGGCTCCGATTCACGCCGGTTCCCGCGCAACAACATGGCGTCCCCTTCCCCCGTGACCGACGGCAAACGCGTCTTTTTTCTGTACGCCAGCGGAGACCTGGTCGGCTTCGATTATGACGGCAACAAGCTCTGGTCGCGTAATATCGAAGCGGAGTACGGCAACCTCGCTTTGCAGTTCGGATACAGTTCGAGCCCTTTGCTGTATGGAAACAAGCTCTATGTCATCGCGATTCGCAGGAACAAACCCTACCGTCCGCCGGAAGCTGAAGAACCGCTGGATTCGTTCCTGATGGCGCTAAATCCGGAAACAGGCAAAACCCTGTGGAAGCAGCAGCGGAAAACCAATGCTTTTGACGAAGGAATGGAGACCTACAGCACGCCTGTCCCTTTCGTCCGTGACGGCCATGCGGAAATCCTCAATACCGGCGGCGATTTCGTCACCGCGCACGACTCCGACACGGGCAAGGAGCTGTGGCGTTTCGAATACTGGACAAGGAAAGTTCGAGATTCGCGAATCATCCCTTCTCTGGTCACCGGAGACGGACTGATATTCGGTACGAGACATAAGCACGGCAAAGTTTATGCTATCAAGCCCGGCAGTGCCGAAAATCCGTCTGAGGCCCGCATCGTCTGGGAATTTGACGGCCCGACGCCGGATTGCTCTACGCCGCTTTATTATCAGAATCGGCTGTACGTGCTGAACGGCATCCGGAGTGGAAAGGTGGTCACGTGCCTTGACCCGAAAACCGGAAGCCAGATTTGGCAGGGCAGGATCGGCGGACGAGGCCCATGGCGAGCCTCGCTCACCGGCGCCGACGGCAAGCTCTACTGCATCAACGAGACCGGAGAAATCGTCGTGCTGGACGCCGACGGCGACGAATTCAAAATCATCTTCGAAACCAAAACAGACGAAACGCCCATCCAGTCCTCAATATCCGTCGCCGACGGGCGCCTCTTCATCCGCACGGCAAAAAATCTTTACTGCATCGGAAAATAGGGAGAACTGATTGAACGTGAGAAATCTGTCAGCAAGGGCAATACTGTATGGCTGCTTGAGCCTGTCAATGATTACCTGCTTTTCTGATTGTGCACGAGCCGGGCAGGGGGACTTCGAATGGCAAAAGGCATCCCCGGAGGCCGAAGGGATGTCGTCACAAAAGCTCGATGCGGCAAGAGACGTCCTATCCGAGAAAGGGACAAAAACATTTCTGGTCATCAGGAACGACAAGATAGTCTATGAATGGTACGACCCCGGGTTTGGCCCGGAGAAGAAGCACTATACCGCTTCAATGGCAAAGGCCCTGGTCGGCGGCGTTTCTTTGATGCTCACATTAAACGACGGGCTGCTCAGTGCCGACGACCCGGCCTGCAAATACATTCCCGAGTGGAAGGAACATCCGCAGAAATCAAAAATCACCATCCGTCACTTAGCGACTCATTCATCCGGTATCGAAGACGCCGAGCAGGACGGCATCGGCCATTTCGAGCTGCCCGGCTGGAAAGGACAGTTCTGGAAGCAGGACCCGGATCCTTTCACCGTCTCGCGGGACGAAGCGCCGGCGATATTCGAGCCCGGCACCGAATACGCCTACAGCAATCCCGGCATGGCGATGCTATCTTACGCCGTAACGGCCAGCCTGCGGGGCACAGAACACACCGACATCCGAACGTTGCTGCGGCAGAGAATAATGAAGCCCATCGGCGTAAAAGACAGTGACTGGTCCATCGGGTACGGCAAAACCTTCGAAGTAAACGGTCTGAACCTTGTCGCCAACTGGGGCGGCGGCAGCTTCACCGCCCGAGCCGTAGCGCGGGTAGGACGGCTGATGCTGCGAAAAGGAAATTGGCAGGGCAGGCAGCTCGTCTATTCGGAGTGGGTCGAAGAAGTGGTCAGGTTTGCCGGCACGCCTTTACCCGACCGGCCCGCTGGGAATCCAGCGCCGGCGTCGGGATTAGGCTGGTGGACGAACTTCGATGGTGTGTGGTCAAAAGTGCCTCGCGACGCTTTTGCTGGGGCGGGGGCCGGAAACCAGGTGCTACTGGTCGTTCCGAGCCTGGACCTTATCATCGTGCGGAACGGCTCTAATTTGTTCGACAGCTCGAAAGGCGAAGGATTCTGGGCTGGAATAGAGCAGTATTTATTCAATCCCGTAATGGACGCTGTTGTCGGCCCGCCTTATCCGCCCAGCCCCGTGATAAAGAAAATTGTGTGGGCGCCGACCGATCAGATTATCCGCAAAGCCTCCGGAAGCGACAACTGGCCTATCACATGGGCCGATGACGACAATCAATACACCGCCTACGGGGACGGTTGGGGATTCGAGCTGAAGACGAAGGATAAGCTCAGTCTCGGCATCGCGAAGATTACCGGTTCTCCGCCCGATTTCAGCGGGACCAACGTCCGCTCGGAAACCGGCGAACGCCTGGGGCAGGGGGCCAGGGGTGCAAAGGCCAGCGGCATACTGATGCTTGACGGCGTGCTTTATATGCTCGTTCGCAATACCGGCAATTCCCAGCTTGCCTGGTCCACCGACCACGGCAAAAGCTGGACGTGGTGCGACTGGAAGTTCAAAACAGGTTTCGGTGCCCCGACGTTTTTAAACTTCGGCAGAAACTACACCGGAGCGCCGGATCAGTTCGTTTACATCTACTCACACGATTCCGACAGTGCGTACGAGCCCGCGGACCGGATGGTAATGGCACGCGTGCCAAAGAATAAAATTAGAAACCGCAGCTCTTATAAATTCTTCCAAGGCCTCGACGACTCGGGCCAATCTGCCTGGACCGAAAATATCGCTGAAAGGGGGGCGGTATTCATCAATCCCGGCAAATGTTACCGGTCGGGTATCAGCTACAACGCCGGGCTGAAAAGATATTTGTGGTGCCAGACAATTTACGGTCCCGACGATATGCGCACCAGGGGCGGCATTGGTATTTTCGACGCCCCGCAGCCCTGGGGGCCCTGGACTACCGCATATTACACACAAGATTGGGACGTCGGACCGGGCGAGACAAGCTCATTTCCCGCCAAATGGATCAGCACCAACGGCAAAACCTGCCACTTGCTCTTTTCCGGCGACGATTGCTTTTCAGTTCGTAAAGCGGTATTGATAGTGACAGAGTAAGAACATTCAATTCACCGGTCAGCTACTACTTACAAAAATCTGTGGACAGGATGATTGTATGCCGGTAAGTTACTGGCGAGCCAAAAACATGCTGGCTTTAGAAATCGCGTATACAGGGGTTAATACGTATGATAGAAGGCACTAAAAACAGTAGCGACCTGACAATTAAAAAACCGCCGATCGGCCTTGCAGCATTCGCGCTGGTGGGGCCGTCCTTTGTCTGGGCGGCGGAATATATCGGCTCGGGCGAGGTTATCTTAGCGACGCGCACGGGAGCAATTCTCGGCACGGCGGTGCTCTGGGCAATCGTCGTGGGAATATTCCTGAAGTTCTGGATAGGCATGAGCGGGGCACGCTATACCGTCTGCACGGGCGAAGGGATGATCGATATGTTCGCCCGGATGCCGGGGCCGAAACACTGGGCTGTGTGGATTGTTCTGGTTATCCAGTTTTTAGCCGGCACATTTTCCATCGGGGCGGTCGTGACGGCGGCGGGCGTGTTCGTCAGCAGTCTCTTTCCCGCTCAAATGATTCCGGAGTCGATGACAAGTATATTCCCCGGTCTGTGCGGCTGGGCAGTGACGATCGTGGCGGTTGCCGTAGTCTGGTCGGGACTTTTCAACGTGCTCAAAATCGTGATGAGCTTTCTCGTATTGATTGTTGTCCTGGGCGTGCTATACGTAGCAGCCCACGTCTTCCCGGGTGTCAGCGTGTTATTGAAGAGCCTTACTTTCAGTGTGCCGGCAGTGCCCGAATGGGCGACATCTCTGGATAAAGTCAGCGATAATCCATGGAAAGAAATCCTGCCGCTGTTGGGCTGGGGTGCGGGCGGCTTTGCGAGCCAGGTCTGGTACACATACTGGGTACTCGGGGCAGGCTACGGTGCCGCGGCGGGGCGAGGTTACGGCAAATCTGCCGATTTGGCGAGCCTGCGAACGATGACGCGCGATGCAGCGGTAAAAATCAAGGGATGGTGCCGGGTGCTATATATCGATTCGTCTCTGGCCGTGGTGATTGGGGTCGTGGTTACGGCTGCATTCTTCATCGCCGGTGCCGGCGTGCTTGGGCCTGAGAAAATCGCACCTGAAGGCCCGGACGTGGCTATTAAGCTCTCGACGGTGTTCTCGTCGAGATGGGGGTCGTCGGGCGGCTTTTTGTTTATGGTGGCTGGAGCGGCGGCGCTGATTTCAACGCAAATCGGTCAATTGGCCGGCTGGCCAAGACTGCTGGCCGATTCGTGCCGAATCTGCATACCGGGTTTCAACAAGAAGCTCTCATGGAAATGGCAGTTCCGGCTCTTTTTGCTCTTCTTTTTGTGTGCGAACATGGTCATCGTCTTTTGCTTCAAGGAAAAACCCGTGGTCCTGGTGCAGTTCGCCGCTCTACTGGACGGCCTGCTCCTGACTCCGCTGCAGGCGATCCTGGTGGCGGTCGGTCTGTTCGTGGTGATGCCCAAGTTGCTCAGTGCCGAAGCCGCTCGCGTGCTCAAGCCAAACTGGATATTTGCAGTCGGATTGGTGATTGCGTTTCTTGTATTCGGCTATTTCTGCATTGTCCAGATGCCATCCGTTATCTTCCAGAAATAGCTGCTCTTACACCGCAGGTATTTTACTTCGGCAGGGGCAGACTTTCAGTCGGCACGCATTATATCAGCGGCCCTGTCGAGGACATGATTCGGCTGATACGGATACATTGCCAGGTCCTCTCGGTTGGTAATCCCGCTCAGTACCAGAGCCGTCTCGATGCCCGATTCGATGCCGGCGATGATATCAGTATCCATCCTGTCGCCAACGATGAGCGTATCCTCCAGTTTGCACCCGATTTTCTTGATTGCGTGCCGCATCATGAGGGGATTCGGCTTGCCGATGAAATATGCCTGCCTGCCCGTCGCCATCTCTATTGGTGCCACCAGGGCCCTGCAAGCGGGTACAATGCCTTTTTCCGACGGCCCCGTCAGGTCGGAATTAGTCCCGATCAGCTTCGCGCCGCCGAGCACTAAGTGGACAGCAGTCTCGATCTGTTCGAAATTGTATGTCCTGGACTCACCGACAACGACATACATGGGATTTACCTGGTCGATGTAGAAGCCGGCATCATGCAGGGCGTTAATCAGGCCCGACTCGCCGATGATGTACACGCCGACGTTTGGATTCTGACTGGCCAGGAAGCTCGCCGTGGCCTGCGCCGACGTGATAAAATGTTCGACGCCTACGTCGATTCCCATGCGAGCGAGCTTCTGTTTCAGCTCCTTTGGTGACTTTGCACTGCTGTTGGTAAGGAACAGGAAACTCTTGTTCTGATTCTTCAGCCAATCGACGAATTCTTTTGCGCCCTCTACCAATCTGTCGCCGTGGTAGATGACGCCGTCCATATCGCAAATATAACCTTTTTTATCCGTCAGCTTTCCCATTAGCCGGACTCCTTTGTATGACATTACAGTCAGGCAAGCCTTCCGAACAATGTCAGTGGGCTAACACCTGTTATTGTTACTTCCGCAAATTTTCCGGCCAGAGATTCGGGGCCGTTAAAGACAACAATCCAGTCACCCGATGTCCTGCCGATAAGTTGCGGTGCATCTCCGGTCTCAGGGGCGTTCAGATGCGGCTTCTTGCTTAAACCTTCGACCAGGACCTTCACTTGTTTACCTAAAAAGTCCCTGCTGAGCTCATCGCTAATTTTTTCCTGCACGGCGAGAAGTTCGACATTTCGCCTCTGTTTGACTTCGGCGCCAACGGTGTCCTGCAATCGTTTGTCAGAGGCTGTTCCGGGCCTGGGCGAGTACTTGAAAATGAAAGCGTTTTTGTATCTGGCCTTTTTGACCAGGTCCACGGTAGCCTGAAAATCTTCGTCAGACTCGCCCGGAAAACCGACGATGAAATCGCCCGCGATTGCGATGTCAGGCACAATCGCCCTGGCCCGGTCGAGCAGCTCCAGGTACCAGGCGGCGGTATAATTACGATTCATCGCGTGTAGGATGTTGTCCGAGCCGCTTTGGGCCGGCATGTGCAGATACTCGCAGACCCTGGGCGAACCGGCCATGACATGCATAATCTCATCGAAGAACTCCTCGGATGGATAGCTTGTCACGAACCGGAGCCATTCGACTCCTTCGATATTGCCTGCCGCATCGAGCAAATCCGCCAGGGACCAGGTCTTTTCGCCTTGTTTGTATTTGTACGAATTAACCGTCTGGCCCAGGAGCGTGACTTGTTTGACACCATGATCCGCCAATTTCTTTATCTGCTCGATTATTGCTTCGGGCGGCCGGGAGATTTCCGGCCCGCGCACATAGGGCACGACACAGTACGAGCAGAAATTATTGCAGCCTCGCATTACGCGGACAAAGGCCTGGGCCGGGATTAACTCGTCCTCGATGCCGTAGTCCGATTCGAATTCTTCGAGCGCCTGAGACTGTTCATCGGAAGCCTTCCTGCGGATTTTTTTCGTTACCGCCAGACTTTTCTTTTTTTCTTTCAGGGCCTCTGTAATAAGCCGCATTATCTGCGGGATTTCCGCCGGGCCGCAAACGAGATTGACCGCCTCACGTTCGAGCAGTTTATCGCCGAGCCGCTGGGCCATACAGCCGATGACGCCGACCACCATATCCGGGCGGGACTCCTTGATGTGCTTGAGATGCCCCAGGTGCGAAAGCACCCGCTGCTCGGCATGCTCCCGCACCGAGCAGGTATTTATCAAAACAACATCAGCCTCCTTTACGCTACCGGTAATACTGAATCCAGCCTCTTCGAGCGCAGAAGTTACCAGAGCCGTATCCAGCTTGTTCATCTGACAGCCGAAACTCTTAATATGTACGCACAGATTACTCATAAGCTATCGAATATACAGCATTTGGAGCAGAAAATCAAATCGTGTATTATGCACGATTCGGGCAGACTGTTAGCCCTGCATGATTAAGAATACGAGATAGCCAATGTATGAGGCAACGAAGAGGAAACCCTCCCATCTGTCAAGTACGCCTTTTTTGCCTGTGAACATTACGATAAATAAGGCAAAGCTGGCGAAGACGGCAACGCCGATATCGATATTGCTCTTCGGCTGCAAAGGGATTGGTCTGATTAACGCGCTTATACCGAGAATCAAACAGATATTGAAGATGTTGGATCCGACGATATTGCCCACGGCGATATCGCTGTTCTTTTTATAGGCCGCCACGACAGACGTCGCCAGCTCAGGCAGGCTTGTTCCCGCCGCGACAATCGTCAACGCTATAAGAGACTGGCTGACGCCCAACGTCGACGCGAGAGATACCGCACCATCGACAACAAATTTGGCACCCACAAACAAACCGGCGAGCCCCAGAATAATCATCAGAATCGTTTTTTTTACAACGATCCTTTTGGTCTCAGCGGCTGCATCGATATTATCCTGTCCCTTACCTGAAATACGGAACACGTAATATAAGAAGAAAGCAAAACAGGCCAGTAGAATCAGGGCGTGTATTCTCGATAATCCCTGAAAGCCGCCGTGTGTTAGTAAATGGCCGTTTGCAAGCAACCCGAGCAGAACTGCCGCCGCAAGGGTAATTGGTATCTCAATCCACACCGTGCCGTGAGTAACAATCAGAGGGAAAATCATCGAAGACAGACCGAGTATAATCAGGATGTTGAAAATATTACTGCCCACGATATTGCCGATAGCGATATCGGCGTTAGCCTTGACGGCGGCAAATACATTAACAACCAGTTCTGGTGTGGATGTTCCGAAGGCAACAATGGTCAGGCCGATTACCAGGTCGCTGACTTTGAGGGTTCTTGCAATGGAAGACGCTCCCTCGACAAGCAGGTCGGCCCCCTTGATCAACAGGACAAAACCAACGATAATCAATACATAAGTCAGCATAAGAAACACCCGTCAGGAAAGGCTGTCTCTTTAATCTCCAAAGCATGTGCCAACCGAACGGGCTGATTGTATAAGTGGATAAGCCGGCGGGACAGTCTTTGGGCCGGCTGCAACTTTTTCTAAAGGAAACTTTATCAGTTTGTTTCCTTTGACGCCGGACATATACCCGAATTCGCGATTCTCCATCAACTCGACCGCCTTGGTCCCCAGGCTGGTAGCCAGCACCCTGTCAAAAGGCGTGGGCGAGCCGCCTCGCTGCAGATGTCCCATCACAACGGTTCGCGTCTCAATACCCGTCTCGTTTTCTATTTGCTTTGCGAGTACGAAACCGATGCCGCCCAGCCGGACAGGGTCTGCGCTTTCCTTGACGATTCTCTGAATGACGACCTCGCCCCCTATGGGTTTAGCCCCCTCTGCGACCACGACGATACTGAATTTCTTGCCTTTTTTGGCTCTCTGTTTGACCGTCTTTGCAACTAATTTTATATCGTACGGTATTTCCGGAATCAGAATAATATCACCGCCCCCGGCGATGCCGGAGTGAAGGGCGAGCCAGCCGCTGTGATGGCCCATTACCTCGACAATCATGACTCGATGGTGCGACTGGGCCGTGGTATGGACCCTGTCGATCCCCTCGGTAGCCACGGCGACGGCAGAATCGAATCCGAAAGTGATATCCGTCCCCCTAATATCGTTATCGATAGTCTTGGGTACCCCGATTACGTTCAATCCGTCCATTTGCAGTTTGTGTGCGATTCCCAATGTGCCGTCACCGCCGATGCAGACAAGACACACGACGCCGAGCTTTTTGGTTTTTTCAATCGCGGCTTTGGACAGGTCGCGAAACTCCAGCGTTTTGTCTTTGCCGACCGGATACCTGTATGGATTTGCTATTTTGGATGTACCGAGAATGGTGCCGCCGATGGTCAAAATCCCCGACACATCGTTGTATGCAAGCCTTCTGTACTTGTTGTTGACCAGTCCATGGTAGCCGTCTTCTATTCCGAGAACTTCCAAATCATGCTCGATAATGGCCTTTTTAGCAACCGCTCGTATGACGGCGTTAATTCCTGGACAGTCACCTCCACCGGTGAGAATTGCTATTCGTTTTCGAGTTTTCATTTAATAATCTCCTTACTCTATTCGCTGCGGATTTCGAGTATACGAAACCGGCAGGCAAAATCAAGTCCGTAGTTCCCTATCTCCCCGGCGGTGCCGGTATCACGAAAACAAATGTTCAGGCCGCTCTCTGTTCAATTGTCGCTGGAGATCTTTTAGCCGGTTGCTCTCGTCGAAGCCAAGCATGATGATTGGAAAGGCGGTTTTATTGTGCATTAACGGTTCGTTCAGGTCGACCCATTTGCGGCAATATTCACCGTCGGGGGTTCCGGGTATCGGCGAAAAATCAGCTAACATTCCGCGTATGCCGAGACTGCCGACAAAACGCATCGAGGCTTCAAGCTCCTGAATATCAATATGCGGATGGCCGAGGATTTGATACGCCGTGATGCTTTCATGCTCGGCACCGGCGGCGAGAAGGCATCGAGTCGCTTGTGCAAGCTCGTCCGAGAAGACTTTCGAGCCGGTGCGCTGCTGCCACTGCTGAGAAGCGCTCTCGAAGCCGAGATAGAAAGTCTTAAAGCCGGCCCGCACCATAATCTCAGCTATGTCGCTTGTGATAAAACGGGCGTTCAGGGCATTCGGGCTGTGGAAGTTCACTCTTAGATTGCGTTTCAGGACCTCGCTTAGAAACGGGATCAGGACTTTCTCAGCTTCGAACAGCAGGGCATCATCGTAGAAAGCGACATTCCCAACGCCAAGCCGGCAGAGCAATTCCAGCTCGCCTAAAGAATGTTCCAGCGATCGAGGCTTGAATTTGCCGTATACCTTCGGCACCGAGCAATAGGTGCAATTGAAGGGACAGCCTTCGGTCAGCTTCAGCACGCCAACATTCAGCTTATCATAAACTTCCCACAAGGCCGGCTGCTGCAGGTCCGGAGGGATTGCCAAATATTCCCAGAGCAGCTCAAGATTTGTCCCCTTTACAAGCAAATCCGCCCCCAATGTCTGCGCGTGATCGCAGCAAAGCGTAACGTAGTTGCCGCCCAAAATAATTTTCGTCTGAGGTTGAAGCTTGTGGACATCCTCAATAACTTCCTGGAGGCCATTGTACCAGTAGGTCATTGTCGTCTGGATCATAACAAAATCAAACGGCCCTTCTTTGGCCAGGAAATCGGCGAACAGTCTTCGAGGCAGACCGAACCGCCGAAAGTAGCGGGGGATTGCTTTGAAAACCGTCGGGGCTTGGGTGTGTTCGCAGTAGAACCGGCCTCGACCCCACCGGTCGGATTTAAACTTCTTTTGCCCGGCCATAAAGGGGGCTTGCCGGTCGAGGTAATCGAACAGCTTAAAATCGGCCTTACCGCGCATAAAACCGGCGACGCTGAGCAGGCCGGAAGGCTTGAGCCAGAAATCGTACGCCGCGAAGTCATAGATCGGCGGATTCACGAGCAGAATCTTCGGCTTCATATTTCCTTGCCGTACAATTCGTATTTCTTTTGCAAGGCTGTAGACAGCTACCGCCCCTTCACGGTCGCGGTTCTGTTATAGCAAATCGCAGTTCTATTTTAGAATGTTATCCTTCTTCGACGACGTTGAATCCCATCAGGACGCTGAGATTCTTCATGTCTTCCATGTGGTCGCCGTAGAAGACCGCACGATGCAGCAGCGCCATTGTGCCGCCCTTGAGGATGTCTGCGCCCCAGTTATGATACATCTTGCGGGCATCGGCGACCTTAGTCCAGAACTGCGTTCGGCAGCCTAATTCATCGTGGGTAATCTTGTAGATATTTCCCGTCGAGATAAGCATCGTATCGAGATTGATGAACTTGGCGCAGGTGACATCCTGCCCGATTCGGTTCTCCACGTCGAGCGAGACGCCTTGCTCGCTGTCACTCTGGTTCCGCATGCTAAAGGGCAGACGCTGGCCGGCGGGGCCGTCCATCTTCGTTGCAGAGGTACAGTGGAAGTGTATCAGTGCATTCTCGGATGTATCGAAGACCGGGTCGGTGATAAAGCCCGGTATGCCGTACGCATAATTAAACATAAGCATCGTCAGGGTCGAGTCCATATCCCCCTCACAGGCCCCGACTAATCCGAGGTCGCCGAGCTTGCTGAATGTCAGGCAGCCCTTTGCCGGCCGGCCCATGCAGCCCGAACTTGTGATAGCGTGCGCTCCTTTTTTGATCATCATATCCTTCATCGCCAGGTAGAAGCGTGCCGAGTTGATGATTTCCTCTCTCGAGGGCTCGACGATTTTCTTTGCTTTGCTGATCCAGTATTCTTCAGCTTCTGCCTCAGCGGCCTTGATATCGATTGCCTCATGGGCCTTGACCGTCTCCTCGATTGTTACCGGGATGATCTCGCAGCCGAGGCGTTCTTTGATTTTTTCGGCGGAGCAGGCGGCAGCCGTCCCGACCGGCCCATTGACAACGATGATGCGTGTTTTACGCAGGTGCGGCGCAACTCGCATCAACCCGACTGTTCGATCGATCTCGCTGAAGTCGCTGGTCGGCAATAGTATTACTTTTTTTCCGTCTTTCTGCCATTGGGGAAAATACATCCAGCCGTGCCCGCTGAACGGCTGGGAGAATACCGCAGTGGGAAGCCCGACGTCGATAATTCGGTCCATTGCGGCCTTTGGCGCGCCGCCGCCGTGTCCGGACAGATGGAATATCAGAACACCGTCAGCATCGCTCAGCCTGGACAAGACCTTTTCCACCTCGGTCGGGGGAACCAGCTCGCCGCCGGTGAACTTGACGTCGCCCAGCCTGCGTTCTACGCCGGCGAGATATTTATTAAATTTGGCAATCTCATCCGTGGGCCTTGAGAGGTAAATTCCGCCGGTCCTGCCGATATAGACCTTGTAGATTTTCACAGCGGGCAACCTTGGCGGCCATTCTCCGGCCCCGCCGGCCGCCGCGGCTCGATTGGCCAATTGTGTGCCCAGTATGACAGCTCCCGCTCCTGCTGCACTTGCACCCAGGAATTCTCTTCGATTGATTAAATCACTCATAACCTGACTCCTTATTATAGTGTTTCATAGGTTTTCTCAAAACCGCCCGTTCTCCAGTGTAGGTATCTTAGGTAGTTTCTGCTCCGACCCTTTCAGAAGTCACTTTCACGAACAGGCCAATCGATAATACAAATCCTCACGCCGCAAATCAAGCACGAACTTATCCGAGAGTTATTTTGCCTGATTCAGGCATAGCGATGATGGTGTGCAATGCACACCCTACATTTTCCATTCCCGACTGAAAGGCATTGACTCAGCTACCCCCTATATGCTACAATAAATATAGCTTAAAGATAAAAAAAGCCTAAAAAAAGACTATAGTTAGTATCTCAAACGACCGCTGAGGAAGGGTTCATAAGATGCTCAGATATGTAAGAATCTCGTTTATAGCCCTTATTACAACCTTTTTATTGATTGGCTCTATAGAAGAGAGCTGTCAGGCGGGCGATTTGAGCAGGGACCTCCGGGCCGATACGGCAGAGCCGGCCCTGATGTCTGAGAACTCGTCCGAAGTGGTCTCCGGCGTTGTTATTAATGAGATTCACTACGATCCGGATGTCAAAACCGAACTGGTAGAGTTTATTGAGCTACATAACACGACGGCGGCAGATATTGACCTTACAGGCTGGTATTTCACTAACGCTATCTCTTATCAGTTTCCAGACGGCTCGATCCTGCCTGCCGGCGGCTACATTATCATGGCTCAGAACCCAACCCATATCAGCGTCAAATGGAGCAGCGGCAGATTCATTGTACCTCCCAGTTTGGTCTTCGGCCCGTTTGAGGGCAAACTCGGCAATAACGGAGACAGCATCGTACTTTACAACGCCGACGGCGAGGAAATCGACAAGGTGGATTATCAGCTTGGATTCCCATGGCCTACTGTGGGCGAGGCAGTACCGAATAACCAGCCAGGCACAGGACATTCCATCCAACTGATAAATCCGTTCTTTGACAATGATCTGGCGGGCAGTTGGCGCTCGGCTTATCCCACAATGGCGGCATTCAATGACTCGGTTTACCTTGACAATACACCGCCTCATGTCCGCCAGGTAAAACACTCCCCCAAGCAACCGAAATCAGGCCAGGCAGTAACTATTACCGCCAAAGTAACCGACTCCGACGGAGTTGCAGACGTTACCCTTAGCTATCAGGTCGTCGAACCGGGCAACTATATAAGCATAAAAGATTGGCAGTATAATACAAACTGGACCAACATCGCTATGCACGATGACGGGCTCAACGGCGATGCAATCGCCGGCGATGATGTTTACAGCGTGCAGATTCCGGGCTCAATTCAGGTTCACCGCCGGCTTCTGCGCTACCGTATTACAGTCACCGACAGCGGCGGTCGCGGCCTTATGGCACCGTACATGGATGATCCGCAGCCGAATTTTGCATATTTTGTCTACGACGGGGTCCCCGCATGGTACGGTGCCGACCGGCCCGGCGTCACTGCAGTGGTCAAGTACGACACAAACGTGATGAACAGCCTGCCCGTTTATCATCTCATCAGCAAGAAATCCGATGTCGAGACTGCTACCTGGTTCGAAAAATACGGGGGCAGCGATTATAAATGGCTCGGCACGCTGGTTTACGATGGAGAGGTATACGACCATATTACCTACCGCGCCCGCGGCGGTGTCTGGCGATACGCCATGGGCAAGAACATGTGGAAGTTTAACTTCAACCGGGGACACCGTTTCCAGGCTCGCGATGATTACGGCAAAAAATATAAGACCACGTGGGACAAGCTCAATTTCTCCGCGTGTATCCAGCAGGGCAGCTTCGGGCAGCGCGGCGAGCAGGGAATGTTCGAAGCACTTTCGTTCAAGCTTTTCAACATGGCCGGCGTTCCCGCTGCAAAAACGAGCTGGGTGCATTTTAGAATTATCGACGAGCCGAACGAAAATGGAACCCTCAACGCCTCACATCCACCGCTAACCGGCGGCGGAACCCAGTATGACGGTGATTTCTGGGGGCTATATATGACCATCGAGCAGATGGACGGCCGTTTTCTGGATGAACACAAGCTGCCGGACGGCAACCTTTATAAAATGGATGAAGCCTATCCGAGCGGCTTGAAACTTAACAACCAAGGGGCAACAGGCGCCACGGACAACTCCGATGTCTTAAGCTTCAGAAGCAGCTACCAGTCAGCCTATTCAGCCGATTGGTGGGGCTCTAATGTCAATCTCGAATCGTATTACGGCCTGTATGCTATTTATCACGCCGTCTGGCACGGCGACATAACCAGCAAGAACCATTTCTTCTACCTCAATCCCGAGCCGGCCACCAACCAGTGGGGAACAAATATTTTGTGGTGGCAGCTACCGTGGGACCTTGATTTAACCTGGACATGCTATTACAGCGGCATGAAGGATCCGTTCAGCCAAAGCGGCGTGTTAAACCATTCCGAGATCAATATCGCCTGCAGAAACCGGGTACGGGAAATCAGCGATTTGCTGTTCAACTCCGACCAGACGAACCAACTGATTGACGATTTTGCGGCCATAATCGACAATCCTGAAGGCGGACTTTCCATAGTGGACGCTGATCGTGCCATGTGGGATTATCACTGGGCCGTGGGCGATGGCGCTTATCCCAGGTACCTTAACCAGCAGGCTTCTTTCAAGGCCGGCCAGGGTCGATTCTACCAGGAGGCCGTCGATCGCGGCTACCAGCGGGACTTCGCCGGCATGGTTCAGGTCATGAAGGATTTTGTCGTTGAGCGCGGCAGTCATATGAATTCCATCTCAAACGATTCGGCTATTCCACGTACGCCCACTGTGACGGCAACCTGTCCGCCCACTTTCCCGATTAACTCCCTGACATTTGAGACAAGTCCTTTCAGCGACCCTCAGGGCAGCGGCACATTCGCCGCGATGAAATGGCGTATCGCCGAGGTGGCCCCGGGCTCTCAAGCCGCAGTTCAAAATAACAGAATTGTCCTGATTGATGATGGTGACCAATGGAAATATTTCAAAGGTACTCGGGAGCCGTCTTCGACGCAAGGCTCGCCGTGGCGTCATATCGGTTTTGATGATTCAAGCTGGTTAAGCGGCAATACGCCTATTGGCTACGGCGAGACATTCATTGTTACAAATTTAAGTGATATGAGGGGCGGATACACGACGGTGTATCTGCGTAAAAAATTCGAGGTGACAGACCTCGATGCCATTGAAAACGTAGTGCTGGAAGCCATGTACGACGATGGTATTAACATTTGGATAAACGGCGTCCATGTCGCATCCGGTAACACGCCCTCAGCGGAGCTGCCATTTGATGCTACCGTCGACAACCGTTCGGAAAATCACGGCTTTACTTCTATTACGTTAGCCGACCCGAGCACTTATCTTGTCTCCGGCACAAACGTCATCTCAGCACAGGTAATCAATTCCTACCTGTCCAACAGTAGCGATTGTTTCGTTGATATTCGATTGGCTGGTGAGGTGGCTGAAGAAAACGAGCCTCCCGCTATCCCACCCGGTTACAGAAGAGAGCCGGGAAAATACGAGATCGATTCGGTCTGGGAAAGCGAGGAGATAACCGACTCAACCAACGGCACCATACAAATTCCCGCCAGCGCGGTTAAAGTGGAACGCACCTATCGGGTTCGCAGCCGGGTCAAGGACAATAGCGGCCGATGGAGTCACTGGTCTGCCCCGCTTCAGTTCGTAACAGATGAGCCGATGTCGGCCGGCATCCTGGAGGACCTGCGCATTACCGAAGTAATGTACAATCCCCCGGCTCCACCCGCGGGCGATACCACCGACAATGAAGAATTCGAATTCATCGAATTGATGAATATCGGGGATGAAGACCTGGACTTGAGTTCTGTATCTTTCGTCAACGGAATCACATTCGATTTCGGTAACGGCAGCATTATGAGTCTTGGGCCAGGCGAGTTTGTCCTCGTGGTCAGGAACCGGGCAGCTTTCATATCACGCTACGGCACGGATTTGTCCCGAAGGATTGCCGGCGAATACTCCGGCAAATTGTCAAACAACGGCGAGAATATAACCCTGGAAGATTTCTGGAACTCAACGATTGTGCAGTTCGAGTACAACGACGGCCGGGGCTGGCCTTTATCACCCGATGGAGGCGGCCATTCCCTGGTGCCCTTGAATTCGGCACTGATAGATGAGCACGCCGGTTCGCTGAATTATGGCGGCATCTGGCGCGCCAGCACTTACATCGGCGGCTCTCCCGGCCTGGCCGATCCCGAACCGGAAACCAACGTTGTGCTCAACGAAATTATGGCACATACCGACTATCGTGATCCGCAACTTCCGCAGTACGAATCCAATGACTGGATAGAACTCTACAATACGACGACGACAAGTATAAATCTGAATCACTTGTATCTCAGCGACGACATCGGTGAATTAAAGAAATGGCCCATCCCGGCGATTGAAATTGCCGGCCACTCTTACATCAGTTTCGACGAGGTGACAGGATTCCATAATCCAATCAACAGCGGATTCGGCTTGAATAAGGCCGGAGAAGAAGTCATTCTCTCTTATCTGCCCGGCACATCCGAGGACCGCGTCGTCGACTGCGTCAGATTCAAAGGCCAGCTAATTGATGCATCCCTGGGCCGTTATCCGGATGGCGATGCGTACTGGCTCCAGATGGCGCCTTCACGTGACTGGGCCAATGACAATCCGGCTATGAATGTAATGATCGACGAACTGATGTATCATCCCGCAAACGAGAACGACCCCGAGTACATCGAATTATACAATCCCACAGCAAGCCGGATTTATCTGGAAAATTCCGAAGGCTCCTGGCGTCTGGATGGTGCCGTCGATTATATATTCCCAGCGAATACTTCAATTCCAGCCAACGGCAGATTGATAGTCGTGGGATTCGATCCTTACGCAGATACCGGCCTGCTGTCGGCATTTGTCGCCGCATATAATACCGGGCCGTTAACCGCCGGAGTGGATATAACAGGTCCCTGGGCGGGCAGTCTTTCCAATGCAGGTGAAAGGCTCGCTATCGAGATGCCGCAGGCGGCGGACCTGCCGGGTGACCCGGTTTCCTGGGTGATTGCCGACGAAGTGATTTACGCGGATGTATCGCCCTGGCCCGAGACCGCAGATGGCACCGGCGACGCCCTGCAAAGAATCTTCGCCGATCAATATCATTCGGGCAATGATCCGGACAACTGGCAGGCGGCTTCACCCACGCCGGGTTACAACCCGTAGATTCCCGGCAGAATCAGAGAAAGAAACAAATACAATATATAATAAGGAAGACGATACGAAATGCTCAGAAATATGACAACCCGCTTGTTCATCTTGATTTTGATTTGGATCCCATATTTGACCGGCTCTGTGAATGGAGCGGAAATTACGCTGGTCATAAACGAGCTCATGGCATCCAACAGCACTTCGATCCAGGATCCGCAGGGACACTATGACGATTGGATCGAGATTTACAACTACGGCGTAAATGCCATCAATATCGGAGGTATGTATCTGACGGACAATCTGTCAGTTCCTAAAAAGTGGCGGATTCCAGCTAATGTTACTGCTGCAACAACCGTTGCCGCCGGCGGCCATCTATTGATATGGGCCGACAACGATACCGCCGATACAGGGCTGCACGCGAATTTCAAACTCGACGCCGATGGTGAGCAAATCAGCCTGTTCGATAGCGACGGCGTTACCCTCATTGACAGCATCACATTCCCCGACCAGACCACCGATATGTCGTATGGCCGCTACCCAGATGGCAGTGACGACTGGCGTTTCTTCGGCATTCCCAGTCCGGAAACGGGAAACAGCGGCGCGTATTTAGGTCTGGTCGCCGATACGAAATTCAGCCATAACCGTGGCTTTTACGACACACCTTTCTCCGTAACAATCGCCACGGAAACCGAAGGAGCTGTCATTTACTATACCCTCGACGGTTCCGAGCCGTATACGGTTACGGCACGTGGATTCTCCAGCGGCAGAGTTTACTCAGGCCCGATCCCAATAAGCACCACTACATGCTTGCGAGCTAAAGCCGTAAAGTCGGGCTGGAAGTCTACTAATGAAGACACACACACTTACATTTTCCTCGCTGATGTGATCAGACGAAGCCAGCAGCAGATACTTAGCGAAGGCTATCCAAGCACCTGGTTCGATACATATTCCGCAGATTATGGGATGGATCCGGAAGTATATAACGACTCTGACTATGCTAATCTCATGGACAATGCGTTGCTGTCAATCCCAACTGTCTCAGTAGTGACAAATAAAGATAACCTTTTCAGCCATGACAAAGATCCCGAGACAGGCGGTATCTACGTCTACACCGGCCACTCGATTACAGGAGGCCAGGATTGGGAACGTCCCGTTTCAGCCGAGTTCATTACTCAGGACGGTTCAGAAGAATTTCAGGTCAACTGCGGCATTCGCATTCAGGGCGGCGAAAGCCGCAGGCCGGATAAATGTCCCAAGCATTCATTCAGCCTCCGATTCAGGGACGAGTACGGCCCGACCAGACTTAACTTTAAGCTCTTTGACGAATGGCCTGTGAATTCTTTCGATACTGTCCAGCTTCGAGGTTTCTTCAATAATGCATGGACGCACTGGGCGCCCGATCAGCGAGAACGTACTCAGTATATCCGCGACCAGTGGATGCGCGATACACTCATCGATATGGGCCATATCGACGCAGGCCAGGGCTTTTTCGTCCACCTGTACCTGAATGGCATATATTGGGGCTTGTACAATCTGCACGAGCGGCCGGTCGCCTCCCACTACGTCGCTTATAACGGTGGCGATGGAGAAAATATCGACGCAATTAATGGTGGTGATGCAACTGACGGCTCCAAATCCGCATGGAACCGAATGAGAAATATCGTTGCCAGCCGCAATTGGGACGAGATTCAGAAGGTCCTTGACGTGGACAACTTTATCGATTGGACCCTCCTGTGCTTATCAGCCGGTAACGTAGACCTCAAGACTGACGGCAACTGGCGGGCGGCCGGCGGCGGCCTGGAGAACAGGCCCTGGCATTTCTATAGTTGGGACGGCGAGCATGTGCTCGAAAATGTTCGCGAAACCGGCACAAGCCCTTCGTCCGATCCGACGGGTTTATTCAACTATCTCGACGATATCGAGGAGTTTCGTGTGCGCTTTGGCGACCGCGTTCATAAACACCACTTCAACGGCGGCGCCCTGACGCCGGAAAATAATATCCAACGCTGGACCAACCGCTCCGACGAGCTTAACCTGGCCGTAATAGCCGAGTCCGCTCGCTGGGGAGATTACCGGAGAGACGTACACCGGTACAGCTCCGGCCCGTACTACTTGTATACAAAAAATGAATTCTGGATTCCCGAGAGAGACCGATTAATCAACCAATATTTCCCTGCCCGATTGGACATCGCGCTCGATTACTTTCGCTCTCGCGGCCTGTACCCGCGCACAGATGCACCGGTTTTTCGCATCAATGGCTTTTATAAACATGGTGGCCTGATCTCGAAAAATAACCTGCTCTCGATGACTGCCACAACCGGCACAATATTGTACAGTCTCGACGGTTCCGATCCGCGATCGCCGGGCACATCACAAGAAGCTGCCACTCTCGTACCTGAGAACGCCGAGAAACGTGTGCTCGTTCCGACTGAAACCATCAGCGATAACTGGAAGGGTGGCGGAGTTTTCAGCGATCAGGCCTGGTCCAGATGCACCAGCAGCCCCGGCGGCGTCGGATACGAAAGAAGCTCCGGCTACCAGCAGTTCATCACTCTCGATGTCCAGGAAGAGATGTACGCGAAGAATACCACCTGTTATATCCGCATCCCATTTACTCTCAACAGCAATCCCGATGACTTCAGCTCTATGACACTGAACATTCGGTACGACGACGGCTTTGTCGCCTATCTCAACGGCGTCGAGGTAGCAAGACGTAATTTCAACGGAACACCAAGCTGGAACTCCAATGCCAGCGCCAGCCACTCCGATTCGGCCGCAGTGTTGTTCGAGAGTATCGACATCACAGCTTTTCTCGACAATCTCCGGCAGGGCGCCAACTTATTAGCTATCCACGGTTTGAATGCCTCCACTACAAGCTCCGACTTTCTTATCTCCGCCGAGCTTACCGCAAGCGGTGGCGGCTCAGGCGATGGCATTTTACCCGGTGTTATAGAATATGCCGGCCCGGTTACTTTGCCTCACAGCCTTCAGGTCAAAGCAAGGGTATTGAGCGGAAATTCATGGAGCGCTTTGAACGAAGCTGTCTACGCCGTAGGGCCGGTCGCGGAGAATCTGCGCATCATAGAGATAATGTATAATCCGCCGGACCCGAATGAGGAGTTCATCGAGCTACAGAACATCGGCACTGAGACAATCAATCTGAATCTTGTCAGCTTCACGAACGGCATCGATTTCACCTTCCCGGGCACCGAGCTTGCAGCAGGCGAATATGTAGTAGTCGTCCAGGACCGCAGCGTCTTCGAAGCACGATATGGCACAAATATCAACATCGCAGGCCAATATTCCGGAAAGCTGAACAATGCCGGCGAGAGAATCGAGCTCCAGGACGCCATCGGCCGGACGATTCTGGACTTCCGCTACAAAGATGGCTGGCGTTCTATTACCGATGGCGAAGGTTTCTCACTGACGATAATAGATCCTGCGAATCCCGATTTGAGCAGTTGGGACGAAAAAGACTCCTGGCGTCCAAGTGCTTATGCCGGCGGCTCGCAGGGATATGATGACAGCGGCATAATACCCCATCCCGGTGCTATAGTGATTAACGAGGTCATGGCCCATTCGCACGCCGAGGCTTCGGACTGGATAGAATTATATAATACGACAGGGACCGCGATTGACATCAGCGGCTGGTTCCTGAGTGACAGCAACGATAATCTGGCCAAATATAAGATAGCAGAAGGAACTACAATCGGCCCGAACGGTTACCTTGTTTTATATGAAGACCTGAATTTCGGAAACGCGAACGATCCCGGTTCTTATGAACCGTTTGCCCTGAGCGAAAACGGCGAAAAGATTTTTTTGGTAGGGGCGGCGCAAAATAATATATTAACAGGCTATCGCGCAGAGGAGGATTTCGGCGCTTCGGAAACCGGCGTCTCCTTCGGACGTTATTATAAGCCCAGCACGGGCAACTACAACTTCGTAGCGATGGATGAAAACACGCCCGGCTCCGCCAATTCATACCCGAAAGTCGGCCCAATCGTGATCAGCGAGATAATGTATAATCCCGACTGGCCGGAAGGCGGTTCGTATACCAATGACCAATATGAATACATCGAGCTGCACAACATCAGCGCCGAGCCGGTGACGCTATACGACTTCGAGACAGACGAGCCCTGGAAGGTCACTGACGGCATCGAGTTTAGCTTCCCGGCCGATGCGCCCATCACAATCCCTGCCGGCGGATACATATTGGTAGTCAAAACGCCGGCTGCGTTTTCATTGCGTTACCCGGCCGTGCCTGCCGGCATCATTCTCGGCCCCTACGACGGCAACCTGAGCAACGCCGGCGAAAGCCTGGAGCTGAGCATGCCCGGCGATATTGATAATGAGGGCGTGCGTCACTACATCCGCGTCGACAGGATCAATTACAGCGACGGCTCCCATCCTGAAGATAATCCCGGCTCGATAGACCTCTGGCCGGTCGGGCCGGACGGCTACGGCGGAGCGCTCAAACGAAGGGTCTCCAGCGACTACGGCAACGATCCGGACAACTGGACCATCGCGGCCCCGTCCCCCGGCGAGTAAACGCTAAGATTCAAACACAGATGCAAAAATAAACAATCATCCGTCACTCCGGCTGATCCGTCAGGTCCGTCGATGCGGCGCCGGATGACGCACCTGCATTGCCGTTTTCGGAGTTGCCGGACTGATAGACAGATTTACTCATGGCAATTCTCAATTTCACTGAGAAAACGGTTATTTTGAATCTTGACCGGCATCACAAAGCATCATAAGATAAGGGCGATTCGGGCGAGCGTGATTGTTTTAATTGAATGAGCATGAATAACAAAACAATGAAAAACAAGTAAGGAGACAAATAATGAGACACTCAAGATTGCTGATTGTTTTGTTGTGTGTTGGGATTTTAGCGGGCTGCATGGAGCAACAGAAGAAAATGGGAAAGAATACATTTGGTGACGACCTGGAATTTCTTAAGAAGCATACAGACGTGGTCGTTTTGTCGGACGCGAAAGGCGCCGGGCAAGTGGCCGTTCTGCCGAAGATGCAGGGCCGTGTGATGACCAGTACGGCAGGGGGGACGGGTGGATTGAGCTTCGGCTGGATTAACCGCGAGCTGGTCGCATCCGGCAAGTTTGTCGAACATATCAACGTCTTCGGCGGCGAAGACCGTTTCTGGATCGGCCCCGAGGGCGGACAATTCTCGGTCTTTTTCAAGAATGGCGTACCGTTCGATCTCGAGCACTGGTTCACCCCGGCACCGGTCGATACCGAACCGTTCGAGCTTGTTTCCAAAACCAAAAACCGCGCGATTCTGAAAAAGGATATGCAGTTGGAAAACTATTCTCGCACCGTTTTCAATCTTCGTCTCGACCGCGAAGTCCGGATCCTCGGGCAGGGCGAAGCTGTCACTGTCATGGGAATAACACCGGCAAAAAAAGTCAAAATGGTGGCCTTCGAATCTACTAACAAAGTGACCAACACGGGCGAGAAAGCCTGGGAAAAAGAAACCGGGCTTCTCTCGATCTGGATTCTCGGCATGTTCAATCCGTCCCCGGCCACCACGATTACCATTCCGTTCAAAGCAGGGCCGGAAGATAAACTCGGGGCCGCAGTCAACGACGCCTATTTCGGCAAGGTTCCCGCTGACCGGATGGTTGTCAAGGACGGCGTTTTATTTTTCAGCGGAGATGGACAATACCGCAGCAAGATCGGCCTTTCGCCCCGGCGCGCCAAGCCGATGCTCGGCAGCTACGATGCCGTCAATCAGGTCCTGACAATAGTCCAGTACAGCAAGCCGAGAGGCGCCATGAACTACGTCAACTCGATGTGGGAATTGCAGGACGAGCCGTATAAAGGCGACGTGGTCAATTCGTATAACGACGGTCCTCCCGAGCCGGGCGCCAAGCCTCTCGGGCCCTTCTACGAGCTTGAAACTTCATCCCCTGCGGCGTCCCTGAAACCGGGCGAAACAATCTCGCACGTACATCGCACGTTTCATCTGCAAGGCTCGGAAGCTGACCTCGACCCGATTGCCAAGGCAACGCTCGGAGTCACGATAGAAGAGATTAAATCGGCGTTTTGAAATTGACCGTAACCGGCGGCATTTCGCCGGAAGACCGTCCGGCTGAAAAATCAGTCCATGACCATAACGGATGCACCTGCAATGAGCGGTGAATCCAATCAATCCGTTCAGCGGCTGTGGGATTCCATGGATCCCTGCACGCTGTGTCCCCGTCAGTGCAGGATACATCGGCGCAATAATCAGATGGGCTTTTGCGGCATCGGCGATGTGCCGCGCGTCAGTTCTGCCGGTCCGCATTTCGGCGAGGAAAGCGTGCTGGTCGGCAGCGGCGGTTCGGGCACGATATTCTTTGCCGGCTGCAATTTAGGCTGTGTGTTCTGCCAGAACTTCGACATCAGCCATCATCGGCACGGCCACCCAACAACAATCGAGCAGTTAGCTAATTCGATGCTCGAACTGCAATATTACGGCTGCTGCAATATCAATTTCGTCACGCCCACGCACGTGGTCCCTTCAATTGTCGCCGCCCTAGAACTGGCCCGCGAAGAAGGCCTGACCCTGCCGACCGTTTACAATACGGGCGGCTACGATTCGGTTGAAACGCTCATGCTTCTCGAAGGTTTCGTGGATATTTACATGCCGGATATGAAGTACGCCGATCCGAAAGTTGCCGAGGAGCTTTCCGCCGCACCGGACTACCCGCAAATAAACCGCGAAGCGCTCAAAGAAATGCACCGCCAGGTCGGCGACTTGAAAACCGAGAGAGGCCTGGCAATCCGCGGCGTTCTGGTCCGGCACCTGGTCCTGCCGGAGAACTTTGCCGGCAGCTTCGATATCATCGACTTTTTAGCAGAACAGATCAGCCCGAAAACAACCATCAACGTCATGGACCAGTACCGCCCATGCTATAAAGCGTCTTCTCACCCCAAAATCAACCGCCGCCCAGCCACCGAAGAAATCCAGTCCGTCCGCCAATACGCAATCCAAAAAGGCCTGAACGTGCTTGATTAGCCAAATGTTGCAGAGACAGCTCCAAACAAGCCATCGACCTTGAAATTGGCTTTGATCAGTCCGGCAATTCCACACCGACATCGAGTGGCCTGACGGATTGGGTTTGTTTTCTTCGGCTCCGCTTGCCGGTTTGTTGTCATAATCTCCTTTCAAATAAGACTTTACGCCATTTCATGCCGGCACAAATTGGCTTTGTTTTTTCAAATAGCCTTTCAACCCCCAGCGCAGGTCTGGGGGCTAACACGGATTGGCTTTGTTTGGCTTTGAATTGGCTTTGTTTTTTCGCCGCCCCAAAGCGTTAAATTCTTCATAATCACCTTTCAAATAGATACTTACGCTCATTTCGCCCATTTGGAAATTGGGTTTGTTTTTTCAACTTAGCCACGAATTAACACGAATAAACACCGGATTTACTCTCATTTTTGCCTTTTTTTTGCATTATTTTGGCTTTTTTTTTCAAATTAACCACGAATAACCACGAATAAACACCGAGAATTAGTCAATAGTCAATCGTAAATGGCTTTGACCCAGCACCGCAGGGGTGCGGGCTAAACTGTATTCTGATCCATTATTTCACAATTCTACATTCTAAATTCTAAATTCCACTTACGACATACTACATACGAAATACGACATACGAATATGCGATATACGAATTCGTTAATTATTATACGAATCTAAACGTAAAAGGGCGGGCATATTCCAAATAAATCTCCGTGAGACGGCGTCCTTTGTTCTGCCACAGAGTTAAGATGAGAAGGCTATTCCCCTCGGGCCTGTGAGGCTCGATAATACGCACTCGTATTTTAAGGTGCAATTGACAACGTCAATAAAGGAGA
>Ga0307378_10001902_pt1 | contig 33050 bp, 45 predicted proteins | sample UN1MG_FD_202238 | JGI IMG/M metagenome (GOLD analysis project Ga0307378, IMG submission 202238) | Soil microbial communities from Risofladan, Vaasa, Finland - UN-1 | ecosystem: Environmental > Terrestrial > Soil > Coastal area > Acid sulfate soil | place: Finland: Risofladan, Vaasa | collected... | reverse complement strand
ACGATCATCTTGATCATCGAAGCGGTAGCGATCCTTGCCACCACATAGGGGACATGGTTGATGTTTGTCAGTGAGTTGCTCTTGCGTGAGGTTTGCCAGGGCGCCAAGGATTGATGGCCAATGGCCTTGGGCTTGATCTGAGAGTGTTGCCAAGGATCAATCCTCCTTTGCGGCAGTGGCAAGGGCTTCGCGATGCCAGATGAGTAGTGAGCGAATGAAGGCAGAGCGTGAGAGGCAAAGAGCCTGAGCACGCTCATCACAGAAGGTGATGAGGTCTGGCGGGATGTCGAGGGTGATCGACGACCTGTTGCGGGGTGCGGTCATTTGGCGTTCGCTTGGGGTGCGCTTGGCATGCTAGCATGGCTTTGAACCGACCGCTGCCCCATCGGCAGCATTTCCATGAAGACCACTGCGCTCACCTTAGAGCAAAAGCTTGTCATCGATCAAATTCTTGCAAACATTGAAACACGCGAAGATTCCATTGGCTCACTTTTAGGCCCTGCTGGATGCGGAAAAACAACTACACTCCAGCATCTTGCGAAAGAAACCGCAAGGTTTCTTGGTAGTCAATCAGTTATCTTTGTGACACCAACTCATAAAGCGGCTGGTGTTTTGCGTGAGCAGATGCCAAAAGGTGTAAAGGTTATTACTATTGCAAAAATGATTGGTGTTAGCACAAAACAAAATAAAGATAAAGTCGAGTTTGAAAAACCTTCTGTTCAAGTGCTGCACAAAAAAGCTGACGAATTAAAACGCAATGGCCCGTTAAGACTTGTGGTTGTAGACGAGTCTTCAATGGTCTCTCAAGAAGACGCTGACATTATGCAACAAATTGTATCGCTGTGCGACAATGTAATGCTTTTTTTCAGTGGTGATCCATATCAGCTCCCTCCCATCGAGAACAACAAAGATCAGTCTGATGAATCAGAAGAAGTTGTTTATTCTAAAAACATGTGCAAGCAGTTTGTATTGACGGATGGTTTGAGTTGTAAATTAACAAAAGTGTTGCGTCATGGCGGTCCAGTGCTTGAGTACGCTACGTTCATTCGATCAAACTGGACCAACCGTCATTATTTTCCAAAAACATCCCAACGAGATTCCGAGTCTTTTATTCAAGTAATTGATTCGGAGGCCGTATGGATGCAAAACTTTTTTCAACACGTCAAGCAACATGGCTTGAAAGCCAGAGCATTGACTCATAAAAATGACAATTGTAAAGCCTTGACCGATGCTTTAAGGTTTTCGTTGTATGGCATGGATTCGCGCAAAGGTTGGATGCCTGGTGAAAAGATAACATTTCCCAAATACACCGTTGCGCCAAACAATGAAAAAATCTATTCCTGTTCAGACGCTACAGTCATTGAGTCAAAAATTATTGACATTAAAAAAACTTTTTTAAGCTTTGACTATGTAACTCCAGCAAAGCAACTTGAAAGAACAATTGACATAGGTATAGATGGGCAATTCCAAGAAATCACAATTGAGCTTGAGCGTTGGCGTTCAAGAATTACAGTATTTGCCCCATTGCTTGACGATAGCGAGCAACAGGCTTATAGGATGGCGCTAAGAAAACGTCTTAATCAAATGCAAGAAGCCGGAATAATTAATGGAACACACGAAGCTTGGCACGCAATGATGCAAGTCAATTCATATTTTCCAGTAATTTATTCCGCCAATGTCATGACTGTGCACAAATCACAAGGCAGCACTTTTGATTATGTTTTTATTCACAAAGATGTGCAAGAATGCAGGGCTGACTACAGCAATGCCCTGCTATACGTTGCCACTACACGGGCAAAAAAAGGTCTTTATTTTTGCAATGGTTGAAGTAAGGCGCGAGCATCAGCGATGACGGCATCAGCGCGTTCGCGTGTCCATGCGCGGTAGTGGATGCAGTGGTTGGTGAAGAGGTGGATAAATTCAGCGAAGTGGCGTGCTGTCTCGATGTTGGGACGCTGTGCGTGGCCTAGGTGAAGGCAGTAGAAGTCTTTGAGCTGTTCGTCGGAAGTCATGGCGTGATTGGCTGTGCAGGTTAATGGTGGCGGGGCTTGGGGGCGATCAGATCGGGTCTGTTGCAATTCGTAACGCATCGGGGACAGAGCGTGCGACGCCTGCGATGCCACCTGCTGCGAGGACGGCTGCTTGCCAGTTGCGCTGCTGTGGTGTGACGCGCCCGGTGGGGGTTTTGACCTCGATGCTGGTGAAGACGGCTAGGCGCTGACCGACATGCTCCGGGCCGATCGTGATGGTGCGCCAGCCGATGAGATCAGCGGAGCCCTTGGCAAGGCCGAAGGTGACCAGCCTGCCGGTACGGGGGTCGGGGAGCGAGCCGACCTGGTTGCGGAAGATTCGGGCGCTAGGGATGGTGCCGAGTGCTAGGCGGATTTCTTGTTGGAGGGTGGTCTCGGCGTTGGCCATTATTTCAACCCGCGAGCGTAGAAGACGTGTTTCGCCCAGCCGATTGGATTTTGCATACCACGTTGCTGACCGATGTGTATCAATTCTTTCAGGCTACGGGCTGTGCCTTGCTGGCGACGTTGGGTGCGGCGCTCGAGTTCTTGGAGTTCACCGTCTCGTTGCTGGATTTCGCGTTGGGTGAGTTCCGATGGTGCACCACAGCATGGGCAGGTTGGCTGGGGCTTGAAAGCAGCAAAGCAGACGGGACATGTGCGTACTGTTGGCGCGGGGGCATTGTCGCGCTGACGGCGGGGTTTGCTGTCGAGGGACCATGTACGGACATCGTCCGGCCAACCATGGCGGTGGACGTTGCCGACGTGATCAAGGACGATCGCGTTGGCTTTGTCCGGGGCAGGGCGAAGGATGCGACCAATCTGCTGCAGGTAGAGGCCAAGGCTGGCTGTTGGTCGCAAGAGGATGGCGGCTGTGACGGCTGGAACGTCAGTGCCTTCGGAGATCACGTCCACGGATGTGAGCACTTGGATGGCGCCGGAGGCAAGGTCTTTGAGCTGCTGATCACGCTGCGCGATAGGGGTGGTGCCAAGGATGGCTTGAGATGAGAAGCCAGCGGTGCGGAATTGTGCGGCGACGTTTTCGGCATGAGCGGTGGTGCAGCAAAAAGCAATAGCTGGCGCACCATGGCAGATGCGGCGGTAGTGGTCGATGGCATCACCAGTGATGGATGGTTTGTCCATTGCTGCGGCGGTGGCATCAGAGGCGAAATCACCAGCGCGGGTTGGGATGTCGGATAGATCAGCCACCTGCGGAGGCGCGTAGAGCTTGAATGGGGCTAGGTAACCGGCTGCTGTGAGATCAGCAACGGTTGGACCATGGACGATACCGTCGAAGTTATCGCGCAGGCCACGGCCATCAAGGCGTGCTGGGGTTGCGGTGACACCAAGACGGAGGGCGTCGGGCCAGTGCTCGAGGATGCGGTTCCAGGAGCCGGCGGCGGCGTGGTGCGCTTCATCGATGATTAGCAAATCTGGGGCTGGGGTGTCCTCGAGGCGACGGATGAGCGTTTGCACCGATGCGACCTGAATTGGTGCAAATGTCGCAGGTGTGCCAGCAGCAATGATGCCGTGGTCCACGCCTGCTTGGGTGAGCTTGCGTGATGCCTGGGCGATCAGCTCACGGCGGTGAACAAGGATGGTGACCGACAGGTTGCGCTGCGCCATGGCAGCGGTGATGAAGGTAAAAACCTGTGTCTTGCCTGCACCGGTCGGCATGACAAGGAGTGGAGCGCGATGACCGGCGGCGTAGGCGCGGCGAAGGTCAGCGACGGCTGCCTCCTGATAGGGCCGCAGTTGCATAGGGTTGCAGTAGGAGCGCCAATGGTATAGGATGCGCGAGCCCAACGCAATGCTATGGACAACGAAAGCTACCACCGCCACCCGGCGGTTTCTAAGAGCCGCTTGGATTCGATCGCACGCAGCCCCTTGCATTATTGGGCCAAGCATCTGGATCCCAACCGCTGGCCAGCGGAAGCACCAACGCCGGCCATGGTGATCGGATCAGCCGTGCATACCAGTGTGTTGGAGATTGATAAGTGGGATGCCACCTACGCGGTGACACCTGCTGGCATCAACCGGCGCACCAATGCAGGAAAGGCTGAATGGGATGTGTTCACGACGGCTGCGGGCACCCGCACCGTGATCAGCCGTGAGGATGCCGACCTAGTTGGCAAGATCACCGAGGGTGTCTTCAAGCATCCTGCTGCCAGTAGTTTGCTTGGCTTGCCGGGCAAGGCTGAATCCAGTCTGTTCTGGACGGATGCGGAGACTGGCCTCGAGTGCAAGTGCCGACCTGATTATCTGTTGGATGATGGCAGCACCATTGTTGACGTTAAAACAACGGAAAGTGCCAGTCCTGCAGATTTTATGCAATCGATTGCAAAATGGCGTTACCACGTCCAGGCTGCATGGTATTTGCATGGTGTTGAACAAGCAACAGGCAAACGGCCTGAGCAATTCGTATTTTTGTGCGTCGAAAAGCGCCCTCCGTTCGCATGTGCTGTTTACGTTGCAGCACCAGAAATGGTAAAGATCGGTTGGGACACTGCTCGAGCAAACCTAAACCGCCTTGCTGAATGCATGGCAGCGGATGCATGGCCTGGTTACAGCGACCAAGTGGAGCTGATCAACCTACCGGCATGGATGCGGCCTAAGGCTGATGGCACGACCATGGGCCAGCCACCTGAAATTGAGATGTACTGATGACCAACTCCTCCTTGACCACGACCAGCAACAACTCAGTGTTCTCTGGCATCCAAGCTTTCGAGGATGCGCAACGGATTGCTAAGGCATTGGCCAGTAGCACGCTGATTCCGACTCAATTCCAAGGGCAGCAAGGCTTTGCCAATTGCCTTGTGGCGCTCGAGATTGCAAATCGGATGAACATCAGTCCATTTTTGGCGATGCAACATTTGCATGTGATCCATGGGCGACCAAGTTGGAGCAGTAGTTTCATCATTGCAATGGTGAACGGTTCCGGCCGCTTTACGCCATTGCGATTTGAGATGAGCGGCGAAGGCGATGCTATGGCGTGCTTTGCTGTTGCTACTGATGTCAAGTCTGAGCAAGAGTTGAAGGGGCCAACGATCACGATCGCAATGGCCAAAAAAGAAGGGTGGTTTTCCAAAAATGGATCTAAGTGGCAGACAATGCCTGAGTTAATGATTCGTTATAGGGCTGCTGCCTTTTGGGGCCGGCTGTATGCTAGTGATTTGCTGCTTGGCATCCAGTCTCAAGAGGAGGTGGTTGATGTTGAACTTGTCAATGTTTCCACCAACCTTGATGAGTTGAATGCAAAGATCCAGCCGCCCGCCGCTGCCACTCCGGTGGTGCAAGCCGCCCAAGAGGTAGTAGATGAGCTCTTCTGAATTTTTGACTGATGTGCAACTTGCTGAGCGGTGGCATGTCCACCGCCAGACATTGATCCGATGGCGTTCCCTTAATAAGGGTCCGTCTTATTCAAAGATCAACGGTCGCGTGCTCTACCCCTTGGCCGAGGTGGAGCAATTTGAAAAGGCCAACACCATCACCCACGAACAACCATGACTTTCAAAGCTAACGGCGCACTGTTCAAGAATACGCCTGAGAAATTGCAGGAACGTTTCAAGGATCGCTACGACCCAAATCGTAATTATCCTGGCTATGACGGTGTGTTTAGCATCAAGGAAGAGGACCGGATGGCATTTGCCAATTATGTGATGAATGCGGCGCCGAATGATCGGGGTGAAATCCCGGTGAAGATTAGCGGATGGCCCAAGCAGTCAGGTGCAGGGCAGACTTATCTGAGCCTTGCGTTCGAGCCTGACTTTAAGACGCTGAAGGCATTGCAAGAGGCGGAGGTACTGGGTCAAGCGACCAGCAACCTTGCTGCAGCAACTGGTGGGACTGAATTGTTCTGATTGGTGATGGTAGGACCCGTGCAGGAAACTGACACGGGTTTTCTTTTGTAAACCTTTGCAACAAACCCATTGGGCCGCACTGGCGGTGTACTACCTTAGGTTCATGCCCAAACCAGGGCACCACTGAAACACATGCAAGCAACTGTCCTGCCAAGCAATTATGTTGTTCCAATTGTTTCAACCAGTTGGAGCACATACAACATGACTCGAAATAATCGCGGCGGCCAACGCATTGCGCCCCTGTGGAGATTCAACCTTGGTCAAAAAGTTTATGTTCGTAACTGGTCATCTAAAGATGTTCTGTACATTAAAAGCAGAGCTGAAGGTCAAACCTGGCCGCATTACATCTGCCACAATGTAGCAGGTGATTGCTTTATGCTTTCTCAACTTTACCTGTCCTCCAAGGTAATTGAAACGCGATGAAGCCATTGCGTGAACGCATTGCTGATTTAATCAGTAGTAACAGTCTTTATGAACAAGGTTGCCAAGATGAACGGCGGCACATCAAGACGCTTCTTAAAGTGCGAATGGATGAGCTACACCACAATTCAGTGGCATGGCAGGAATGCCGCAATCTGTTGTTTCACCTAAAAGAAAATGAAACCCCATCAACTTGACCTGCAACGCACCACCATGATGGAAGCGTTATATGCCAAAAGCGGTCGCGCTGACTTGCCCAAGGGTGACCCGTTGCGCTCCACCTACACCGGTCTATGGCAGGAGTTCTGCGCCGACATCGGCCCCAACTTCAGGGATGCCGACTACGCGCAGCTCCATGCTGACGTGTGCCAAGCCATGGATGAAACCAATTCCGTGATGACGCAGAAGCAGGCGCAGCAAGCAATTGCTATCTGCCGCCGTTACCTGCTGGGGAAGTGGGCATGAGGCGCTTCCTACTGCTGCTGGCGATGCTTGCGGCACCAGCCCAGGCCCGCACTGTCACCGCCACGGTCTACGACGGCTGGTATCACAACAGGGCCGACGCCTGCGGTGGCACCTACCAGCACTGGGGCATCAGCGCGGCGCATCCATGGATCCCGTGCGGCACCCGTGTCCGCGTCACCCACCAGGGCCGCAGCTTGGTGGTGCCGATCACCGACCGTTGCGACTGCAACTCGATCGACCTGTCAGCAGGTGCTGCGTATCGCTTACGCGTACCGCTGGATGGGGTAGCAAAAGTTGGGATTTCTTACTGATGGTCGCTGACACCTTCACCGCCGGCGGGCTGCGCATCGAGCGCCGCCATGACCGCTGGAATGGCACCAGCTACATGGCCTGGAAGCCCCACGTCTCGATGCTGTTCACCGACACCAAAGAGATGCTGCGCTTCATTGGCTGGCCTCGCAAGACACCTACGGGTGATGCGCTGCGGGAATGGCTCACGGACACCATCGCAGCGCCACTCGAGGCACCCGCAGCAGAGGCCAGTGGGTTTGGCCCTGATCCTGAAGACCCTAACTACCAAACCAAAACCATTATATGAATTGCCCTAAATGCGATCATGATTCAGTATTTGTTTTGCAATCAAATACTATGAAGCCCAATCATACAACACGTCAGCGCGAATGCAAAGATTGTAAACACAAGTGGTTTACAATTGAACTTGAAGTTGCTTCATGGGCTGTTGGATGGGAAAAGCTAAGGTCTGGCTTTGGTGGCAAGCCAACACTGCGTGTTCCGGTATTGCTTTTTTATGGTGATGAAGATGAATGATCTTGTAAATCATCCTCCACATTATACGAGTGGAAAATTTGAAGCAATTGATGTTATTGAAGATGCAATTTCCAGTGCTCCTTCTGATATTGTTTGCGGCTACCTTCAAGGTCAAGCCCTTAAGTATCTGCTTAGAGTGTGGCTAAAGGGTGCTCCACTCGAGGATGCACGCAAAGCTCAATGGTACATCAACCGTCTTATCACTCATCTTGAACCATGAACGCTCCATTCCTGTCCTGGCTTGAAAATGCTGCAATTCGTTTTTTGATTAGCAGCCCCCGCATCAGCATGGTGCATGTAAAGCAACATGGCACCACGGCGGTTTATGGCGTCAAGGATAGGGATGACCCTACCAATGCTGGCATCTGGGAAACGGACAATACAGAGCCAGCATCACTGCAACTTGAGCGTTTATATCACGCGCCTTCATTTGGTAGAAAAGATGATTAACCTATACAATGGTCGTGTAATTATCCAGCGTAATTCTTTAGCAGAAAATTGGACTGCAAGAATTAAGCTGCCCCATTGTGATCCGGTTACGGTTGACCTTGGCACATCAGATTTAACGGCAGCGTTTATTTGCGCTCAATACAATTATTTGGCATTGTACAGCGGTAAATCAGTAGAAGAAATCTGGGGATCATATCAAGGCAAACCTAAGTGCTGGTCTTGCATTCACTGGACACCAAGATCTGATGCATGTAGCCTTGGTTTTCCTGAGGCGCAAACCAACAAGGGTCGCTACGCTAGGAAATGCTCACTGTATGAAGACGATGGAACGGAAGACGCTGGACCGCCTTGAGCGCGGTGAAACACGCTGGATTGATGTGGTTGAGGGCGATGACGGGATGCCATTGTATAGAGCATGCGGCCATAATGGTGCTATTTGCCGCTATACAGTTGATCTATGGCAAGCCGAAATTTATGTTAACTACTACTGATTGGTCCATGCTGTAATTGCTTCTTCTCGTATTGCGGAGTAAAAGTTTTGATCTTGATACCAATCTTTCCAATCTGTATGTTGCTTATGACTATTGCAAGCTAGGCAACAACTAATCAAATTTGAACGTACAGTTAGCCCACCCTTAACCTTTGGGATGATATGATCCAGCGTTGCCGATCTACCAAGTTCTGCGCAACAATAAGCGCACTTCCAGTCCCACGCAAGGTGGATTTGATCACGAAACCGGAGCTTCGCTTCCTTCCTCGGAATTAGGTTCGTCCCGTCGATCTGGTGATCCATTGCAATCCGCTGGCAAGGGGAGCAGTTCGACTTCAATATTCAACAGATCATCATCATTGTGGATGAATTCAGTGATCTGTGCGTACAGGTTGTCGCAAAGCACGTCTGGATCCGTTTCAGATCGAATCACCACTTTCGCGGTAATTTCCACCAGATACGCTCTCATGTGGGCAAAAGCCGCAGCCCCTATCGTAACCACCACTACCCACCAAACCATGACCTACATCCTCGACATCGGCCTTTGGCACGTTGGGCCGTTCCCGACCCACATCGCTGCGCAGCATTGGGCTGAAACCCATGGCGTCGAAAATTACCGGATGATCCCCTTGGATGATCCGGCTGAAGCACCTGCTAAGATCTTCCGCTACCGCCTTACGCTGCCTCCCAGCTAGGCATGACTTGCGGCTGGTTGTTGTAGTGGCCAATTTCGGCGTAGTTGCGCTGCGGGGTTCCTGCTATACGGTGATAGACCACCTGGCCAATGCGCAAACCTGGCCACAGCGCAATCGAATGATGCCGACGCAAGTTGTGGAGTTCCAGCGTCAGGCGGCTACCGCACCAGCTTGGATCTAGGTAGCCGGCTAGCGCGTGGCTTAGGCCCTCGCGAGCACGGCTGGACTTGAGCACGAACTGACCTGCCACATCGGGGCGCATGTTGAAGATCTCTCGGGTCTCTGCCAGGCAGAACTCACCCGGCGCCAGCCAGTACGGATTGGACTTGGTGTTGTGGGAAATGTCGAAGATCTCCAGCTCATGCCGATACATGACCTCGAGCATCAACCGGTCACCCAGCAGCACGTCGAGGCTGGCCGGGTTGAGCAGCTCAGGATCAAACGGCACCACCATGGCATGCTTGCTGCATAGCTCATGGATTTCGTAGTCGGGCAGGATCATGCGATCACACACCACCCGGTGCTGGGGCCATCTACCATCCAACGCGGCTCCCAGTTTGCGTAGCTGTAATGGAGTTTGGATCCTACGGTGCTGCCATAGGTGCCAGCGGTTAAGTTCATTTCACCCCATGGATCATTGACCCAGTAACCAGTGGCGTCATAACCGATGATGCAAAGGTAATGGCCACCACCTGTGGGCGCCGACACCGAACCATGATGCAAGAAACCAGCCGGTACGGGTTTGCCGGCATCAATTTGCCGCTTGATTAGGGCGCGGTTGCCGCCAGTCTCAAAGCGGGCTTTGATGCCGTATTTGGCCAGTGCCTTCAATTGCACTGATGCCTCAGTCGTGTCGCCAATGCTAAAAACGGTCTTGATGTAGTCATCATCCGAATGGATGGCGCCTGGTTTCAGGGTCATCAGCAGCATGGCGCAACTGGAGCTAAAGCAGGTGCGGTTTGCATCGCGGTAGTTGTCCCGCTGCGACTGGTATGGCACGGGCAGCGGGTTTGATTGCTTGCCCGCTTGGCTCCATGTCTTAAACCATGGGCGATCACGACGCATTGCAACGTCATAATCATTTGACCGGATGTCATGCTCCAACTCAGCAATGGCTGCTAGTTGGTGGGGCAGGTTGCGGTTGTTGCGAAAAAGCTGATCAAGCGTGATCGGGCTTGTATTGGTCATCTCTTGACGAGAGGCGATACAACACCAGCCAGGATCTCGATCGCCCGGTACAGCTTGACGGCCATCCTGCTGTACTTGTCTAGGAACTCGTTGTCCTTAGGGGTGGGCGTGAGGTTCACGATGGCCACCGCGGCGCCATGCACGGCGATCGCAACGGCGATGTATTCAGCGATGCGGTCCATCTCAGGGGATGTGATGTGCCTCTAGCTTAGCAATACGTTGTTCTGCTGTCCCGAGGCGACCAAACAGCTCACGGCGGTCGGATCGCATGTCCTCACGGATGGCCGTGAGTTCTGTCGCAATGTGCTCCACGCCAGCACTGAGCCTGACAATAGCGATATTGGCTCTTTCATCTTCAGTGCCACGGGCAACAACCCACCGAGATGCGCTGCCACCAACACCACCAAGCAGCAGGCAGGCAAGACCAACGATCAGATTTTCGATCATGACAAGCCAGTGTTAGCGCGTGCTTACACTTTACCGGCCTTGACCACGCAACGGTTTACGACCACGGCGGCGGGGCCGTGAATGCTGACCTTGACCTTGGCTGGTGGTCTTAGGTGGCCCGGGCTGGTGGTCAACCCGGGCGGCACCGGTCTTTGATTTTACTGCCACGGCACCCCAGCCGCTTTGGTAGGTGCAGCCTGCTCATCCAGTTGGGCCTGGAGTGCGGCCTCGATCTCGGCAACCTTCTCGGCACCACCGAGCTTCTCCTGCACCCAACCGATGACGATTTCAGGGGTCAGGTCAGCGTAGGGGATGATGTCACCCTCAGGCTGCTCTAGGCCGATGCTGCCGTATGCCGTGCTGGTGTAGGTGCCATCGGTGGCAGCAAGTGTCCAGTGAGCGGTGAAGACGATCGAATCAGCCGTGTGGCGTTCGAGGTTGGCGATGGCCCAGGTGTAGGTGGTGGTCATGGTGGTGGTGTGGTGTGGTGTGGTGGGTAGTGGCGTTGACTACGCGCCCTCAAGGGCGGATAGACGCTCAGTCAATGCTTGGATAAGGGCTTGCTGTTCTTTAATAGCGGCAACGAGCAAAGGAATGACTTCCGTGTACCGTACACCTAGTTTATTAGGGTCAGTGTCATCCACCGCTTCTGGCAATACTGCCTGCACATCTTGAGCAATCAGAAAACTTCTGCGTGTACCAGATTGATCAGTTTTGTATTTACCAATAATCGCTCGTAGTGATGATACTTTGTGTGACGCATTTGAAATTGGCTCAATGATGTCCTTTTCTCTTTCGTCAGAAATTGCACTCCACGACGTTCCGCTTTTAGCTAGTTGAACTCCTGTTCCATTTACGTTGTCGTAAATTTCGAAAACTCCATTTTCAGACGCCGCACCGTTTCCAATTAACCATTTAATATCGCCAGATTCAGCAAACGCAATTCTTCCAGCCTTGCTTACAACTCCGTTAATAGTAGCAACCACATTTGTAGCGGCTACAGCATTTCCAACAATAAAGTTTCCAGCCACTTGTGTTTTAGCCGCCGCTTCGCCTGTTATGGTTGAAAGACTTGTAGTCCCTACAAGCAAGATGCCATCGCTCGTAATCCTCATCCGTTCCGTCGGAGAACTCGCCCCATCTGCGGTAGTGGAGAACACTAGGCGGCCTGGCATGTCACCAGCGCCAGGGGTGCCGTCTACTACTCCACCAATGCTTGCGCCAACTCGATGAACACTACCATCTGCACCTTCAAAAGAAATGGCGCCTAGTTCATCGCCTGCGATAACGACGGTAAAACCTCCAGGGGTCGTTGACCTTGACTTTGCAAGTGTCAGGTAGCCGCCAGCAGCGGATGCAACATTTCCGATTACCGAAATGCTTGCAAGGCTTGAACTTCCCTGCGCTTGAATGTTTTGCGTGCTTCCTACGTTTGCAGTGCTAGTGCTCGTAGACGTACCAACTAACAAACGTCCCGAGCTATCAAATCTCCCGCGCTCACTGCCTCCAATTTGGAATGTAAGTGCAGCAGAACCACCAACAGCGCCAACACGAACGTCGTTGCTGGCACCGGCTTCAACAGTGAAGTGACCGGCGGCGACGTTGTTCTTGGTTAACTCAAGACCACCATTGGAACCTGTTGCAACATTAATAGTGGCAACTGTGCTGCCAAATCCAGTGACGTTGGGCGTAGTAGTGCCAATCCCTACGTTTCCTGCCGATGTAACACGAACACGCTCAAGGGAGTTGGTGTTTAAAGTAATTGCATTTGCGCCATCAGTGGAGAGACTAAGATTGGAACCAGAAAAATAAATAAGGTTTTGGTTGGCACCAACTTGCATGTAGTTGTACGTTGCCCCAGTCTGGGCAAACTCCAGGTATCGTGTGCCGTCGCCAACTCGAAGTCCATCAGTATCTGCGGTTGCTGGAGTGCTGCGTATTTCTGTTTTCTTGAGCGGCCCAGAAGTCCCTATGCCTACGAGTCCTCCGGCGGTGATGCGGAGGCGTTCAACAAAAGATCCGGCAGAATCTGTGCCAAATGTAAATTGCGATCCTTTCAAATAAATTGGATTGTAGGAATTAAAAGCATCATTGACACTTTCAATTAACGTCCCAGCGGATAGCCCACCTGCTGTTGCATTGCGAAATGAAGTATGAACATCAGTTGCATACTTAATTTGTAAAAGCCCGGCGACACTGGCAGCACCAATCCCGATCTTGCCTGCACTATCAACAAACAACCTCCCAGCCCCATTAGTGCTGATGGCTACTTGGTCTGCACCAGGGGAATAGATGCCGGTGTTGGGGTCGCCAGTGAATGCAATACTTGGCGCTGCTGCGGTGCCCAATGGCACGCTAGACAGGAATGTACCGTATGTAATCTTCTTGTTTTTATCTGCTGCTGCGGCCTCACTAATATCAACAATCGGCAGCAGGTCACCAGTGACTGGTGCGGTCAGTGCTGTCAGGTCTGAAATTTTGCGGTTAGCCATGGGGGTGTTTATGTGGAGGTAGTCTAGCCTTTACCACTCAAGGATAAAGACAACGCCTGCGGTGCCGTTAGCACTAGCAGCGCCACCATTGCCGCCGGGGCCTCCACGACCACGACCACCTGCAAAAAATGACACACCACCACCACCGGCACCTTTAGCGCCGCCGCCACCATCAATGGCAATCATGCTGTTTGACGCGCCACCACCAACGCCTGCGGAAAACCATTGACCAGCAGCATTCCATTGAGCGCCGCCGCCGCCATTGCCCGTAATTGTCAACCCTGTACCAATGGGCACAAAAGTTGTATTACCTCCAGTACCACCCGTAGCCGCTACACCGCTAGCGGTAAAGTTAGCACCAGCACCGCCACCGCCTATAGTAATTGAAGCAGATGCACCCAATTCGGTTGTATTATATAATCTTGCAGCAGTGCCGCCAGCGCCAGCGCCAAAACCTAGATCACCTCCATTCCCAGAGGCAGCCACGCCACCGCCACCACCTCCAGTAGCAAACGCCAAGAACGTTGTCTTGCCCGCTGTTGGTGTGTAGGTGCCGTTTGCTGTGAACACTTGAATGGAGGCGCCTGATGCAACAGTGCCCCATGTTGCTGCGCTGCCGCTTGTAACCAGCGCCTTGCCTGCATTGCCAGCTTGGCTTGGCAGTAATGCCGCCAGCGCCAGTGCTGCTGTGATCGCCCCTGTGCCGCCATTAGCAATGGCTGTGACGCCGCCAGCATTGAACCCAGCAGGATCCAGCACGCCTACCGTAATCCATGCAGTATTGGATCCATTGCGTACTTTCCATACGGGCGGGCTGCTGCTGTTATCAACCCAAGGCTGGAAGGCAACAGTTACAGATGGTGCGCTGCTGCCGCTGCTTTGGCTGAACAATGCCGCGAGGTTATCGTTGATGTCAGCGCGAACGCTTGGAAACGTCGCATTTTGTACTGTCTGATCTGACTGAGCCATTAGAAAGCGCGTCCGTAACCGACTGCATTATAGGTGAAGTCTAACACCTGTCTAGATCCGCCTTGCAAAAATTCAACGTCGAAGCCCGTGCGGGTCAGGTTTGTGATTTCTGCGTGTGTATTTGCTCCAATTGATAATGCCGTAATTCCAACGCTAGGCAGCAAGTTGTAATATGGATCACCAACGGTCACAGCTTTATAAAACGCATTGGGGAATGTGATAGTAGTAACTGCACTGCTGCTGCTGGTTTGAACAGTCAGGCTGGTGGTCACGCGCCGTGTTAACTCCAGCGTTGCGCCAAGTTCATCAATGGCCACACCAATCAATTCTGTCTCAGTGGAGAAAATGGCCTTCACTTGAACGCCACGACCACGGACCATGCCGCTTACAAACTCAGTCCATGGTCCCCATGTAGGCGATGCGGCTGGATCGTCTAGTGTGGTGCGTACATAAGTTGCCACGTTGATTTGATCTGCTACGGTGCCATCAAAGAAGCCGGACTGCGCATCAAAGTTACCGCTGATGGCATCAAACAATAATGAAAACACCAACGGACGGCTGACGATATAACGCCGAATCCTGAAGTCATACGCATCGCCAAGATCAAAGGTATCTTGGAATTGGTATTCAGCCCCGCAATCACCAGCGCAGTAGATGGTTTCCCAATAATCAGGAGCAACGTAAATATCTGGTGTTAGCACCAAAGCTGTCTCGCCTGCATCATAAGCGCAGTTTGTTTTGGTGCCGCTGAATGGTGTAGCAAGACTTTGCTCTGCCCATGTTTTTGCTGCAACGCGAGACTCAGGTTCTGGTAGTGTTATTTCAACGCCAGTTGCTATTGTTGAGCGGTTACCTAGGAAGTCTTCAAACTTCAAGAAATAGGTGCCAGGCAATAGTGGCACTTGCTTTTGCGTTGAGCTGCCAGCTACTGCTTGCACCACGTCATTACTGCTGTTCCATTCAGCACTTGCCAAAGCCCGTGGGTCGTGGCGAATGATGACGCGGCCACCTACCTGCACGTCAAGTTCTGATGCTTGCCTCCAAGTGAGGATCAACATGTCCTCACTGGTAGCGATGGCGGTAAGATCTCGCACGGCTGATGGTGCCGCACCAAGGCCAGCTACTGTGTAATCAGCCAAGGCAGGCTCACTAAATAAGATGCCAGATGAGCTGATGCTGCTCACTTGGATTTGATAATTGCCAGGCTTGACATCAAGGATGTCGAACGTAGTGCCTTGTACTGTTACTGTTGTGAAGTTATCATCTTCATGGCGCCACTTAACGCGAAACTTTTTGACGCCTTGCGGTGCAAACCAGCCAAATGTAATCTTAACGGCAATGCGTCCATTCAGCTCATATTGCACTTCTGGACTTGTTTCACCGCCAAGTTGAGTAATACTAATAACCGCCAGTTGACCGGGCTGTGCAGGGATTACGTTTAGATTGGTGATGTCCCTGAATGCAAGCGGTGCGCCATCTTCTATGTAGGCATACTTGCTTTCATTATGTGCAATGGCGGTGATGCCATAGTTAATACCATCCGACTCGTTGATGCCAATAACGCGCCAAGTGGAAGATTGAAGCGATGGGCTTTCTAGTATCCAAATGCTATTAGCATTAGGCGCAGCACTTAATGCAGACTGCAAAGTAATTACGCTGCCGACAACTGTTGAAACTTCGCGCTGTTCTACCGTGCCGTCAGGCAGGATCACGCTTAACAGCGAGCCACCTTCAATGCTTAGGTCGGTATCAGTAGAATCATCAACCGTGATTGCAGTGGTGGTTGCTGCATTAATGCGACCAGCACGCCGAGATCCTGCCCTGACTGGATCTGAAATCAAAATGATCTGTCCAGGCCGTACCTGCTGGCCTGCGTCAAGGCTTGATGCAAAGGTGCATACTTCTTTTTCGTAGCGTTCAGCAAAAAGCAACCAGCGACCAATGCGATTGGCCTGGCCCCTGCTGGTGCAAGCAAAGGCGCTGATCTCACTGCGCACCACGCCATACTTGGCGATCGAATCAATGTCCTCGACCACCTCGAAGGCAGTGTCCCTTAGGTTCAGATCGAGGTAGCTGACCACTGCCACATTGGGCCGCACCTTGAGGCTGCTGCCGCTGTAGCTGAAACCCTCAGGCGTTACGTTGGCTTGGTTGAACAGGTAGACGGGATCCGATGGAGCATCCTGCGCAATGGTCAGGCTGCCAATGCTCCAGAACGCCTGGCAGCGCATGACCGATAGCAGGTCATTGACCAGCTTGTACGCTTCTTCTGCGGTTTGAATGGAGGTGTTGCAACTGAACCGTGCTTCTTGACCGCCAAAGCCATCATCAACCAGCGCATTAGCATATTTGCTAGCGGCAAAAAATGCCCACTTATCTAGTTGTGCTGCGGCAATATGATCGCCGAATCCATAGCGGGATGCGGTGAGCAAATCGAACAGTATAAATGCTGGGCATGATGTCCAAGTAGCTGCGGCAAACGTACCATTCCAAACAAAGTTGGCAGGGTAAATTATCCGTCCGGTGGCTGCGTCAACTGTGGCGCCACTGGGGATTTGTACCTTGATCCCTTTGATTAGGTAGCTGCGTGATGGGATGCTGCTGAATTGTTCAGCATCAACCCTAATGCCAACCAATGCGCTGTTGGGGTAGGTTAATTTTGCATCAATAATTTCAGTGTAGCTGCTCCAGCTAAACGCATTTGCTAATAATGTGTCCGTGCTGTCATCAGTGATCCGCGTCACCTTGATGTCTACAATATCAGACGCATTAGGTCGCGCTAACTGAATCAGATAATCCTTGCGGTATTCGTCTGCTGTGCGGCCACTGATGGTGTCATCAATCTTTGTGGTGTAACCACCGCCTTGATACTGCACGGCAATTTGCAGCCGGACGCTAGAGCCTGATGTGTCGCCGTTTGTATTATCAATTCTTTGCAGCGATGGGATGGAGATCGTAATGCGAACGGCATCAACGTCTACATCGGTGATGGTGCGAACCTGAGGGACAGCTTTTACAACTGTGATACCAACAGGCTTTTCATCTTCAATGCCACCACTCAGCGGGATGTACGTTTGGTTTTGCGTACCATTGCGGGTGTAAATTGTTACATCTTGAAAGTTGTAACTATTGTCTGGGTTTTGTAGAACGGTATTGTTTAGAAAAATAGATTTGAAGCCATCAGCCAAGCCTTCAATTTCGCCTTCTGAAATCAAGTCAATGACGTTGGCGTACTGCCGAGAGTCGAGGCTGTCAGGTGCTGTCGATGGCGTGCGGCTGCTGCCACCACCGCCACCTTTACCGCCATCACCACCACCAGCTCCGATGATTGTCATGCTTTCACCTGCACGGTGTCAACGCCAGCAGAAATGACCACGCTGCCAACCAATGTAAGGCCGTAAACGCAAGGGACTGGCACGCCTTGACGTGATGTCTGCTGGATGCCTGAGAAGTTAAAGGTCTTCCGTGGGTCGTTGTCGCTGCCAGCGCCTTGGGGAACGGTTGGCACTGGGGATAGCAATTGGGCGACGCCGCCGAGGACAAGCAGAGCGCCGATCTTGAAAATCGCCATACTTCCAGCCGCAGTGCCAGCAGCGGTGGCGCCAAACCCTCCTACGCCAGCCCAAGCACCAGCACCAAAGGTTACAAAAGATAAAGCAATCAGCGCAACTCCCAGGATTATCCGTCCCACTGCACCAGCACCAGCCATCACCGGCACGATCATGATGTCCTGCTGGCCGGCTGGATCATGGATTTCATCTAGCGCCAGATCGTAGGTGCCTACCGTCACGCGGTAGTGCTGGTCTGCCATGTGCTTCTCAAGGCCAGGAAAATTGGCCGCCAGCATCCGCACTGCTTCGGCAGCAGTGGCCACGTCTGCCTCAAGCACACGACTGCCAATGAACTTAGCCAGTTGGCCGTAGAGCTTGATCTTACGGAGCATGGCGCAACCTCCTGCCTGTCATCTTAGCTAACCAGCCGCCATACATGTCCCGACTGCTCAGGCGTGCCTGGAGGTGGTGCAGCACCATCCCATCGCCAATGTAAACGGCGCAATGGTTCAAGCCAGGTGCATTGATCGACATTAGTAGCAGATCACCCTTCTCAAGGCTTTCATCTTCTTCAAGCTCCCGGAATCCAGTGTCCGCCCAGCAACCATCAAACATCGGTGCAGCAAGGAAATCCGCTGGATCCATTGGTCGCTGCCAATCACGCAACGCGATGCCATTCTCTTTGTACCAGTCACGCGCTAAGGTCCAGCAATCCTGCACGGCCCACACCCATTGCCTCCCAATGAGCGGTGAGCGGTAGCCACAGGGCACATACAGGCCCCATGCCTTGGTCTTTGGGTTGACGATGTGCCACGGCAGCTTGCTGGCTTCTGCGGCCACCTTATCGGCCTCGCTGGCCAGTGGCATGGTGATCGGATGGCTGTGGACAATGGCGGCGATTTCACCTGCATCCTCCGCGGCGGCGTAATCCGCTGGGTCCAGGACGAACAACTGCTCCGGCTGGGTGGCAAGGTTGCGGCACGGCCAGTAGCGTTCACGGCCCTTGATGATCACCACCAATCCGCACGCTTCACGGGGATCCTCGGCCTGGGCATGTTCTAAGGCAGCGTCTTTCCAGGTCATGCGAAATAGGTGCCAATGCCAACGAATCCTCCGTGGGGTAGCTCAGAGTTCTGCCCAAATCTTGCCTTGCAACTATCAACACGCTTGCCGCATACGTCTTGGCTTGCATTACCTACTGCAACATCACTTACGTTGAAGTAGTTGGTGCCGGTGTAGCTGCATTCAACCGAGCGATACACCCATTGACAGCGCGTAATGCACTGGCGTTTTGGTGCGCGGATACCTGCCATGTCAAATGCACTGGCAAGTTCAAACTCCACTACATCGCGGTTTTCTGCTGACTTGCGATCAACAAAATAAATCTCACGCGGGAACTCAGCAGTTGGATCGGGCGAGCCGTATGGGTTGCCAACTTCTTGGTAGATGAACGTATCGTCTTCATACAACAGCGCGAAATTATCTTCTGTCAGCAGGTAGTCAGTGCCAGCGGCAAAGTTATCGCTATCAATAAATCGCGCTAGGGTTCTGATGCGCGTTAGCTTGGCGCCTTCCAAACCTTCTGGCAACGTCAGGATTAACGTTGTGATGGTGCCCATTATGTTGCTGATGCGCATCCTTGGACGGGGCAGCGAACCTTGACCGCTATATTCAAAGCCCTCCACTTCAATGGGCAATGCCATGTATGACTGGCCAGCCCAAATCAAGTCGCCATTATTGTTCATGCTTGTGCCAGCATGAAAGTAATACGTCTCAGCAACACCATGCTGCGGCACATTAAGTTCAAGCTGAAACAGCTCAATCAGTGCGCTAGGGGCGATCGCCTGGATGGCGCTTGCAATGGCAGCGTTGGTCATGCTTTATGTGATGGAAGCCTTGATGACTGCAAAGCCAATCACAATAGCTTCAGACAATGAACCAGCGGTTACGTTCCGCACATTGATTGAAACAGAACCGGCTGCTGCTTGGGCATTGAGCAAATACGATCCAGCCGTACCACCGCTGACGTGGTTGAGCACCAACAGATCAGTTGCTGCAATAGTGCTGTTGGTCAGCGTAAATGAGACCGTGGTAGCTGCTGCTAGCGATGCAGCGTTCATTGTGATCTGCCCGCACTTCTTATTAAGCGTGACGGCAGTTGCCTTGCTGGTTGCCTGCGCAACCGTGCCGCCTTCACCAGTAATATATCCAGCCTTGTCGGTGTTGAGGTTGGTAAAATTAGCATCCACTTCAACGTGAGTGAGCGGACTGCCTTTGCCAGATCTTGTGACGATGGTGCTCATGGCTCGAATACTTGAGTGAAGGTTGCTTGGATTGTAACGAAGTCTAAATAAGGGATGGTTTTTGACCAATCATAGCAAATCCATTGATAAGCACTAGCTTCATGCGGTGGCGTCCATGTAAATGATGCGCCATCAGCGGCGCGTGCGTCAAGAAATGTTTCAATAGTGTCAGAATCGGCTTCTGTCGTTTTCCATGTAACGTTCCACACTTTAGGGTTTTGATTCAATCCAACTGTTAGCCGCTGCGAATAGCCATCACCAAATTGCACCTGCCGCACTTTGGGCTGGCTGGTTTTTTGGGCGCCGTAGGTGGGCGCAATGTCAGGGAAAGTTGCCATTAGCGTCGTGTATTGGCCAGTAGGCCGCCTGGACGTTGCTGTTTGACCAATTCTGCCTGTACAGCAGCCGATATGGCAACCCCAAGCTGCTTGCCTTGTGCTTGGTCCCCTTCAACCCTCGAGCCGCTTGCATCAACATTGACCACAACGCTGGTGCCACCACCACCGCCACCAGCAACGCCCAGCTTGCCATCAGCGCCACGCTTGAGGGGCATGATCGCCTCCGGGCCAGCCTCACCCATCAGCCCGATGCCCTTGGCAAATGGGAACATCATCGGCCGATCGACGATGCCACCCTTGGCGTAGGGGACAATACCGTTCTGCGCGAAGACGTTGCCGTTGGCGGAGCCAATCAGCGACGGTGATCCAAAAGCAGTTCCAGTAAGGCCGGACATATTCAACGATGCGCCAGAAAGGTCAGGCGCACCACTGGGGCCAAAGATGCCGCCAAACATGCCAGGCAAGAACTGTTTCGCCAAGCCAATGATTTGCATCTCAATATATTTGGCAATCATCTGGCTGGCCATGTCCAAGAAATGATTGGCGATGCTCTTGAAGAAACCAGCCAAGGCTTCCTGCGCAGACATCGATCCGTCGATCAACCCTTTGAAGGAGGTGGAGAAAGCCTCCCCAATCGCTTGGGCACCAGCCATTACCTGCTTGATGGGATCCTGCAGATCTGCCAAGCTTTTTTTCAGCTCCTCGATCTTGCTGCCAAGCTCACCACCAGTCAAACCAGGCATCAGGTCCACGTCCGTGCGGAACGTGCCTGTTGCAGTGCCCCCATCAAATGCGCCAAAAAGGGCTGCTTGAAGATTTTTGTTTAACGTAGCTGACATGCCAACTTGAGCGTAAAGCTCTTTGGTTTGATCCTCCATTAATTTTTGAATCTTAGCGTTGTACTCAAAACGATCAGCTTGGATAGCCGCATACTGTGCTTCAGCATAGACCTCCCTAGCTTTTTCGCTTAATGCACCTTTTTGGAGGGCTAAGAACTTTACTCGTCGCTCAACTTGTGTTTTATCGTATTCGGCTTGAATCTTTTCTAACTCATTTGCAGCGGTTGCAATTTCAAAGCGGCCGTTCTCTGTGGCAAGCAACTTGTCAGCATCAGCCAATTGTTCTTTTCTTCTATCTTCAAGACGCTTGGCTGCGTTTTCTGCAGTCTTAGTTCCCCTGCCAACGGTGTCGTCAACCTTGGGTGGCGCAAAGTTTGTAGGCGCTTGCGCTGCAGTTGGAACTGTAAGTGCCTTTAAACCATACAACTGCCTAGTCATATAATCACGACGCAATTCGCCGTAAATGCCACCACTTTTTGTTAATGCCCCGTAACTACTTCCATAAATAGCTTGAGTTACCCTGCCTTGCTCATCATTTGTCAATTGATTCATAGGCAGATCTCTCCTGTTTCTGCCCAGCACTCGTAATCTTGCAATTCTTTCGGCATCAGAAGTAAGTGCTGACTCATTGGCCGGTGTCAAACCTTTGCTAAAATCTTTTAGTTTATTGGTTAATTGCGCGGTTCTAAACATTTCGTTGGCAAAGTTTGCCAATTTTGTAATTAAATCTTGAATTCCCGCACCAACCGGTTTAAAAAATTCGCCAAAATTTTTGCCAAGTTCATCTAACGCAACTTTCATTCTTGCGCCGGCATCATCTGTAGATTTAGCCATTCTATCGGCTGAGGCACTGTATTGATTCGTAAGATATTGCGCTGTCTTCATCAAATCATTAAGGCCAACTTCACCTTTTTTTAGCGCCTCTTGCAGTTGTGCGCCAGACATGCCAGTAGCTTTTGCAATAGCATTGAACGCCCCAGGTAGGCGTTCAGCAATTTGGTTAATTTCTTCAGCACTAATTTTTCCTTTTGCAAATATCTGTGTCAATGCCGTCATAACGCCATTGACTTCCTCTGCGCCACCACCAGTTGCTTTAATGGCTTGCGTAAAAGCACGAAATACAAGTTCAGCATCATTAACTTTGCCACCAGCTCCCAAAACAGATGCCGATAACCGAGTAAATCCCTTAGTTGCTTCCAAGATTGGAACATTTAAATCTTTTGATATACGAGAAATTGCCTCTTGTGCGCTTGCGTATTCAGCGGAAGTTTTGGTTACGCCTTGCAATGCAATTTGCAATCGACCTATTTGAGCTGCGTATTCGGTCATGCTTCCAATGGCTTGCCGTATCATGCCCACCTGCGCACCAATGGCACCACCGGCTAATGCGCCGCCTGGGCCACCAAATGCGCCAAGGCTTGCACCAATCAAGCCTTCAGGTCCGCCAAAAACACCTGATGCTGCAACGGCACCAGCGGTTTGGCCAAACCTTTGAAGATTGCCTCGTTTCTTTGTTCTGTTTGCTAATCGCCTATCAAAATCTGCCAATGCGCGATCGAATCCTTGTTGTTGAATACGAAGTTCTTGACGCGCTTTTTTATCAGCAGCAGCGATTTCTAAGTTGTTGTATTTTTCAGCATTCAATAACCGCTCCATTCGTGCGCGGCGTGACAGTTCTGTCAATTGTTCTTCGGCTTGGACAGCTTGCGTCAATCCTGTGTTGACTGCAGCGTAATCAACAGCTCTAGGCCCAATCGGTTGCGCGTATTGCGTGGTATCTCTTATTGTGTAAGTTTTGCCGGCAACAGTTGTTTTGCCAAAATTAACTCCAGCACCCGACAGGTCAAACTGACGCCTTGTGGCCGTTGCTGCTGCGTTGGCTGATGATGCAATCTCGTTGAAACCAGATGCAACTTGAGCTTGCTTACCCTGCAGCGTTCCAAGTTCAATATCAAGCTGTCTTATTTCGGATGTCAATTCTTTAAATGTTGTGCTACCAATTTCCGCCGATTGCCGCAGGGCATCAAGACCGGTGCGGTAATTCTTAAGATTATTAACAGAACGAACTGATTCAGCGCCAAGTTCTTTGAACAGCGACCGCAGCTTGTCAAGGTCGTTGCTGGCAGCCTTGGATTCAGTTGCAAAATTTCTTACGGCTGAACGAGCGCGATTCAATCCTTCCAGGTTTTCGACCTGGGCTCTGATGCGGAGGATTGTCGCTTCGTTTGCCATTACTTCGCGTTCAACTGGCTTAGGGCTGAGGCTTCCATGATCTGGATGCCCTCGAACATGGTTGGCACGTCCTTAACCGAGTATAGACCGCACAGCCACTGGAGCGGCTCATAGCGCAAGCCTACATAGCCTCCCATGGTGACGTTCCACTGGGTCTGAAGACGCATGAACATCATGACAATGTCCCAGTTTTCATCCCACACCTCGAAATCGTCCGACTGCTTTGTTTCCAAAACAGCCGGATCCATTCCGAATACAGCCGCATCATCACCGGATTCGTCGCGTTCACCGCCACCAGCCCAATGCTGTGCGGCCTCCTTCAGTTTTTTACCTGGGCTCCATCCAGCGATTCAAGGTAAGCCTTGATCACACCACGGCAGAAGTAGGGATCGTCAAGGAAGCCTTTGCGGTTTGCAGCCGTAAATAGGACTGCAGTGCCATCTTCATCAACGATCTCGTCCCAGCCCTCGAGCACTGCTTCAAGCAGCTCAACGTCACCTTTGTCCGCCAATTTGGTGAACTCAGATCGACCAAGCAACTTGAAGGTCACAGTGAAAAGTTGCTTTTCAAATTTGCCGCCGTCAGAAGGGATTTCGACGGTTACAGGCCAGCGTACGCTTGCAACTTTTTTGCGAATGAATGCCATGAGGGTTGATATCAGGTGAAGGCTAGGGAAAACTCGTTGTTGCCAGCAGTGGTCGGGGTGGCCACATACGGGACGGACAACATCATAACCGAATCCTGATCTTGATAGGTAGGATTGATTACATCAACTTGTGATGCAAGGAAGGTTACCCGGTTGCCGGCAGTGGTGCCATGCAAGAAGGTTAGGTTGCCAGTTGCGGACGCAAGGGCAATGGTGAAAAAGTCCTTGGTAGCAATGGTCGGCGCTTCAATCATCACCGTACCAGCAGGCTTGCGGTCAGTGATCAAAGTTTCCTTGGTGCCACCAACCAGTTCGCGATAAATCAAATCGTTGGCAAGGTTGAAATCAACCGATTGCAGAATGCCGCTATAGGAGAAGAAGGAGAAGGCACTGGTGTTGCCTTCGCGGAAGACCAAAGGTGTGGCCTGTGCCGAATAGGTCACAGAAGGGGCTGCAGTGTCCGTAGGAGCGTTGTAAACACCAGTCAGGTTAAATGACAAGGTTGGGATTGCTCCAACAGCACAGCTCATGTTCATTGAGCCACGGCACCCGGTGAGCTTGTGCAGCACACCATCAACGTTGAAGTAGATGGTGGCAGAACTGAAGCTTGCTGAAACAGGAGCGTAGGTCACGCTGGTGCTTGCAACAATCGTGGCCGCCAAGCCGCATGCCTTCAGGATTGCGTCATACTTGGGGGCAGTGCCGGCAGTGCCCGAACCCGCCAGTTCAACTTCAAAGTTGATTGCAACACTGGTCTGTGCAATCAATTGATCAAAGTTGCCCAAGTAGGGGCGAATCAAATCGCGGCTGACAATGTCACCCGAAAGAGGTGTGATGTCAAGGTTGCGCACCAAAAGGGCATCGGTGCCGGCCGGCGTCGCATCGGTGCCATAGGTGGATTCAGTCTTGACCAGGATCAGACGCTTGCGGCTCAGAAGTGCCATTGCTCAATTCCTCAGGGGTGTTGTCGGAGGGTTGGGCCGGCTCTGTCCGCTCGAGGAGCTTCCGAATGCCGGTTTTGGGGTTGAGTAGATAGGTTCCACCCTGGCCCCAGTATTCATCCACCATGTTAGCCATAAGTCAAGCAGCCAAATTGGTGGAGGATGTGCGGTAAATCACTAAGTAGTCACACATGATGACACCAGCGGGTTGATCGGCCTCCACAAGGTTAAAGGTAACACTGACCGGTTGAATGTCCATAGCATAACCTCCCAACGTCAGGTCACTGGACAGTTTGGAGTGAAGGCTTTCGATGATCGGATCTGCTACTTGGTCTGGGATGTTGCCACGCACAATTACCGTCACACGCACGGTCATGCGCCACGTCAAGGTGGGCAGGCTGGTTTCCACGCTGGATGTATCAGCAATCGGCTCTACAACCAGTGCAGGCGACTCCTCACGCGCCATTGGCTCCACCCGGCTGCGGTAGATGCGTGTACCCACGCCAGTGGTGCCAGTCAGTGCTGTGCGGATTGCTGTGAGGATTGATTCGCGTTTGGTGGTCATGTCTTCTGCAGAGCGATTTGAACAAATGCTCCGTCATCAATCAACATTGTTTCCCTAACGGTGAAAGCAGTCCCGCCCACAGTGATTGAATCACCGCGAACGAGACTGCCAAAATCTGAAGACCTAGTGGTCAGCGTGTAATCAGTCGTTAGGACCATTCCATCGCTGATCACTTGACTTGGGGTGTCAAGGATTCCAATTGCTTGCGTTGCTCCAGCCACACAGGTGAGGCCAAAATCAGCAAGGAACATTCCTAGATCTTCAGTCAACGCCATGGGGATCAGCCGTACTTGGCAGAAGCCAGACCTTGGACTGAGACAGCACCAGTGCCCGTGCCACCGGCAACAGTCAGCGAAACTTTGACGTAACGCTTGATGTCGGTGACATTGACATACAGCTTCTGACGAGAAGCAGTGTTAGCGGTAGTGGTCGTGAAACCGCCACCGGTCACGTCGGTGTAAGTACCACCGGAAGTGTCAGAAGTGGTCAGTTTGACAGCAAAGGTGATGCTGGCGCCACCGGCTGCAGCGTCAAGAAGAACGACCATGTCGCCTTCGTAGCCCTGCAGATCGATGGCACTGCCAGTGGTGGTAGAAGCACCAACCGCAGTGGGGAACAACGCAATTTGCGTCGTTTTTGAACCAAGGTTAAGAACGGTCATTGGGGTTTCCTCCGTTTGGGAGCTGTGGGAATGGCTTGAATAAACTCTTCAGCTTTTGCAATACCGATCAGGAATCTGGCATCGCTAGGGGAAGCCTCAATGACTTCCCCCACGCGAGCCACGCAACCACCGGCCATTGTCTGCCTAAGGATGCGGATCATCATGATCAGAGGGTGTTATTACCGCGAGAGAAGGACTCGGGGTGACGGATGGCGACATCCACATCCTGCATGGCGACCACGCGAACGGTGCCGCTGGTGCTGTTGGTGTAGGGATCCACCATGATGTCCAGACCGGACCAGTAGCCGATCAGCATGTCAGAGAAGTTGCCGAACCACAGATCGCCAGATGCGACTTGGTTGGACAGCACACCGCGATAGCCGTTCACTTCACCGTTCTCCATCAGGAAGATGCCGGAGCCGGCGTCTTTCTTGGTGGTCTTCAGGTTGCCGCGCATGGCGGCGTTCATCAGGTAAACGGGTGAACCCAGCAGAGCGTTGGCGGTAGCCAGATCAGACTCGAGGGCAACCACTTCAGCGAAAGTGGGAGCGTCAGCAGCGAAATCTTCGGTGCCGATACCAGAGATGAACTTGAGGCCGAGGGGCTCGCTGTTGGAACCAGTGCCATACAGACCAGCGGCATCGATCTTGAGACCAAGAACGGCGGCCAGATCACGACGCACCATGTTCTCCACGTCGATGGAGGACTGGAGCATCAGGCGACGGCTGTAATCAGTGAAAGCAGCAACCGTTTTGGGGGTCAGGCTGACCTGATCAATGGTTTGCTGGCTTTCGGTGGGAGCACCGGATTCAGCAACCCAGTAAGCGGTGGCGGCACCCGATTGACGGGGGATCGCCACGTTGCCAACCAGACCGGTCAGCACGGTGGCGCCAGCCTGATCAAGGGCCGAAGCGTTACGCAGCAGGTCGATGAAGGAAGCGGTGTCCAGCTCGGTGGCGACGACGTTACCACCAGCGGTGGCAGCACCAACGTTCAGGTCACGGCGAAGCACTTCCTGGGGGATCGTGATGCCACGGCTCTGACGACCAAGCTTGGCAGCAGCGGCTTCAGAAGCGGCAATTTCAAAGCCAGCAGCTTCACGCGCAGAGCGATCAGCAGGATTGGCAAGGAAGTTGATGGCGCGAAGGAAAGAGAAAGACCGGGTCTCCTCGTTGGACAGGCCGATGTCGGCAGCGTTGTTTTGCACAGGCGTGGCAGAGATACTCATTTTCTCGAGAAGGGCGGTGCGCAGCTCTTCAAGACCACGGGAATTTGCAATGAATTCCTGGGCCATGTCGCTGTTGTTGGTGCGATTGCCGAGGGCAATCATTTCGGAAAGCTCCTTTGCCTTGGCCTGTGCGGCCTCAGCGCGGATCGCCTCCAAATCGAAGGTAGGTTCCACGGGTGTTGACTCCGAGAGTGGTGGGCTGGTAACGGCTGAGGCCGTAGTTGAACACTCACTTATAGTAAGGGTTCGACCAATGCCAACGGTTTGATCCGCTGGCACGGTCACCAGCGAAATTTCAAACGGTTGGTATGACGTGGCGCGATATGTGATCGGGTCTGTGCTGTTATCAGTCTCCATTGCATTGATGCGGTAGCCAAAGCTGACATTACGAAGAATGCCGTCTTGAATCAGGCCCTGCATTTCACGACCCAACTCGTTGTTGGCCATTTTCACATTGGCGTAACCGCGCTTGTTTTTGATGTAAGCACGTTGCACTACGCCAACAATCTTGTCAGGATCATGCTGAAATAAAAGTGGTGCGCCATCATTGAGGCGCGATAAATCCATGGAATCTTCATCCATGCGAAGCACTTCTGTCCCAAAGTAACGCTCAACTGGCGCTTCAGAAGCAAATGGAAATTCAATAATGCGATCTTCAGTCGCAGTCTCAAATTCCGTAGCAAGAGCGCGTTGAAACGATTCGCTCTGAATTTTGCGGACTGCGTCCTGCTCTTCCATCATGTGATCAGCCAATTCGCTCATGATTCTAATTCCTCGAGATCATCGCTTGCTAGTGTATCGGGTTCTTCTGTTTCAACCGCAAGTGGGTTCTGTTGCTGACCAGAGCTGGTGACCTGACTGGGGTCGCTGTCAAGCACGATGCCAAGCTCGTCAGCCAGAGCTAGTTCATGAGCACGTTGCCGCATTTGCTCCTCAAAATCGCCGCCATGCAAAGCAATGACTTGCGACAGCGTCATGATCCCGTTGCGGATCAATGATTTGTAAGCATCGGCTTCTTTCTGTGGATCGACAAACTGCGCAGCCGGTGGAATCCATTTCGATTCCTCGTACCGCTCAGCATCCAGCTCGTACCCAGGCAGCACCAACACGCCGGCCATCACAGCCATTTCCATCCAGCGTTCGTAAACGCGCTCACACAATGCCTCGATCAGGTACTGCTGTAACGTTTTGTAATGCGTACGGGTTTCGAGTAGCTCCAGCCTCGAGGAGCTGTAGTTGCTCTGGCTGAAGTCGCTGCTGATCTGCGTGTAGGAGCATCCAACGCCCGAGGCAACAGCCCGCAGCATTTGAGCCACGAATGGCGTGAAGGCATCATCAGGCCGGATGGGCGAGAAGAATTGCATTTCTTCCCCGGGTGCTAGCCGCCGGATTGAACCGGGCGAAAAGTCCAGAACGGAATCGTCTTGGTATTTGCCGTCCTCAAATAGCTCTTGATCTGGTGTACGCACAAACGCCATCATTGCCGAAGACGCCCGTGCTGCCACAATTTCAGCCTCCTCATAACCGCTGAGATTGCGCAACCGCATGATGGCCGACGCAAATGCCGTCACACCACGGGTTTGCCCGGGACGCTCCACTGAATACAGATGGATCACATCCCGTGCAGGAATCCGTTGCCGCTGTTTTGCTGCCACGGCCGTACCAGTGAACTGGTAATCGCCTGGGTGATTCCGCAAGAAGTGATAGGCCACAGGCCGACCCCACTTGTCAATCTCGACGCCCATGCGGACACGGTTGCCGTTTGCCTCAATGCCCGTGTAGTCATCGTCCAGCAAATCAGCCTCGAGCACCTCGAGCCCCAACGGCACCTTGCTGTCGCCAAACTTCTGATTAATCAGGCGGATGAAAACTTCACCAGATTCCATCATTGCCGTGATCGACAACCGTTGGATTTCAACCCAGCTCAGTTGGCCGCCAACATGGCAGGTATCAGCGCATGTCCACTGATCCCATTGCTTTTCAATCAGCGAATTCAACCGATCATCAAGCTTGCCGCCACGCACCATTTGCACCTGCGACTGGTGCTTGATGCCAGTTCCAACAACGTTGTTGCGGACTGCCCTCAACGCTGCCTTGGCAAAATCAGAATCACGAACCAACTGGCGAGCGCGATTCCGAAGAAGTCGAAGGCTGTTCCTGATTTCACTATCGGCACTGGTGCCAAGGCTGATCCAATCAGAAGTAAGGCGGTTGCTGGCAACAGCGGCATAAGCACGCTTGAGGTTTGAATTGCGCTCTCGCGCTTTCATCAGGTCTTTTTTCAGGCCGGCGGTACGACCAAAGCCAAAGAGTGCCATCAGGTGAACCTCACGCGAGCGACGCCGGGATTGCCAAGGCCCTGCCTAATCTTTTCGGCTCGGCGCTCACGGTCAACTTCAGCTTTCAACACATCCCTCAGTTGGAGCAGCTCGGGCATCTTATACCGTTTCAAGTTGCGGTTCCCGATGGTGTATTCCTGCACCATCCCGCCCTGCGACAGCGTTCTAATAGCTGTCTCAACGTAAGACAGATCAATCTCAGCGCGAGATCGATCATCAAAGGCACCCGGCGTCCCCGTGTAAGCTGCCGTTCCCTTGACCGTAAACTGTCCACGGCCAGCGGTGTACTGCAGCGTTGAATACGTTGCAACCGCCTGCCACGTCCACAACCCTGCATCAAATGCCAACGTCGTCGATGCTGGCACCGTCACCCGCCACCCAGTACTCTGCGCCGTTCCCGTGATCGTCGTCCCCTCAGACGCCGTATTGGTCCTCGCATACCAAGTCAACGTGTAAGTCCCGCTGTTGACAGCCGTTCCGATCGAGTCCGTAAACTCCGGCACGTCAAAAATCACCGTGTCTCCGGCGTAGATCAGTTCGGGAACAAGGATGGTCACCAGTTTGTTACGAACGATGTGGAGGGCCGGGCCTTGCGTTGCCGTTGAGGCCGATAGATCGATTCTATCGGTGCTGGCTCCGCTTTCTGCGCATTTACTGGCACGCTACCCAGCTTACGCGAAAATTGCTCGAATATAGTCGCACGATTGTATCGCATGTACAAAAAGTTCAACGCCGCAAACGAATACACAAAGCAGTCCAGCGCCTCGTTACGATCCCCCGCCTTCTTCTTCCATTCGCGAATGGCGAATCCCTTCACATATCGCACCACCTGCCGCTCTGCCGTTAACTGCTTGAAATACTCATGCCCAGCCTCCGCATGGAAATGGATGTACCCCGCCCCAGGCTCGTTGTGCTTCAACCGACCAAACAGCGTTGCCTTGATCGTGTCCGTTCCAACCGGGTACACCTCCGCTGAATTCTTAAGCACTTTGCCCTTGTAGCTAATATCTACCTTGGAAGGCTTCCCAATAGGCGGTTTGTTTCGGACAGACTGCCCTTTCAAAGCAAACACACCATCGCCTCGTCGGCTACGCGCATAGGTGTAGACCTCCGAGGTGTAATGGCCACCAGAATCAATTCCAATGGCCGAAATCCGTGTGGTGCCACCGCCTTCCACTGGATAGTCCCTCAACACAAGGTCATCGATTTGCTCCCACAACTTGCTGCCTGCTGGATCGCCGTAAACCTCTCCATGGCTGATCAGCCAACACTCCTCGCCGCTACCCCATGCATAAATCCCGACCGCGACCCGGTTATCCTGCACGTCGACACCAGCAGTGACAACCGACGCACCACGCGGGATCTCGCTCGCTGGGTAAAACTCAGCCCGTTCCGCCAAGCCGTCAGCACCAAGCTTGGCACCAATCTCCTCCTCCCACGTTTCACCAAGGATCGTGTTGACGAACGTCTTGAGCAGCGGTGCGTCATTTTTGGATCGCAAAAATTCCATCACGATCTCTTGCCAGCTCTTCCATCCCAGTGGCGAGTACAGCGACGACAGGTGGAACCCAACGGTCCTCGGGTCCTCGCTAGTAGCAGTTGCCCGCCACTCACCCTTGCGTAGCATCTCCGATTTAAAATGCTCCGGGATGTGCGCACCACAGCTTTCACACACATAAGCCGTTGTCTTCGGGTCGCCATCCCTCCATTGCAAATTCTTCCACTGCAGCCATTGCTTGTGCTCACAATGCGGGCATGGCACAAAAAATCGCCGCTGGTCGCTGGCCAAATACTCAGTCTCAATACGAGACATGTCCCTGATCGTTGGTGTTGAGGTCAAGATGATCTTGCGCCTGCTAAAAGTTGACGCACGTCGTTCTGCCAGCGCACACGGGTCACCCTCACCATCAACGTCTGAAGGGAAGGCATCTACCTCATCCAGCAATATCCAGCGGCAAGGAGCAGATCGCAAACCCGTTGCGCTGTTGGCGCCAGTAAGCAGCAAAATCCCGCCCGGATACTCCTTGCTGAACATCGTGTTCCCACTGTCCCGGCTCCTAGCTGGCGCGATCTTGTCCGCCAAGCATGGCGTCTCATTGATCAAACTCTCCAGCCGCTGCTTGCTGAGACGTTTTGCCATCTCGATCGTGGGCTGTACAAATAATGCGGGGCCAGGAGCATGCGCGATCATGTACCCCACCACATTGTTGATCGCCTCCGTCTTACCCAACTGCGCACCAGCCATGAACACTACCTTCTGCGTCGTGTTGTTCGCTGACATGCAGTCCATGATCTCCTTGAGGTAAGGAGTGCGATCTGTCCGCCATGGCCCAGGCTCAGCCGATGCCTTGCTAGACAGCATCCGGTACATGTCCGACCACTGGCTAACCGTTAGGTCCAGGTCAGGCCGTAGGCCCTCCAAGAACGCATGCCGGTAGATCTCCGCACCATCACGCATGAGTCAACCTCTCGAGCACCTTGCGGATCTCCTCGCTCAAATACTGGTGGATGATCACCGGATCGCTTTCGGCGGCCAGTTGGTTTGACACTCGATCTGGAATCGTGTTCAACGCATCACGCACGCTACGCGCCACCGTAAACGCCTCGCGCTCCACCTTGCCTGCTTCCACAAGCTGTTCCTCCTTCGTCTCGAGATCCAGCCGCGCCAACTCAGCCCGATAATGCTCAGACTTGGCCTTGCTTTCGTTGAATGACGGGATTTCCATGTCTGCACTAGACACCCGGTCGGATAACCCAATCAGCGGATTGCCGTCCTTATAAGCCTGGACTGCCTTGTCCTTGTCCCACAAGATGCGGTTTCGTTGCACTGTGAAACATCCGTCAAAACGCCCTTCAGTCTTAAGTTGAGAAATGCGTGCGACAGTGATGCCAAGCGTTTCAGATAGTTCTTTGGTCGTGGCTGGTTCCATACAGGCAACTTTAGCGCGTTTTAAGGGCGCATAGCCCCCAATAGGGGTTTTTGGGCATATAATGGTCAGCTTTGCTAATTCTGTCTCATTTGCGTCTTATGTGAGTCCAATGTTAAGACACGTTACATTTTGACGCTAGCGGATGAAGGCGGTTCGAACTTACC
>Ga0307378_10001900_pt1 | contig 33053 bp, 26 predicted proteins | sample UN1MG_FD_202238 | JGI IMG/M metagenome (GOLD analysis project Ga0307378, IMG submission 202238) | Soil microbial communities from Risofladan, Vaasa, Finland - UN-1 | ecosystem: Environmental > Terrestrial > Soil > Coastal area > Acid sulfate soil | place: Finland: Risofladan, Vaasa | collected... | reverse complement strand
CGAGATGCAGGTTTTTCAAGCCTTTGTAAATGATGGCCAGAATTATTGTGGTAAAGACGACAAAAACGCAAACCGGTACGCCTTTTCGCGCAGCTACCACAGGTTCTTCGGCAGACAGAATGTAACGTAAGATCAACTTGAATATGATAAAGGCTATTATCCCCCCGGCTAATGGCGAGATAAACCAACTGGCAACAATCTGCCCTAACTTGGCCCAGTAAACGTGTCTGAGTCCGGCTTCCAGAATTCCAAACCCGACGATGGCTCCAACGATAGAATGTGTGGTGGAAACCGGCATGCCAAAGCACGAGGCAAGATTCAACCACACTGCCGCGGCCAAAAGCGCACACAGCATGCCGTGGGCGAGCATACGGGGGTCGTCGGTGAATGCCTGAGTGTCTATTATTCCCTTCCTGACGGTATCCGCAACGTGGCTGCCTACCAGCACAGCTCCGCAGAAATTGCAGATGCCTGCCAGAACCACCGCCCAGAAGACAGTCAGCGCCTTTGAGCCGACCGCGCAAGCCATGGAGTTGGCCACATCGTTGGCGCCGATATTCCACGCCATGTAGAAGCCAACTATAATTGCTGCGACAACAATGATTTCCATAGGCACAACGTTCCTTCAGTCGAGGCCGGACTACTTCTTGCGAATGATTAAACGAAGGTACTTGGCGGTCTTCTCGGCGTTGTTGGATACAGCGCTGAGTCTCTTACAGTACTTGTCGAGGAAAATAACGGTGATAGGATCGAGCTTATCTTCCATGTCGTAGAAACTACGGGCAAATTTTCTCTCAAGACGGTCTGCCTTCCATTCTTCTTCGCCGATTCTTTCAATGCCTTTGAGCACATTCTTGGCTTCTTCGCCGGTAAAAGCCGCTTCCGCGAGCGTCGAAAGCTCGCTCTCCAGATCCATTAACTGTTCGCTGACGCTGATGACCTGCTCAACAAAGGCCAGAAAGCCGGCTTTGAGCTCATTTGGAATTTTGGTCTTGCGCAGCACCAGCACGACGGCGAAATCCTCCGCGGCATCTGCGATGTCATCCTGATACGCTAAAAACCGGCTTAACTCATGTTGTCCTACCGAAAGAAAGTACACCTTGGCAAGTTTATCGCGCAATTCCGTTTTGATTTCATCTGCCTCATGCTCGGTCCTGGACATCACATCGTGTAATTCCTCGATTTTTTCGTAGTCTTCCGCCAGCAGTGCGTTCGCCAACGGCCGAATAAGCTCGACGCACTCGTGAACCTTTTTCGCATGCTCATGCAGTTGAACAAAAGGCGATGGGGCAAAAAATCTCTCTAAAACTCCCATTGTTCTCTCCTTCAAAAACAGGATTTAATATTAGCTACAAGCACAAATCACAAACACCGGACAAAAACCAAAAACGTCTTCTTCTCTGCGGCGACCTTTTTACCACTCTCTGACATTAACCCCATAACGAAAAGAAACAGCACTACCCCCCTGCTATCCGGAAAATCATCTCTTTCATCAAAATGCTATACACTAAACTCTGCATGCTAACAATCGTGCGGCAGTTTTATCCGTTTTCATTCAAGCGGTCAAGCGAAAAACGCTGAGCGAAGAGCTAATGCCTATTGAGCCTATGCCAGGCTGCGGAGAATTTCCACCCCCTGCCGGATTTTATCATCCGTGGTCGCGTAGCTTATCCTGAAATGCGTATCTTGTTCGCTGAAAACGTTGCCCGGAATGATGAGCAGATTGTTGGCAATCGCCTTTTCGACGAAAGCTGTGGCCCCCGCCGAGCCGGGCGCTTTAACGAACGCGTAGAACGCCCCGCCGGGCCTGACCAGCTCGAAGGCGCCGTTCAAACCTTCATAAAGCAGGTCTCTTTTCTTTCTGTACACATCGACCAGGTCGCTCACGTCACAGTCCAGTGCGGCGATCGCTGCCTTTTGGAAAGGCGTCGGAGCGCAGACGAACGTATATTGCTGTATCTTGGTCATTTCCTCGACGACGTGCCTGAGAGATTCGTGAGCCGCGACGTAGCCCATTCGCCAGCCGGTCATCGCGTAGGATTTGCTGAAGCCGCGCAGAAGCAGGCTCTTTTCGTAGTGACTCGCGATACTCGCACAGTCGCCGTCGTAGCAGAATTTCTCGTATATCTCATCAGTCATCACGAGGATATCGTTGTCCGCCGCAACTTTGGCCAGTGCTTTGATCCGGTCTTCCGAATAGACCATGCCGGTCGGATTGCAGGGCGAATTGAGGATAATCATCTTCGTTTTGGCCGTGATGGCCTCGGCGATTTTCTCGACGGGCAGATCGAAATCGGGATAGCTGTCGATATAGACGCACTTTCCGCCTAACATGTTAATGACATGCTTGTAAATGACGAAGTACGGATCCGTGATAATCACTTCGTCGCCGGGATCGATCAGCGACAAAAACGCCAGCAGCAGTCCCCCGCTGACACCGCTTGCCACCAGCACGGCGGGATTTTCCCAGCCGAACTCGGCCTTCACCTGCTCGGTGATTTTGTTTTTCAGTGTGGCGTCGCCCGCGGTTTGCGAGTATTTGTTCTGACCCTCTCTTATGGCCTTTATTGCCGCTTCTTTAAGCTCTTCGGGCACATCGAAGTCCGGCTGGCCGATTGAGAAATTGATTGGGTCCTTCAGTGAGGCCGCCAGCGCGAAGACCTTCCGGATCCCGCTGGCGTCGATTTTATCTGCTCGTTCTGCGATTAAATTTTTCATAACATAAAATTATAGCCCCACGGGACAAAAAAGCAACCAAAAACCCCCCCCCTCAAATATATTTAGCCCGGCAATTCATTGCCGGGTGCCTTTTACTGAAAATTCATTGCCGGGTGCCTTTTACTGAAAATTCATTGTCGGGTTGCAGTTTACTGTATGTCATTGCGAGGCCCGAAGGCCCGCGGCAATCCAAATAGTCAATAATCAATAATCAATAGTCAATTGAGCGGCTGTATTTCAGCCGCGACAGGTCTTCCCCCGCTCGCGGCTTGCGAAACACAAACAAATGCTCGTGCATAATAAGATAAAAGCCATCCTGTTTCGCCTTCCATCGCCAGCGTTCGGTATATTTACAATGGTGCTGGACCTTGATAATGTCCTCTTTCAGCACGAAGCCGGCTTTCAGAAAACGCTCGAAAACCCGGAATGCAAGCGGGACATAATGCCTGCCTTTACGCGTATCGCCGATAAGTATCGCACAATACTTGTCCGCCTTAAGAACGCGGTACAATTCGCCGGCGATTATCTCGATTTGGTCGCAGAATTTCGGCAGACTGCCGATATTCGACAAATCTTCCGCTATCGTGCCGGCCGAATATTTGATGATGTTCATATAAGGCGGATGAGTCAGCACAAGATCAAACGACTCATCTTCCAGAAACGATAAATCGCGTGCATCGGCGACTTTTACCTGCTGCTCGCTGGCCGGATGATGCTTAAAACGCAGCGCCGACTTCGCAAGCTCAATCGCATCGGGATTGATATCCAGCCCGACCGCGTTTCGCGCCAGAAGCTTCGCCTCGATAAGCGTCGTTCCCGCCCCGACCATCGGATCGAGAATCGTATCGCCCTTCTCACTATACATCTCGATAATATTCCGGGCTATCTGAGGAGCAAAATTCCCACGATACTTCGGATTATGTGTCGCCCAGTCCCCACGCTGAGGAAACGACCAGACAGTCGTATACTCTGGCTCCCAGAAAAGAGGCCCTGTTTCTTTATATGAGAAGTTTGATTTTGCTGTTGCCGTCACGAATCCTGACTTTTCAATGCACAAGGACTACGCAATGTGCCTATAGTTTTCGTCAGGATCGTAGATCAGGATATGTTATTGATCGACAGCCTAAAGGTAGCAATCTTTTAAAAAAGCAAATTTTTTACCAACGACTTATTTGAACGTCATTTCGTATTGTTCTAAGTTTGAAAAGGTTTGAATGATAGTCCGATAGCTGTTCATAACTTAAGAATTTTACATGTTTTTTGATTAGTTGGAACGCGCTTAGGGATAAGTTGTCTTTCAGGAGTCTTTTTCGTTTGGCTTGTGCAACGATTACCATATCGGTTCTAAAATCTTGGAGCTCTACAAACTTTATAAGTGAATTTTTCATGTCCGTTGAATGTTCAACTTCAAAAATTGATGCAGGCATTTTTCTCTCGTTGAACCAAATGACGTCGATAGTTTTGGCACGCCTAACTATGCGTGGATAACAAAATGGGTATATCTCTTTTAGTGAGGTAAGATCCCCAAGAAACTCGTTTGCAAGAAAGCGCTTATTTTTGTCCTGGAGTGGAACAAAGGTATCGTATTGCTGTAAGTTTCCCACTTGCACAATGAGTCCTTGGTAATAGGAGTGCGTGAATTCTATTTGAGCGCTGGTTTTCTTCTTTGTAGGAATCATTTCCGTAGGTAATTTGTCACGATAGGCTTTGAGAGCCCAAAGCCCAGGCTTTATTTTGAAGAAAAACCTATCGTCTTGAACGATACGTCTCATACTGGCAAAAGGAGTCTTAGTTTTCCACTCACATCCAGGTACTTTGAAGGCATTTTGATATAGGTGCGCGAGTGTAGCATAACCCCCATTTTCCTCCATAACTTTGATGATGGCTTCATACTGTTTCATAGTCCGGCCTCCAGGAAAGTGCTTTGAGAGATTAATCAATAGTTTAGCAAAACCAAGTCTAACTATCAACGTAGGAAGTGTCTACTAAAACTCGAATATTAACATTTAGCGCTTTTGCGATCTTTTCGAGGTTTTTCAAGCCAAAGTTTTTCTCGCCCCGCTCGATTTGGCCTATGTAGGCTCTGTGAAGGCCTGCTAATTCGGCGAGTTTTTCCTGGGTAAGCCCGCGCTCTTCGCGGAGCAGCGTGATGTTTAAGCCGATTCGATCAAGAATGTTGTCCATAATTCAATTATTGATCATCATATACGTATGATCTATGAGACTATAAGTAGCATTTTCAGGATTTTTTACTTATTGGTCGACAGCCTAAAGGTAGCAATCTGGAAATTTACGATTTTCTTCGTCCAAAGAAGGCCGTATCGTGGATATTGGGCGTACTCGCCTTCTCGGGCACAAGTTTGCGATTAAGGTCGGCGATAGATTTTAAGCCGGAGCTTAACCGGCGCTCGGATCACGTGCCACGGGCCACGCGCAGTAAACACTGTCTCACGGAGATTTTTTGGAAATCTACTGTCAGCACGAATACGATACGATAATCGCTTTTTGATGCGAGATGGTTTTAACCACAAATCCAGACCGGGCTCGTAGTCCTTTTGATTAATCAAAAGGACTACGAGCTTTGTATAAAAACATAGAGTTTTTTTGTGAAGATTTAGGTGAATGTAATGTTTTGTAGAATATAGAATTACAATCCCTGTCTTTTCGACGGTCTCTGCGTTCCCGGCGTTCGCGGCGGTAAATAACGCCGTGTCATGGAGATTTTTTTAAAATCATCTTGATTTCGAAGGTAAAATTTCGTATAATACTTAACAATATAGTATATAGTGTATAGCATTTAGTATATAGTGAATGGAGAATTGTGAATTGAGCGAATTGGAGAATTGGTGAGGATCGAGAAACCACTGAAAAATCCCTGTTTATCCTTCGTCTTCGCTCAGGATGAAGAAAAGCTCGAGAATTGGGCTCCGCTCAGGACGGCGTTAGCGTTAATCAGCGGTTAATTTAAGTTGGTGTTTATTCGTGTTAATTCGTGGTTAATTTGAAAAAACAAGCTTGTCCCTTCAACTACGTTCAGGGCAGGCTCTGAGCAACGTCGAATGGAGCCAATCCGTCAGGAAGGAATTGCCGGACAGGTTTATTAGCGTTCAGTGTTCTGCGTTCTGCGTTCAGCGTCAAGAAGAAGAAAAGGAATTTGAAAAAACAAAGCCAATTTTCGAGTGGGCAGAATGACGCTAAGTCAGTATTGATAATGGTTTATGGGATTTTATGCAAAAGGAGGCGGCGAAAAACAAAGCCAATTCAAAGCCAATCCGTCAGGAACGTATTGCCGGACAGGTTTGATCGAGGCCGTTAGAGTTTATTCGTGTTAATTCGTGGTTAATTTGAAAAAACAAAGCCAATTTGCGAAAGGCTAAAATGAACGTAAGTATCTATATTGAAAGGGAATATGTGAAAAAACAGCGGTTTTAGGCGGCGTAAAAACAAAGCCAATTCAAAGCCAAACAAAGCCAATCGCCGGCCTTTGGCCGGAATTCCGAAACAAGCCGAATGGGGCAATGGGCAGTGCGGGCAAATACGGCAAGTATTTATGCCGTCAGCTTATTTGTCCAGTTTTGCCAGGGCCTGTCGGAGGATTTTTGCCATCCGTTCGGTTTGCAGCTTGAGGATTTCGCGGCCGAGCTTGGCAGTGGCGAATTTTCGCGGGTCTTTGCCGCCCACGCCGACGGGCCAGGAATTGGGGTCTTCGGGCAATCTGTCCATCCGGACCAGTTCCGGCCGAAGGGCCATTACCAGCGAGGTTTCGTTCATCGCCGCGTGGTCCACCTGGATGCCCATGCCCTGCCGGTCGAGTTCGCTGCCCCAGCAGACGAAGGTCTCAAGGCCAAACTTTTCCTTCCAATCTGCTGCGTTTTTCTGAAAAAAGCCGGTCGATGGCCCGTGCCCGTGGGCGACGACAATCTTGAAGCCGGCCCGGCTAAGCTGCTTGAGCGTCGCTTCGATAATCGTGCGGAACGTTTCCTCGGGCACCCAGTAGGCGCTGCCGGCGAGCTGCTGGTTCTCGTATCGCCTGTTCTCCGGCATGCCCGTACAGATGTCCATTCCGTACAGCTCGCGTCCGTCTTCTTCAAGGATGCGGTCGGGGCCGAGAAACAGCATCGGCAGGACGATGCCGCCGGCTTCGCGGGCCAGGCCGGTGAAAAAGCCGTAGGATTGCAGGCCGTCCGAGCCGATGGGAAGATGCTCGCCGTGCCATTCGAGCGTACCGAGCGGCAGATAAGCGATGGGCGCAGCGGCCAGGCGATCCCGGAATTCCTGCGGCGTAAGTTCCGCGTAAAGCACCTTTTCCGGCGGCTTCTTTACAGCCGGCTCGGCGGCAGAATTCGACGCCCCGGCTACTTTCTGGCCAAAGACGGAGAATATCGCCATGCTCAGGCAGACAAGCGACAAACAGATAATCGTTGCGATTTTCTTCATAATAGCTCCCGCCGCCCTACCGCTCGGCGGCTGCCAGGGCCGAATCGACGCTGCCGGCGCCCTCGAAGCTGAGCTTGTCGGCGAACGGCAGAGTTTCCGGCACGACATGGACCTCGGTTGTGAATTTGTATGGAAGCGGGCCGCCGCTGTCGAACGTCAGCTCGACGAAAAAGGCGGTCCAGCCTTCGTCCGGCTTGGGGACCTTTGCTACATACTTGCCGGGGCTGCCGGCGTTAAGATCCGAGCTTTTCCAGACCGGCCCGATGATTTCAAGCCGGAAATCCCTTGCTTTGGGATTTGTGGCCTGCCAGAGTTTGACCGCCGTTGGGGCCGTGGTCGTGTTGGCCTCGATCGAGCCGTCGTCTTTGACGGACCAGGAAAATTTCGGCCGGGGCGCGTTTTTCAGAATGGACTGATAGAAAACCAGCAGGCTCTGGATGGCGTCCGAGTTGCCGAGGCCGTGGTCGGTATTCGGGACGTACCGCAGGTATTTCTCGCCGGGAAGGTCGTGGAAGTAGAACTGTGCCGAGTCCGGCAGGAAGAACTGGTCGCCGCTCGAATTGATGAGGCACTTGGGAATCCCGGCGTAGCGGTCGCGGTACTCGTACGGGTCGACAAATTTTGTCAGCGCCTGGCCTTCCGGAGTGTCGAGCCGCTCGAAAACCTTCATTTCGCCGTAATCGGCGATAGCGTCGGAATAGAAGCCGTAAGCGGCAAAATGGTGCTTCATCTGCTCATCCATATTCAGTACGTCGATGACGGCAGGGGCGATGGCTACCACCCGCTTATCGACCGCGGCGGTCAGCCAGGTCGTCCAGCCCCGCTTCGAGCCGCCAGAGACCACGAACTGCTTGATATCGAGCGCGCCGGTGTCGAGAGATTTAAGATGGCTCTGAACCGTGTCCATCGCGCGGACGGCGCTCTTGACCATCGGCAGCAGGAGCGGCCAGGAATTGTCGCCGGTTGCCAGGCACTTGTTGAAAGAGTAGGCGATTATGCCGTCTTCCGAGCGGGGTCTGCCGCCATCAGGGAACATCAGCGGCTGGTTCGGCACCATTTTCAGATCGGCGACGACCGCGCCGGCGCCAAGGGCGATGCCGACAAGCATTTTGTCGGCCGAATCGGGTGCCGACCGATTGTTGCTGCCGCCGTTAATCCACAGCAGCGCTTTATCGCCGGTGGCATTGGCGGGCTTGACGATTGTCAGCCAGTGCTTCCAGAGCGGACGGTCGACCTCGTCCTTACTGCGCCAGGACTGCGAGGTCATATCCAGAATATAGGCGGTATAGCCCAGGCCGGAAACAGTCTTGACAACGCTGTAAGTGTAGCTTTCATCGGGTTTTGCGACATAATCGTCCAGCGGCGTACCCGAGGCGAACTGGGCCGCTGCGAGAACCAGTACGGCCAAAACGGTAAAACGGTAATGCGATTTCATATCAGGTCCTTTCTTTATTTTTTGAGTGATTCAGCCATTCATATTCCCGCTCGCGCAGGAATGACAAAACACAGGCACAATCCCGAAGCAGTCCCTCGCTCCGGGCGGGATTTTGTCCGTCCTATGGCACTATACTTTTTTCGGGAAGATGCCCCGCAGGTATTCAGCGTCGTATCGGCAGCTTTCCTCTACGCCCAGCGGCATCTTCGTGCCTTCCATGACGAGCCAGCCGCGATAACCGATATCGTCCATCGCCAGGCGGACCTCTTTAAAGTCGATCGAGCCTTTGCCGTACAGGTTGTCGTAATCCTTGGCGTGAAACTCGCAGATGTGCGGGCCGAGCCGGCGTATTTCCTTGTAGATATCATAGCCTGCTTTGTGCGAGTTGGCCACGTCGTAGTACACCTTGACGGCGCGCGAGCCGACTCGTTCGATAATGTCGATGTGCTGCTCGGCACTGAGCCACGATTCGATACCGAGTGTGACGTTGGCCATTTCCGCACTGGGAGCTATCTGCCTGAGCCGCTGGACAACCATGTTAACGCCCTGCTCGTCGTTTTGCAGGTCGCCTTCGCCGAAAAAGGCCAGCAGAATCACCTTGACTTCCATTGCTTCGGCCACGTCGATGCCCTGCCGCACCCATCGCTCGGCACGCGGATCGCTTTTGTACGGGACGCTGTTGAGGACACCCATTGCCAGCGAGGCGATTTCCATTTTCCGCTTGCGGGCCTCTTCGAGAATATTATCCTGCAATTCTTCGTCGAACAACGGCAGGCGATTGTCCCCCCTGCCGAAATCGACCTGCACGCCGTCCAGTCCTATCCGTTTGGCGATCTCGAACGAGCCCGGGTCGGCGGTCTTTCCTATCGTCCAGTCACAGACGGCCAGCTTAAATCCGGCGGCAGCTTTTGCCTGCTCGCGCTCGGCCAAAGGAGCGCAGGAGCATGTCACTGCAAGCCCGGCGGCAGCGCGAGCGGCCCCGACCATCATCTGGCGGCGAGTTATGTGTAAACGTTTCATTTCTATACCTCCAAGAGATAACCACGAGGGCATTGCCCCGATTCACTTAGGATTTCAGGCCTTTAAGATTGGCGTCAAGTTTCTCCGTGCTTTTAACAAGCTGCCTCCATCTTACTTTTCTGCCCGTGTATGCAGCGGTTCGGCCGAGGATTGTAATCAGATTGCTCCGGACGCTCGGCTCGACGGTCGGATTCTCGTAATTGCCTTCGAGAATGCTCTTATGGAACGTGGCTATGTTGGCCACGGCACCGTCCTTGTATATGCCGGGGCTTTTGCCGCCGCGATAGAAGTTCTCGCCGCGAATGATTACCTGTCCGCCGTATTCGGTTTCCAGCACGCCCTTGGAGCCGAACATCCGGTTCCGAATGCCCTCGGGCTGCGTGCCGTGACCTTCTATCTGTCTCGAACTGAACGTAATGCCGATTTTGTTCGGGTACTCGAAGAGCAGCGCGAAGTGGTCGTTGCAGGTCCCGACGGGGCGAACCGTCCTGCCGCCCACCCCGACGGCGGAAACCGGTTCTTCGTCCATAATCCAGTTCATCACATCCAGCGTGTGGATATTCTGTTCGGTAATTATGTCACCGGAAATCACGCGGTCCAGCCCCCACGCCCGCAGGCGGACCTCGGGATTATTCGGGTCCTTTTGCCATGTATCGTACATTCGCCCGAACGGGCAGGTTGCATGATAGATCGCCTCGCCGAAAACGAACTCGCCCAGCGCCCCGTCGCGCAGACGTTTGAGCGCCTCCATATAGAACGGGTCGGCACGAGTCTGGAAGTCAATGAGGAAGCAGCGTTTGTTTCTCGCGGCTCTTTTGCCGCTCTCGCTGATACTCTGGCATCCGGGCACGTCCACGGCAATCGGCTTTGCGACGTAGGTGTGACATCCTGCTTCCACCGCCATCGCTGCCTGCTCGGGATGGAAGTACGGCGGGCTTTCGACAGCCACGGCGTCAACCTTCTCCAGCAGCTTTTTATAGCCAAACAGGCCGGGGAAACGATTTGCCGCTGGTACGCCCAGTTTTCCGCCGGCGTTATCGATCCTGTCCTGGAAATAGTCCGCCACGGCAACGACATTGTATCCGCCGTGCTGCTTGAACAATTCGGCGATCCATGTCCCCCTGCCGCCGCAGCCGATAAGTCCCAGATTGACTTTCGAGCTGGCGGCAGCTCCGCGAACCAATTCCGGCTTGACAATTGTAAACGACAGAGCGGCCGCACCGGCACCGGCCATGAACCGGCGACGATTAATCCGTCCGGAGTTCCTGCCGTCGATTGAAGTTTTTTGATGTTCCGACATCTCGTAATCCTCCTTTTCAGGAATTATGTAAATGTGTTTTCAACAAACACGTATAATGTACAGTGCCGAGCGATTGATATTTCCTTTGCCCGGCACACAATTTAATTACCCTTTTCATACCTTCATGTAGGCTTCCCGCCTGATCTTTCCGGTTGAGGTTTTCTGGAATTCCTCGATTCTGATTTCAAGATGCTGCGACGAGATCTTCTCGAAGCTGGAAAGCTGCCGGCTGTTCTGCTGACATTCATTGATGTTCCGCCAAATGAGGTTCTTGAGGACTTGCGGCTTATCTACCAGATCGTCGGAGGAATGATTGGCATGAGTTTCTATAGCGTCCCATGCCGGCCGGACGATAGCCCTGATGGTTTCCTCTACGATACCAGTCTGGTCCTTCCGGAAACCGGTGACCACCAATATTTCACCGACGAATTTCGCCTGCGAAAGCGCCGACTCGACGTGTTCGGGGCTGACATTTTTGCCGCCGGGCAGCACAATCACGTACTTCTTGCGCCCGGTTATGTAAAGATTTCCATCTTTGTCCAGGTGGCCCAAATCACCCGTGAGCAGCCAGCGGACGCCCCCTTCGTCGGTTTTGATAACCGCCTCAGTGGCTTTCGGATTCTTGTAGTAGCCCTCCATTATGCAGGGCCCGCCGAGTGCGATTTCACCTTTTTCGCCGGGCGGCAATTCCTGATTGTCCTCGTTGACGATTTTGACGAATATCGTGTTAATGGGTTTGCCCACCGAACCCAATTTGCCGGCTTCCTCGTTGAAGCCGTACACGGGCGAATTCTCCGTCGTTCCGTAGCCTTCGTACAGCAGCATTCCTCTTCGCCAGAATACATCCAGCACCCACTCCGGTATCGGCGCAGAGCCCGAAAGGAAAAACCGAATTTTGCTCCAGCCAAGCTTCTTAATGATTCTTTTTCCCACAAGTTTCGGTGTGTGACGGTCGAGGAGTTTGACATGCGGCTTTTTCTTTTTCTCTTTGGCAAGGCTCTCTTCGAAGTTCTTCGCGAGCATCGTATAAAGAGCAGGTACAGCCACAAAGATCGTGATTTCTTTGTCCCTTATGAGCTCAGCCATCTGGCGGTACTTATTCGTGTAAACATTGGTAGCACCGACACTGAAAGGCAGCAGCTTGCCAACCGTCAGGCCGAACGAATGATGCGGCGGCAGAATATGCCCGAGCGTATCTTTGTGACTTATTTTCACCTTTTGCACTGAGCCGAGGAGATTGGCGCCGAGATTTCGGTGTGTCAGCTCTACTTCTCGCGGGTCGCCCGTCGTGCCGGACGTGCACAAAATCACAGCGGTATCATCGGTGTCTATCCCGGCGGGGATTTTGTTCAACAGCTCATCTATTTCGTTATAGCTGAGGCCGGTTTCTTCATAGACGGTCATTTCGATGAAAACCATGCCGCGGCCGGCGGCAAAATCCTTCAATTCCCGCCGGGATTCGGCATCCTGATAGTCGTCGGCCATAACAATCAGCCGGCTTTCCGTATGGGTGAGGTGGTTTATCACGCCTTCGACCGGTCTTTCCGGGTCTATCAGGACCGGAATGGCCCCGGCGAGTATGACACCCCACAGGGCTACGTCCCAGTCGGCGCGGTTCTTGCCGAGTATCGCCACTTTATCCGCGATCCGGATGTTTTGAGACCGGATAAGCCATACGGCGAAATCCCGCGCCCTGGCTTTCAACTGCTCGAATGTAAGAGATTCCTCACGATCGGCCCTGATTATTTCCAGGCATTTCTTGTCCAGGAACTCGATTTCGGCAAGGGACTCGTTGAAAACGTCGATCAAGGTTCGGAACTTAAGTTCTTTCTGCATCTGTTTTTTGGCTCCTGTCAAAGAATCCGCCGTTCGCGGCCTATGGTCACCCTTCCTCGCAGTTGCTCTTCCAGGAATTATCGTTTGCAGAACTTTACACGCTCACCTACAATATGGCAAGCCTTTTCCCTGATGCGGCTTAAGATTTTATGAAGGAACCCGAAGCATCAATCCACGCCGGTTTTAAAAAAATGTTACGTTCGTCGTCTTTTGTGCCTTATCTATGTGTGGCTGGGGCAGAGAGTGGCCCTTCGAGGTAACTAAAAGTGAGGATAAATAGATTTTTCTGCTTGTTTTTGGCGTTAATGCTTCTTTCCGCCGGATGCAGGAAGAAGCCGGCTTCGACTACAACACCACTGCACTATGCCGCCAAAACCGGGGACATTAAGCGGCTCGGCTCACTGCTTTCAAGCGGCGCCGATGTAGATGCAAGGGACGAGAATGCCTGGACACCTCTGCATTGGGCGGCCCATAAGGGCCATAAACAAGCTGTGGAACTGCTAATCTCCAAAGGCGCCGACATAAATACAAAAGACAAAGATGGCTGGACGCCGCTGCTGCTGGCTTTGCCTGCCGGTAACAAAGATGTAGTGGAACTACTCGTGAACAAAGGAGCCGATGTCAACGCCAAGGCCGGCAAATATGATGAGACGCCGTTGTTCTACGCAATCGCAAAAGGACAGAAAGAACTGGTGGAACTGCTTATCGCCAACGGCGCGGATGTTAACGCAAAGGACGAAATTGATTATACGCCGTTGCACTGTGCTGTCCAGAGAGATACCGCAGTGGCGGAACTGCTTATAGAACACGGTGCTGACATCAATGCCGTGGATCAGCTTGGTAACAAGCCTTTACACGAGGCGGTCAGCAAAGGCCCCATAGAGGCAGTTGAATTGCTTATTGCCAAAGGCGCCGAAGTCAGCCCAAAGAACGAAGAAGGTAAGACACCGCTACATAATTCTGCAAAGCGAGGCAGCAAGGACATAGCAGAACTGCTTATTACCAAAGGTGCCGACGTCAATGCAAAGGACCAAAAAGGAGAGACACCGCTGCACGATGCAGTAAATAAAGGTAGCAAGGACATAATGGAACTACTTATAACCAAAGGTGCCAATCTTAATGCAAAGAATAAAGATGGCCTTACACCTTTACATCGTGCCTTAAAGCGTATGTCGTATGTACTGAGCAACAACAGCCGTAAGGAAATGGTAGAGCTTCTTGAGCTTCTCATTACCGCTGGAGCTGATATCGAGGTCAGAGGCAAGGATGGAGCTACTGCTCTGCACTGCGCAGCCTCCGTGGATGAAATCCACATAGTAAAACTGCTTGTAGCCCGTGGTGCCGATATCAACGCTAAAACAACGAGCGGCGATTCTCCGCTCATTGATGCTATTCATGGATCAAGAAATGTTGAAGTGGTTAAGTTCCTTCTTGCCAACGGTGCTGGTGTCGATGTCTCGGACGATGGGAAACAGCGTTTATTGGACTTCGCAGTTTCTTGCGGTTTCAAAGATCTGGTCGAACAGCTCATAGCAAACGGAGCCGACATCAATGCAAAGGTCGGGTGGAGATACCGCCCGCTTCTCTCGATAGCCCTTGACAACGGTAATATAGACATTGCAAAACTGCTCGTGACCAATGGTGCCAATGTTAACATCAGGGGCTATCGTGGTGAAACACCTTTGCACAAGGCTATTTTAGCGAACGATAAAGAACTGGCTGAATTTCTTGTTGCCCACGGTGCAAACGTCAATGCAAAGGATGAGATGGGCTACACATTATTGCATAGTGCGGTCAAGGAAGGTAATACAGACTTGGTGGAATTACTTTTTGAGTACAATGTTGATGTCGAAGCGAAGAGCCGGTCAGGGACGCCGCCTCTGAATTATGCCGTCGCCGCGGGGCACAAGAACATAATAACGCTTCTATTGAAAAATGGCGCCGATGTTAACGTCCGGGACGACGACGGTGATACGCCTCTGCACAGCGCAGCCCTTCGGGGCAACAGGGAAATCGTGGAACTGCTTCTGGCCAACGGAGCGGATGTCACGACAAGAGACAACTCCTGCCGGACCCCTGCGGATGAGGCGGCCCGTAGGGGACACGATGACGTCGTTGCTCTGTTAAACCAGCGAGAAACAAAAGAGTAGGGGCGGCCCTATGTGGCTGCCCAAGCATCAATAATTAACCAGGGCAACCACGCGGGGTTGCCCCTACAGCAAATGGAAATAGACATCTCCGCTTTATATCTGAATGCCGGTACACCATTAGAAAGGCGCATCATGATGAGCCGGATTTGCAGGAGATTTGGTGGATTTGGTTTTGCTGCTCGATAGTAAAGTCAACCGGCAGGAATTTCTTTATGGTTTCTATGTTTGTTGTCAGGTGGGTGGACAGGTCGTTTGTTGTGTAGCAACCGGACTTTGATATGGCCATGTAGATTAGAAGCTGGTCGGCTAAGAAACGGTCGACGGAAGTAGCGCTGGCTAAGAAGTTATGTGCCAAACTTGTGACTTCGCCCACTACTTTCTCCGATGGTTTACCCCGCTGTCCGAATGCGGTAAAGACCGTGGTCCGGCCGAGCCATCCCCAAGCTGTGCTTGAGGATGCCACCAGGCGAATCATGATACAATTGCCGGGGCCGTCGGAATCCGTTACTTCAATGTGCTCGATGTTCCGGAACTTCAGCTTGCTTTGGTTCAATAGCTTCTTTTGTCGCTGGGCGATGTGGGCGGGAAGTTTTGCGGTGTATATCCGGGCGTGGATTTGGATATTTTCAGCCGGTTCGCAGAAGTCAATTGACTGGTTTGGTATTCGGTGCCGGGGCCGGACGTTGAGAGCGATTTTTCCCCCGCCAGCAGGGAAGAAGCCGTATTTCTCCAGTTTGCAGTCGGCGTCGAAACCGGCAGTCGCAATCGCAGGCAGGAAGGTCTCGGCGAGAAAGTCGAACGGCGGCGCCCATGGATTATGCGTCCCGCCGGTAACGGTGACGGTCGAAGGCTTATCGGCCAGGAACAAGGCCGGCAGTATGGTCTGAATCACAAGCGAAGCCGAGCCGGCTGAGCCGATATCGAAGGAAAAATTGCCGCCGCGTATAGGGCCGGGCTGAAAGTCCAGGACCTGCGAGCCTATGGCCGCTCCTTTGCATTGTCCGCCGCAGATTTCACGCGCGGCCCGGACGCAGCTCAAATGCTGCTTAGCCAAACCCGGCTTGCGGCGGGCGGCGCGGATATTTTCGATGTGCAGATTCCTGCCGGTAATGCAGGCCAAGGCCAGGCTCGTGCGAAGTATCTGCCCGCCTCCCTCACCCATACTGCCATCTACGAAAACTGTTTCCATATAATTCCCCGGCGGCCTGAAATAGATGGTAGGGTGTGCACTGCACACCATTTATTGGCGATGATGGTGTGCAGTGCACACCCTACGTAGCTGAAAAGTCCGGTCATGGCGCGGGACATTTGAGGACATACTCGACCACCTCGTCCAGATCGGCTGTTGCGAGGCAGAGACGTGAATCGGCGGCGCCATAGTATATTAACACTCTGCCGTCTTTTATGATCCAGCCGCATGGAAACACCACGTCATCGACGTCACCCTCACGCTCATAGTGTGCTTTCGGGCCAAAAATCCATTCATCCGTACGCCGAATAACCTTCGCCGGTTTTTCCAGATCCAGCAGGGCAAGGCCCAATCGATAAATCGAGCCGGACGCCGTCGTTCTGACGCCGTGATACAGGATCAGCCAGCCGGCCTTCGTCTGCAATGGGGGAGAACACAGACCGATCTTGTTTGCATCCCACCATCCGCCTTCCCTCGCCTGGATTATCTCCTGGTGTTCGCCCCAATGTTTGAGATTGGGAGAAAATGAGATCCATATATGAGCCCCGAGCATTGATGATCTGGGCACCGGCCGATGCAGCATTGCCCAGAGGCCGTTGAACTTGACCGGAAAAAGAGCGGCATCTTTGTCCTCGGGGGGCATGACCGGTCCCAGTCGCCTGAATGTTCTGAAATTACTCGTCAGAGCCATTGATACAAGCGGCCCGCCTTTTGAGTAAGCCGTATAACAAATTGCCCATTTGCCCATGTCCTCGATCCAGGTGATCCGCGGGTCCTCGATGCCCCAAAGCTCCTCCGGATATTTTTCCGGCTCAGGTTTCAAGGTTGGAGCATTATCGATTTGCCAGTTAGTGATTCCATCTTCACTTCTGGCGACGGTCAAATGCGAAATCCCCCTGAAGTCTTCGACGCGGGCGAGCAGGAGAATTTTGCCGTCGACTTGAGCTGCGGCTGCATTGAAAACGGAATTTGCCCTGTATGGCCAACTGCTCACGGTGAGGATGGGATTGTCGGGGTGTCTTTGAAAAAGTTCATAGCCTGTTTTCTTTTCCATTATTATCTCTCCTTACAGTTTGACCTTTCATTTGCCCTTTCTCCAGGGCCGGAGCACGCCTTTGAATCCACTACTAAGCCAGTTTTTTCTTGTTGGAAAGATTCCTTCCTCCACGAATCCGACCTCTTCGATTGTGTAGAAGGCTTTTGGATTGAACTGCTTGATTAAGTTCACGACGCTGGCGACTTCACGTCTGCGAACGATTGTAAAGACGACCTGAACCTTTCCCGCCGAGCCTTGTGCGTCAACGCTTGTTACACCATATTCGGCGGACTTCAGATATTGGAGTAATTCCGATGCATCTTTGCTCGTGATGACTCTTATCAGGACCATGCCCAGCGACAGTTTCTCGGCGATCCATATTCCGACGTAGTTGCCCGTGGCAAAGCCGCCGGCGTAAGCAATGTAACAGAGAGGGTTCGAGAGATTCTGCATGATCTGGCCGATTGCCAGGAGCCAGATGAGGATCTCGAAAAAACCAACAATGGGAGCGAGATACTTCAGGCCTCTGGCGATGAAGATCACTCGAACTGTGCCCATGCTGACGTCGGCCACGCGGGCGATGAAAATCAGCAGCGGCAGCACAAACCAGATGTAAAACGCGGAATTAAAAAGCAGTAGATCCGACATCGTTGACTTACTCCTCGTTTTCGTATTTTATTTTTTTCCTAGCAAATCTCATCTTAAGCGATCCAATCTGTTGCGACTTAATCGTACTCTTACCGCTCGGATTCAAGGTTACTTCAGCCGTAATATTACGCAGGAAACTATTATACAAATAAAAGCCGGTGAAGCACCAGTTGAATTTAACCGTTTCGATATTTGCTTTGCGGTTAAGGTTTTTTCAGAAAAGACAGGATTTGCAGGATTTCGAGGATCGTCCGCTCACGATTCTCACGGGTCAAATTGAACAGTTGCGTGCCCGTAGAATTTTTTACTTCGGAAATAAGGCCGGCGCCTTTTCGAGCCACCGTGGCCAAAACGGATTTGTCGGAGGCAAAAAGTTTGCGCATGGCGGCGACGAATTTCTCGCTGAAACACTCCATCTTTCCGATCTCGTCGATAACGAATAATTCGGCATCGGTTCGCTCGGCATCCAGAAACGGAACCACTGATTTTTCAAAATCTGCAACGTCCACGCCGTACTTGCCCACCTTAAAACGTCCCTTAATGTCAACGTGAGCAAGAATCCCGGCGGTACCATCGAGACGTTTCCAGCGGAAACCTCTGCGCGTATTATTTTCGCGAATCTCCTCGGTATAAAATCCTGCTGCGGATGAGCAGTCCAACTCGGCGATGATTTTCATTATCGCAGTTGTTTTGCCGCAGCCCGGCAAGCCGGTTAACAATATTTTAGCTGACTTTGATGACATAACAATACAGCATAAACTAACAGCTTAACAATTGTAACCTATCTACCTGCAAAATTCGAATGTCGAATTCAGAAATTCGCCGGTAAGCACTATTTCTCAGTAGTCCTTAAAAGTTCCTCATCCACTTGGGCCAGTCTTCTGGATGGCCTTGCCCCTTGCTCAAAGGATAAGGCTATTGATATTTTAGTTTAACCACATGGAGAGCCGAAATCGCCATTTAGCGACCTCTACCGTCACTTCGACCGAAACCCAGCCGTCTCTATGATCAAATCCATGTCGTTCCGGACTTGAATAGTCTGATGATTCCGAAGTTGAATAAACTAAAAGCTTCTGATTGTCCCAGATTCTTACACTTACCAGTTCATAAGGTAACCCGCTCCGGAGCTCGTACTCGCGACAATACAGTACGGGTTGGGTCGTATCCACAAAGCCCAGGGCTAATAGCTCGGTATTCGCATTCAGACAAACTTCGTTGAAGTCAGCCTCAAACGAATAGATATCCTTTGTTATCCTGTACAGCGTTTGGCTATTATTTTTGCTATGGGCCGCTGGCTTTCGATCGCCAAGAAAACTAAATGACGGCATTGAAGGCTCTGGCCTTGAATAACGTAACAGAAGACCGATCACGGCCAGAACCATCCCGACTATAACGACAAACGCCAAGAATCTTTTGACCGCGGACTTTTTCATATCTTCACCGGGCTACTATGATACCTGACATCATCCAACAAGGCAATCCTGCACCTTTCTTTCTTCGCCGATTCGCACATTTCCGGCGTCCGGACCTTTCTGCGAAAGACTCTTTCAGTAGTTCTTAAACCTCCTCATCCACTCCGGCCAGTCCTCCGGTTGTACACCCCCGGCTTTGGTCCAGCGATTTAGCGTGTCGAATTGCAGGTGCCATTTAAGCGTCCATAACTCTTTGATCCCGATTCTTCTGACGGACCAATCCAGAAAAAGGCCATTAATGTGCTCGTTGTGCCGGTTTATGGAAAAGGGTCCCATGCTATTATCGCCGTTGTCCTCCCAGGCCGGCGGCGGCTGGCGTACATTTGGGTGACTGTACGGTTCTGTGGAGTCGATAACCACGGGGATGCCGGCTCTGCTCCTAAGCGGAAAAGTGTTCATCCCGGTCAGCAGACGCAAACGGGTGCGAATAGGTATAGAAGCATCAAAATCACGGCAGAATAGCCAGCCATTGAATCCATAGCTTGCGCGAAATGGCCGACCCGGGCTTATCATTTCCCAGGCTTCAAATGTTCTGCCCCTCCATCCTTCCATGATCAATTCACCCCTCAGATGACTGAAGAAATGAACCCTACTGCCACGTCTGACGGCCATGGGGCAGCAGGCTATGCCTTTCGTGTCAATAGGGCGTAATGACTCATCGTTCGGGTCATCGTATCTTGCGATAGAGCCGCGGAGAAACCATATTATATCACCATCAAAATTGTAGCAGGGAAAGCGGCCATGGTTATCTTCCGTATATAGGTTAAGTGTGGCTCCCCACTGCTTGAGATTCACTTGACAAACAGCCGCTCTGGCTTGGTTCCGGACTCTCTGCAGGGCCGGCAGCAAGATTGCTATCAACAGCGCGATAATGGCAATCACCACTAACAGCTCTATTAACGTAAAGCCTTTTCCTTTTCGCATGGCGGATCATTCTCCGTCTTGGGCGGATTCCCACCACAGGTGAGGGTAGTCCTGCCCTTCGAGAATCCACCAGATATCTTCCGTGCCGTTTTCGGTTTCGCCGGCAAAGTCCCACCCGGCATCTAAAAAGGTGCCGGCCGACTGCATCTCGGCTGTAGTCTTGCCTTCTCCGCCGTGGCTCGTAGTCCGGCCGCTGGTCTCAATATCCCAGAAAGAATCGCGGACTTCGCCACCCCAGTCAGCTCCCAGGAGCCCTCCATTCTGAGAGCCTTCCAAAACGGCTGAGGCTGAGTAGCAATTGCGTATTGCACCGGTACGACTGCGAGTACCTGAGCCGTTACTACCCACAAGGCCGCCGACATACCATTGGCCGACAACATTGCCTCTGGCATAACAGTTGACCGTCTCGCCGGGCGAGCATCGTCCCACAAGGCCGCCCACTGCGATTCGTCCTTCAACGTTGGCATACGAATAGGATGCTGTGGCGCTGCCTCTGTTCTGTCCCACCAGGCCGCCGACATTCTCCTTTCCGGTCGCATCCCCCGTGAAATAGCAGTTCATGATGGCCCCGCCGGAACCATTCTCTCCGACCAGCCCGCCAAGCTCACCTTGTCCTGTAATGCTGCCGGATTCTACGTAGCAGTGTGTTATGATTCCTGCCGCTAACAGTCCAACTAAACAACCATGAAAGTCTCCTTTATCCACGTGGACATTAGGGGCGATCAATCCCAAATTCTTGATTTGGCCGCCGGCCACGTACCCGAAAAGTCCTACTCCTGTTGCCCCCGGAGATGTGTAGCTAAAATTTGAGATTGTATAACCGTCGCCGTCGAATGTGCCGCGGTAGGGATAATACTGACTTGCAATGATATAGAAGTCGACACCGGTTAGATCGATATCGTTGACGAGCTTGAAATGCGCGGTCATTAATCTTGGATTATGGCCGATACTGTTCAGCTCATTGGGAGTTGAGATCAGGTAAGGATCATCAGGTGCTCCTGTGCCTCCTGAAAAAGCGGGCAATTCCGGCGGAGGTGAAACCTGCCACATAAGGACCGGATATCCACCGCCTTCGGGTTCCGTCCAGATGTCACCGGGCCCGCCCGGGGCACCGGCAAAATCCCAGCCTGCATCGATGAACGTGTTGGGATCCTGCATTTCAAGGGCGGTCTTGCCCACGCCACCGTCGCTTGTCGTTTGCCCGCTCGCTTCGATATCCCAGAAAGAACCACTAACTCCATCGTCTCCATAGTATCCTACGAGCCCTCCGATATTCTGGTCCCCTGAGACAAGTGTAACCGAATAGCAGTTGCGTATTGTACCCGAGCGGAGACCGCCGCCGTGCCCACCTCCTGTGGCATTGTTTCCCACGAGACCTCCAACATATCTTTGGCCGATGACATCTCCATTGGCATAGCAATTGACAATCTCGCCGTCGTCCGTATTGTACCCAACCAGGCCACCGACTTCGTTTTGCCCCTGGACACCGGCAGACGAGTAAGAAGCCGTGATAATGCCGTCGTTAATTCCGACCAAACCGCCGACCTGGTCCTGGGCGTCAAGAGTGCAGGAGCAATAGCAATTAATCACAGAAGCCTTATTTTCACCCACGAGGCCGCCGGTGCTATTCTTTCCGGTAACGCTGGAAGTCGAGAAGCAGCACTTAAGACTCCCCCAGTTGTATCCCACGAGGCCCCCGACGGCATCTCGTCCCTCAACAATGGCATATGAATAGGAGTCAATGATTGAGCCGTCGTTTGTACCCACCAGGCCCCCAACACGGTACGAGCCTGTAATATTCCCGGTCGCATAGCAGTTTATCATTGATCCACCATTGCGCCCGACAAGACAACCGGCGGATCCTTCTGCTATGACGCGCCCCCCCACGGCGTAACAATCGGTTATTACTGCGCTTGTCCCAATAAGACCACCAACTAATTGTTTTCCTATCACACGGCCACCAACAACGTGACAGTTCGTAACTGTCCCCAAGTCAATCCAGCCCGCCAGCGAACCGACACCGGCGGCCGTTCCACCATCAACGTTGGGATCAATCAATCCCACATTGATGATGCGTGCATTAGGGCCATAAACATAACCAAAAATCCCTATACAGGTCTCACCTGTAGATGAATAAGTAAAGTTGGAGATCGTATAACCATTGCCATCGAACACGCCGGTGAAGGCGGGGAACAGACCATTCCCAATAATGTTGAAATCTGTTCCAGTATATATACTCAAATCGATGTCGTCCATTAACTTGAAGTGATTGTCCCAATCGTTGGGTTCGGTACCGATGGTATTCATCTGCTCGGCCGTATAGATAAGATATGGATCGTTGGGCTCTCCTGTGCCGCCGCCGTATTTGACCGGGATTTCCCACCACAGCCTCGGATATTCCTTGCCTTCGTCGATCCACCAGGTATCTTCGGTGCCATTTTCAGTCTCGTCCACGAAGTCCCATCCGGCTTCAAGGAATGTACTTGGGGTATGCATCTCGTTTGTGGTTTTGCCGGTGCCGCCTTCACTTGTATCCAAACAGCTCGTAACAGTATCCCAGAAAGAACCCATGACAGGAATCTCGCCGTTAATACCGACCAGCCCGCCGAAATTCTTCTCTCCTGTTACTCTGCCGATTGAATAACATCTCAATACAGTGCCTGAATTAGTACCAATGAGACCACCAACGCCATCCTCACCGTACACACTACCTTTGGCGTAGCTGTTGATCACAATACCATCATATTCAAGCAGTATGTCGGCTATTATTTGACGCCATTTTCTATTCTCCCCGACCAATCCGCCAATATCGCTTCTGCCGGAAACATCCCCACAGGCCAAGCTGGTGAAGATTGTGCCCCCGTTGAGCCCCACAAGGCCGCCGGCTGTGTCGGAATCCGCTGACACAGAAGCGGTTGAGTAGCATGCGGTGACAGTGCCCTCATTCAATCCCACCAAACCCCCGCCCCGTTCCTCCGCAGAGACACTGCCGGTAGCGTAACAGTTATCAATACTGCTGTTTTTGCAATATCCGACAAGTCCACCAATACTTTTGCTTCCTGAAACATGGCCTGTGGCATAGCAGTTGGAGAGTACGGATGTGTATCTGTTCTTTCCAACCAGCCCTCCAATATCGACGTCACCGGATACCTCACTACCTGACCAACTGTTCGAAATCATTCCGAGGTCCTCTCCGACCAGACCACCAACTTTTCTTTCTCCGGAAACCTCACCTACAGCATAGCAACTGGAAATTTCTCCGGAATTTATTCCCACCAGGCCACCAAAAAATTCACGCCTATCCAATGATGCGTTACCACTCGCAGGCAAACGTTCCTCTGCCGGCCCAACTATGCATGTCGTATAACAATCAGAAATGATTCCATAGTTCGATCCTGCCAAACCACCTACCATCCTTTCACCCTGCACCTGACCGCCCTCAATAGAGCAATTGCTGATAGAACCCGAGCTTAAGGAACCCACCAGGGCACCCACATCCTGCACTCTCTTTTGGCAAGTAGAAGCTGGACGCAGATCCGGATTCACAAGTCCAAGGTCTTTAATCACAGTATTTGGATCGTCAATGTACCTGAATAATCCAAAACCTGTAATAAAGTTATCATCAGCCAGCTCCTCATTGCCCGTTACGACATAGGTCAGGTTTGATATCGTATGCCCGTTGCCGTCAAATACACCCTTGAACGGGTGCGAGTCACCGCCGATAAGATTGAACGAAGAGCCTCCAAAATCCTTCAGATCAATATCCGCCACGAGTTTGAAGTGCTTGTCCCAGTCATTGGGTTCGGCGCCGATCGCGTTCATCTGCTCGGCTGTATCAATCAAATAAGGATCCTCGGCTGTTCCACTGCCGCCCCCGTATTGGGCCTGAGCCGGCCAGGTTAGAAACAGCACGCACAGCAGCCATCTTACAAGATTAGTTTTTCCTCTCATTTTCCTATCCCTTCAAAAATAAAACAAATAAATATATAATGGCGCTACAGCCCACGCAGCCGCAGCATATTTTCGCTATCGAGCAGATTGTTTTCAGTCGTCTCCCACCACAAGCGGGGATAGTCCTGCCCTTCGAGAATCCACCAGATGTCTTGTGTGCCGTTAACGGTTTCATCCACGAAGTCCCAGCCCGCATCCAGAAACGTGCCAGCCGACTGCATCGCGGCTGTGGTCTTTCCTGTCCCACCATCGCTGCTTGACTGGCCGCTGGTTTGAATATCCCAGAAAGAACCACTAACTCCTCCATCTCCGTTGCGCCCTACGAGTCCCCCGACTTGCTCGTCGCCCGAGATGGCTGCGTCCGAGTAGCAATTGCGTATTGTACCCGAGTAGAGACCGCTGCCGTGCCCAACTGCTGTGACATTGTTCCCCACGAGGCCGCCGACATACCCTTGGCCAGCAACATCCCCCTTGGCATAGCAGTCGACAATTCCGCCATGGTGGGAATTGTGTCCTACAAGACCACCGACCCCATCCGACCCCGTGACGCTGGCACGCGAATAAGACGCCGTGACCAAGCCATCGTTCAATCCCACCAGACCACCAACATTTCTTTTTCCTGAGATCTTGCCACCTGCAACATAACAGTTGGTGATAGTTCCATCTGAGAGCCGACCTGCCAGTGAACCGACACTGTTTCCCATTCGGGCATCTATGTTGGGATCAATCAGGCCCAGATTGTTGATGCGGGCATTAGAACTCCGAATGGATGCGAAAATCCCTACAGGGTCTGAATATGTAGAAGTGTAGGTGAAGTTTGAGATTGTATGATCATCGCCGTCAAAAACACCTGCAAATCCGGGAGCTCTGCCATACACTCCGATCCTGTTAAACGCTGTACCGGAATAGGCGGAAAGGTCGATATCCGCCATGAGTTTGAAGTGTTTGTGCTCGTCTTCCTCATGCAGACCGATTGCATTCATCTGCTCGGCGGTGTAGATCAGGTAGGGATCGTCAGGCTCTCCTGTGCCGCCGCCATATTTTGCGTGAATTCCCGAGGGCGAGATGCTGGCCTCGGCTGTGCCTCCATAGGCGCCCATGTTGATAATGCCACCGTTTGGAAACGGCTCAAAAGCAACGGGGCCATTCGGATCACCGGCATCGATGCACGGGCTGGTAACATCATCGACTACCCAGCTTTCACTAATTGAGTCCCATCGGCCTGCCTGAGACTTGAGATGATAATCGCGTGTGTTCGGTTCTGCGAAATTAGGCGTGACACTAACGTTGCCTTCGCCCGGCCAGCCGCTCTCGACATCGCTGTATGAAACGCCGGCAGATCCCTGGATATCCTCGGGTATATTGCTCCAGAGGATACAGTTGACCAACAAAGGGTGGGCATTACGGATGTTGGAGATTCCGCCCCCGGCATTCTCTGCGAGGTTGTCGCTGAACGTGCAGCTGAACAGTGTCGGGTTGCTTGTGAAGTCGTTCTCCATCCCGCCGCCGTTTCCGGCTGAATTGCCGGTGAATATACAGTTGGTCAGGCTCGTCTGACTGCTATAGCGATTGAACATCCCCCCGCCGCTTCTCAGTGCCGAGTTTTCGCTGAATATGCAGTTGAGCAGTACGGTATTGCCTCGCTCGTTGTACATGCCGCCTCCTTTTCCTGTTGTCGAGTTCTCACTAAAAACACAGTCAGACAACATTGGGCTGCTGGCCCAATTGTACATCCCGCCGCCCTTTATGGCTGAGTTGCCGCTGAATATACAGTTGGTCAGCGTCGGACTGCTGTCATTGTTATACATCCCGCCACCATACACCTTTGCCGTGTTTCCAATGAAAATACAGTTAAGCAACGTAGGATTGCTGCTGTCATTGTACATCCCCGCGCAGATTCCTGTTGAGATGTTCTCGCTAAATACGCAGTCAACCAACATTGGACTGCTGTTAACATTGTACATCCCGCCGCCATCTCCTGAGTTCCCGCTGAAGGTGCAATTGGTCAGCGTCGGACTGCTGTCATTGTTATACATCCCGCCGCCATGCTCATAGTGGTGAGGGTAGATGAGATCGGCGTTACCACCGTTGATGGTGAAGCCATCCAGCACTGCTGTCGCGTTGGCTCTGTCGGCTGTTACAATATGATGACTATTCTCCCATTCACTAAAAGGGGACCTTGAGCCATCGTCAGCGTTAAGATCGCCACTTAGAATGCTCTTGTATCGGTCGATATCTCGCGCATCGAGAGACGGTTCACCAATGCCTGCATAGCCGCCTCTGATAGTCACACCATTCATGACTTGAAACGAAGCCTTACGATCTCCCTGCCTGATACCAACTCCTCGGTCAGGCGTATAAGTACCCTTAGCAACACGTATTTCCACGGGCTTGTCCAAACCGCAGGCAAGCAACAAAGCATCCTGCAGAGAGTTGACGGCGTGCTCCCAGCTTGTACCAACATTCAAACCGTCGGCGTCGTCCTCAACATAAATGATTTTAGGCTGATCCAATGGATCAGGCCTGGGCGTCTGTGCAGAAACTGCGGCCCCTGCTGCCAACAGAAACAACATGCACAGCGGCCATTTGATGTGATTTGCTTTTCCTCTCATTTTTCTGCCCTTTCAAAAAGTAAAATAAATATATAATGTCGCTACGTCCTACACAGCCGCAGCATATTTCTCTTATCAAGTGAATCGTTCCTGAGGGATTTCCCGGGATATGAAGACAAAAGCGTTCCGATGCAACGCGTATCATTGCCTGGTCGAAATGAAGGATATTAGACCAATGAAAGCACATACCAAGATCCCTATTGCGCATAAACGGCCTTTCCTCAGGAATAATCCGGAGAAAGCACAGCTATGCTGCTAAAAGGAAAACCTCTACGTTGTTAAAGGCAGTGCCGGTATGAAAAAAACGTATGAAATATGATGGCACGGACAAATATAATGGTTTTTGGCCTGCCTTTATATATTTGTATACGATTGTACCGATGATGTTGTTCTTTTGCAAGGTTTTTTTTGTAATTTTTTTGAAGGCGCCCTGTATGGCAAACGCATTGCGCTGAATAAACGCTTAAAAGTCCGGTGTGCACAAATCAGTCTGGGCCGGAATTGAGGTTATCTGGGCCTTTTGTTCTTTATCCAGCTTTTGAGCCTGGCAAGTGAAAGTGTATTTAGCACATCGGATTTTGTTGCCCAGCCTCGCCCTGCGGTGGCAACGCCGTAACCCATCAAACCGAGGCCGTTCGTGCTGTGAGCATCGGTTCCGATTGCCAGCTTTACGCCTGCTTCGATAGCCATCCGGCAATGGATATCCTTCAGGTCCAGACGCCACGGATTTGCATTAACCTCCAGTGCGGTGTGTGTCTGAGCGGCGTGGTTAATGACGGCGGAGATGTCAAGATCCATCGCCTCGCGCTGGCCGATGAGCCTGCCCGTCGGGTGGCCTATGCAGTTGACGTACGGATTGTCCATCGCCTTGAGCGTGCGGGTCGTTACCTTCTGGCGCGGGCCGGCCAGGCCCGAATGGATAGAAGCGATGACAAAATCCAGCTCGGCGAGCAATTTGTCGTCGAAATCCAGCGACCCATTGGCAAGAATGTCAACCTCGCTTCCGGCAAGGATAGCGATGCCTTTGATTTTATCGTTGATTTTATGAATTTCCTGGATTTCCTGAACCAGCTTCTTGGCTGACAGGCCATTGGCGATTGCCGAGGACCTTGAATGATCCGTGATGCAGATGTATTTATAGCCCCAGGCTTTTGCAGCTTCGGCAAGCTCGGATATGTCGCAGTTGCCGTCGGATGCTTTTGTGTGCATGTGCAAGTCGCCGACGATATCTTCCGGATCGATCAACTCGGGCAGAGAATGGTTTTTTGCCGCCTCGACCTCGCCGCGGTCTTCGCGAAGCAGCGGCTGGACATAATCGAGACCGAGCTTCTGGTAGATTTCCTCTTCCACCGGACCGGCAATTATTTTATCTCCTTTGAACAAGCCGTATTCGTTCAGCTTCAGCTTTGCCTTTACGGCGATTTCCCGCAGTCGAACGTTGTGCTCTTTGGAGCCGGTGAAATACTGAGCCGCGGCACCGAAACTCTCCTGCGGCACCACGCGAACATCGACGTGCACAGCAGCAGACGGTGCCTGGATAATGGCAGAGCCTTTCGTCGGCCCGGAGGCCAGAACCTCCTGGACAAATCCAGCTTTGGTAAATGCCTGTATGATTTGCCCCCCTTCCTTGCCGGAACCTTTGCCCTTCTTCGCGGCAACGAGTATGTCAACGTCGCCGATAGTCTCGGCGCAGCGGCGCAGCGAGCCGGCGGTTTGGCTTTTCAGAGTGCCTGCGACGTCCCGCAAAAATCGCAGAACCATATGTGAAGCCTCCAGTGCCTGGTCGAGTCGAATCCGGCCGGTGGACTTTTCTAAAAATGCGATGCCCCTTGCGATCGCCGCCGCCTTTTTGTCGCCGAAGCCGGCCAATCCGGCGAGTGAGCCGTCTTCGATTACAGCTTTCAGCTCGGCGATACTTTTCACCTTCAACTGTTCGTAAACCGCCTTGACACCTTTCGGTCCCACGCCGGGGATATTGAGTAATTCAAGCAGCTCCGGCGGAATCTTCCTGAGCAGTTCCTGGTGGGCGGTTATTGTGCCGGTCTTGATAAATTCTTCGATCTTGGCGAGGCTCGATTTTCCGATGCCGGGAACTTTCGCCAACTGCCCGCCGGCCAGCAGGTCCTCGATGTCGGTGGGTATGTCCCCAATGACCCGTGCGACCTTGCGGTAGCTGTTAATGCGGAAGCGGTCCTCGCCGAGAATCTCCATAATGTCGGCCATCTGGTCGAAAATCGCGCTTAGTACGGCATTTTCCATGTTAATGTCATTTCAATGAAGGCGGGAATCCATCCCTTCATATTTAGCCTGCCGTTTTACGGCAGGTTTTTCTCAGCAATTTATAACGAATTTAATTATACCGGATTTTTCAACGGCGAAAATAATTGATGAGCCACAGAATTAGCGTTAGAATAATCGAAATCAGTACGCAGCTTGCAATTGGGATGTAAATGCGCCAGTTCTTCGAGCCGAATTCCAGATCGCCCGGCAGTTTGAACAATCCAACCCGGCCGAGCAGCATCACAAGCACCCCCAGCACGGCGATGAAAATCCCCGCCGCAATCAGCCACTTACCCATTTGTTGAGGACCAAAATCCATCATTCGATTTCCGGTATCCCACGTGCGGCGTGCCATATTCTCAAAATGTGGATTACGTTGCGGTTAGAATCTACATGGTAGATGAGCCGGTATGGCTTGAGTATCACCTCACGAATAGGCTCTTCGGCTTTCTCGGGAACAAGCCTATTGGAAAATGGCAGCTTAGATGCGGTCTCAATACGGTGTATAATTCGATCGGCAAGTTTGGCGGCTGCATCAGGGTCGTCCAAAGCTATATATTGTACGATTCCTTTGAGGTCTTCAACTGCCGTATGCGACCAGATTATTTGGAAAGCCATTTTTTGAGACTTTCTTTTACTTCCTCATGCGGAATGATGTTGCCGGACTTTATATCGGCCAGGCCCCTGTCGATACCCGCAAGGAACCGGATTCGCTCCTCAATATCAGCCCAGGTCACTGAATCAGGCAGGTCCTGGATAATCTTGATGGCTTTCTCTTTACTCGTCATATTCTTAGTATATTATACACGTGCCGGCAAGTCAAGTTTCAAGTCGCTGGATTTTCGACAATTTCTGAATATATCTTGATAACACGACAGTTACAGGAATTGTCTAAAAGTGTTAGAATATGTTATATGAGCAAGGCGGAATCCGATATTCGAATCGGCACATCGGGGTGGTACTACGACCACTGGAAGGAAAGGTTTTATCCCGCTGATTTGCCCAAGAGCAAATGGTTCGAGTATTACGCCCAATATTTCGATACTGTCGAGATCAACAATACATTCTACCACCTTCCGAAAGAGCAGACTTTGCAGAGATGGCATGAAATCGCGCCGAAGGATTTTCTCTATGCGGTTAAGGCCAATCGATACATCACGCATATCAAGAGATTAAAGGATAGCGCTGAGCCGTTAGAGCGTTTCTTCGAGAGAGTTAACCTGCTAAAGAACAGGCTCGGCCCAATCCTTTACCAACTGCCGCCCAGCCTGCAAAAAGACCTCGACCTGCTCGAAGCATTTATCAAGCTGCTGCCGATGAGAAAAACCGCCGTCTTTGAATTCCGGCATAAAAGCTGGTACTCGGACGATACCTTCGAATTACTCGACAAATCCGGCGCCAGCTTTTGTATCCACGACATGCCCGGCAAAGAATCACCCCGCATCGTCACCGGCGGCGTCATTTACATCCGCTTCCACGGCACGAGCAGCAGGTATTCCGGCAGCTACCCGAAATCCCAATTACAGAACTGGGCCGAATGGCTCGAAGACCAGGCCAAAAACGTCCATGCCATCTACGCCTATTTCAACAACGACGCCCAAGCCCACGCCATTAAAAACGCAAAACAACTGAAAGAGTACATGCTCATTTAACGAGATGGTAGGATGGGCAACTCGTTTGCCCATGCTGTCAATGTAACGTAACCCGAACCGCATTCCTTTGGGGACACCTTACGGTGGGGCAGTTCAAAGTCATAGGGACTCCTTCCGGTGGACGCCTTGCGGCAAAAATCTTTCAATCCTACATGTTTGTCATTGCGAGGAGGCCAATAGGCCGACGCGGCAATCTAAATAATCAATAGCAAATAATCAATAATCAATCGCAACCCTTCTCATTATCAAACACAACTTGTCGAACAATGTACCGTACCCCTTTAATTCTGGCCAGATACGTCCGATACATCGATACCTATTTTGCCTCCAGGGTAACAATTTTTGGATGCGCCATAAGCTCAGGTCCGTTATTGTTGCCGATCACATTATAATGCCCATTGTCACTCCAGAAGACAAATCCTGCCAGCTCGGGATAACTGGTTTCCAGTTTTTTAACCACATCCAGGCAATCCCTGGCCGGGTCCGACCGTCCACGGATCCCCAATTCCGACCACCAGATCACCTTTCCGGCGTTTTTCTTCTTTTCGACCGCCCAGTTATACTCGGAAAAGTTCAAACCGGTGCCATAGGCTGATTTTCCCAGGACATCCACATAGGCATCGCCCGGATAATACTTTTCCAGTGCACCGTGATTGGCGGTGGTATGATAGGCCCAGATGATATTGTCAAGGCCCTTGTCGTTGGTAAAGTAGTCGTGAACCAGGCGATAGAGCTTGATGATGTTTTCACTTCCCTCCTTGGCGTGCCACTTGTTCCTGTCGTCACTTTCCACAAAGGGCGTATAGACAACGGGCACGCCCTGATCCTTCAACCACTGCAGATTTCCGGCCATCCTGTCCATCTGATTATAGAAGTTAGCCTTAGTCGGATTATCAACCGGCGCAAATATCGGATCAATATCAACCGGATCGTTCCATGATCTTCCCGTTGGATTGGCATAAAACGTGAACACACCGACAATCATGCCGCGATCCCACATTTCTTTGACGCCGTTATTCCATGCCGAGTCAGGAAAGGGATTGTCATGAAAATCATAGGTGACACATCCATACCGGGGCATTTTTCCCGTGTGATCGTATACTTTCTTAAGCCAATTGGTGCCATGATCCATATCCGGATTCTCATTATGCACCCAGGTGGCCATCTGCCCGAACATATAGCGGCCGTTTCCCAACCCTTTAAGGTAGGTCAATACCTTCTCCGCTTGCGGCGTGCGACTTTCAACCATAACTTGTGGCCAAGCCACGGGCATAAGAAAAAATGCCAAAAGCAGCACAAAAGCAATCCTCTTGTCTTTAGTGCAATAATGGTTCACTGGACTTAAAGATAATTTCATAAAACGCGGCTCCAAATTATAAGTGCTGGAATATTATGCGGTCCCTGGTTTTTGCCAATAATAAATAGTAAACCTGTCCTGAGCAAGGTCGAATGGATAGAAAATAGTCAATGACAAAGGCTATCCCTAGTTTTTTTACGGGCCTCGATTCACCTTAAGGCTTCCTGGTTTTAGCATCTTCATCTTTCTTGGGCTCTGACTTCGGCCTGGGATGTCGGTCAACAATCGATACCAGGAGCATAAGTAGCACAATCGCCACGATCACAAGAAGCGCGAAGGTTCCGACAATCTTAACGAGTTCGATGAATTCGGTTTGCATGTTCTACTGCGCTTCCCTTTTCAGCTAACGTTGGGGGAGTTATTAGGGACAGCGAGTAGGATGGGCAAATTTTTGCCCATGCTGATAATGTAACGTAATCCAAACCGCATGGGCAGTCACCAGGACGCCGTACGGCGGAGACCTGCCCATCCTACATTCCCTGTTTTTTAGAGAACAATCTTACAATAAAACTACTTGTTCTTCATACTTTAATCAAGCACAACTCATCGAAAAATGTACCGTACCCCTTTAATTCTCTAAAAAATTGATCAATTACAATCGTAAATCGCAAATCGAAAATGACAAAGGCTGTCCCTATTTTTCTTCCAGCTTGAGAGCATTTTCGAGCTCCTTCTATGAACTTGCAGATCTCTTATACCAGAAAAGCAGACCAAATGTCGCAAGAATAACGACACCTAAAACAGCGAGGATCTTTACTCCCAGGATTTTGTCTTCCTTAGCCACAGATCCGATAGGAATCCGGCCCTTCTCTTTTTTCTTTTGATCATCTGTTACATCTGCAGTGGATGAAACTTTCACTTCTGCCGATGTTTTACCGATGTTTGCTGTGTCGTTGTTTGTTTTTTCTGCCGCGTCTTCCTTCCTCGGATCTAATTCTTTTATACGAGTTGTGTATCCTATCACTTCACCTCCAGACATGGTATAAGATAATCCTACGACTCTGTCGACCACCCATGTGTCCGGTGGGAAATCAAA
>Ga0307378_10001899_pt1 | contig 33054 bp, 25 predicted proteins | sample UN1MG_FD_202238 | JGI IMG/M metagenome (GOLD analysis project Ga0307378, IMG submission 202238) | Soil microbial communities from Risofladan, Vaasa, Finland - UN-1 | ecosystem: Environmental > Terrestrial > Soil > Coastal area > Acid sulfate soil | place: Finland: Risofladan, Vaasa | collected... | reverse complement strand
GAACGTGCTCGGACGCCTCGGCCATTCCGGTCGTCCGGCAGATATGGACCACTTCGGGGAACGAGAGGACAATCTCCTCCACCTTCTTCCCGATCCGAACCGATTCCTGAAGCGATGTTTCCGGGAGCATGACTGTCGAGAGCATGATCGATCCTTCATCCAGGAAAGGAACGAATTCGCTTCCCAGACGCTGATAGCACGCGCCGGCGACCACGAGGATGGCCAACGCGACCGACAGTACGATCCCTTTGTGTCGGAACGATCTCTCCAAGGCGGCGGCGTAGATGCGCGTGAGGAAGTCCACGAAGCGGCTGCCCCTCTTCGGGCGCCCTGTGTTTCGTATGCACAACGACATCAACACCGGGTTTACGGTGATACAGATGATCAGGGACCCCAGAAGAGCGGCGGCCACGGCAAATACCGTCGGCCGGTACATCCTGCCGGCGATTCCCTCCAGCGTCAAAAGCGGCAAGAACACCAGGACAATGATCACATTCGCGGGAGTCAGATAAGGGCCGACCTCTTTGGCGCCCAGGGAGGCCAATTGCAGCGGGGAGGCGCCGTGCTTCTCAGTCTGGACGTGTTTGTAGATACTCTCCACCATGATCACCGAGCCGCCGGCCATTTCTCCGATTCCAATCGCCAGACCGCCCAACGCCATCACCGTCAGCGAGACACCGCCGAGATGCATCAGGCTCAACGCAAACAGAATGGAAATGGGAATGATCAGCGAAGCAATCAAGGAGGCGCGCACGTTACCAAGGAAAAGCAGGATAACGAGCAGCACCAGCAAGCCGCCTCCCAGCATGGAGATTTCCACGTGGCGGAGCGCATTGGAGATCAACTGGGACTGGTCGTAGTAGGGAACGATTCTGATCTTTTCCGAGATGTCCCGCTTGATGTCGGCGAGAAACCTCTTGACATTGGCGATGGTGCTTAGGGTATTACCACCATATTGCTTCTGGACCACCACCGACACGGCTTCCTCGCCGTCGAAGCCGGCGTTTTCCCTTGAGAATCTTGCCTCCACCTCGACGTCGGCCACGTCCTTCACAAAGACGGGAATACTGTCTCGCGAAGTGATCACCGTGTTGCGAATGTGGTCGATCGACTCGATTCTCCCCAGCCCCTTGATCAAGAACTCCTGGTTCTTCTTGGTGATCATCCCCCCGGAGAAGTTGCGATTGCTCTGCTCGATTGCCTCCTTGACCTCGGCAATGGTAATTCCGTAGTGATGCAGCTTCTCGGGTCTTAGAAGGACCTGGTACTCGCGTACGAATCCTCCCAGGTTGATCACGAACGATACGCCCTGGACTCCCAGCAGCCGGTACCGGATGGTCCAGTCGGCGACGCTTCTAAGCTCCATCGGATCGACGCCCTCTCCCACCACGGCGAACTCGAAGATCTCACCCATCCGGGAAGAAACCGGTCCCAATGCCGGCGTGGACGCTCCCACGGGGAGCTGATCGGCGACAATCTCCAGTTGTCCGGTCACAATCTGGCGGGCCAGATAGATGTCGATTCCCCAGTCGAACTCGACCGTGACCACCGATTCCCCGGTGGTCGACTCCGAGCGAACCCTGGTCACGTGGGGCGTGCCGCTCATCAGGCTTTCCAGCGGAACGGTGATCATCCGCTCCACGTCTTCCGCGGCCATCCCCGGACACGTGGTGATGATGTTGACCAGAGGCGCGTTCAGATCGGGATAGATGTCCTTAGGCATTCCCTGGTACGCGATGACGCCGACGACCGAGACGAGGACGGTCAGCAGCAGGACGAGAAGCCTGTTTCGCAAGGCCAGATCGATGATCGCGTTAATCACTTTGTCGCCTCCCTCGGAAACGTCAGTGCACTTCGGCCGCCTTCAGTACGTCTTCCTGGAGCTTGGATTTCAGCTCGTGGTTCCCCTGGATCACCACCTGTTCGTTGGGTGCCAGCCCGGCTACGATCTGCTGGTAATCGCCGTTGACCACGCCCGTCTCCACCTCGCGACACACGAAGGCGTCCTCGTGCTGGACGAAGACGATCTTCCGGTCGCCCTCCTCCAACACGGCAGCCGTCGGAACGACCAGGGCCATTTCACCCCCGTTCAGGAGGATGCAGACGTCGGCGAACATCCCCGGCTTGAGGCGGTGGTCGTCGTTTTCGACTTCCGCCCGGACGGTGATCGTGCGGGTATCCTCGTCGACCACGTCGCCGATGTAGCTGAGCTTGCCGTGGAATACCTCGTCCGGATAGGCGGGGACCGTGATCTCGACCTCTTGCCCGATCCTCACCTTGGCCAGGTCCTTCTCGTAGATTTCCGCGTCGACCCAGAGCAGGGTCGGGTCGATGATGGTGAGGATCTCCGTCGACGGATCCACGAACGCGCCGAGCACGGCCTCGATGGCAACCACCTTGCCGTCAATCGGGGCGTACAGGGTGATGGCCGGGCTGATCTGGTGGGTCTCGGCGGTCTCTTGGACCTGGTCCTCGGTGAAACCCAAGACGTGCAGCTTCTTTTCGGCGGCTTCGGCATTCGATTGGGCGATCTTGTGCTCCGTCTCCGCCGCCAGCAGGTTCTTCTGGATCCCAATCCCGCCCTCCGACAGCCGTTTTTCCCGGGCGAGGTTAAGCTCTGCCAGTTCCCGATCGGCAATCGCCTTATAGAACTCCGACTTCGCGTCCCCGACCTCGTTGCTCTCCAAGGTGACCAGCGCCTGGCCCTTCTCGACCCAGTCGCCGATGTTCACGTGAACCTCGGCGACCCTCCCGGGAAACGCGTGGCTGACGATCGCCGTTTGCGGGCGGGGCGCCAGCACCTTCCCCATCGCTTTGAGCGTGCACCGGCACTCCCGCGATTTCACCTTGTCCACTTCGATTCCCACAAGGTCGCGAGACTCGGCCGACAACTCGACCGTCTCGCCGGCCAGCGACGAGTCGGCACCGGGGTGCTGCTCGTGGCTGGAAGGGGCTGCTTGGCCATGGTAGGAGACGGGCGCTTCCTCTCGTCCACATTCGAGCCCCAACGTCCCCAAACAAAGCGCAATCAGGACGATGCCTTGCTTCAACATCATGCACCTCGGCAATTGGCTTGGGTGATCGACTTCTCCGATTCGCGAGAGGGTGCCGCGGGCATCCCGCTCGTGCTCATGGACCTCAGACGCGACCGGCGACGCGCCGGCCGCCCCCGATCCCTTCCCTTACGCGATCCGGGCAACACAACACGACCGAACCGGCCCGAGAGCGCGATCCCGGTCAGCGCTACGAACGTGAAGTAACGAGCGATGCTGCGATCCGTCACGGTTCCCTCCGGCAAATGCGCGCACTTGCACCACGGGCGCTCAGCCGCTGGAAACGGCAAAACCGAGACATTGGGCCACCGGCTAGGCGCCTCGAATCACGTTAGACCGCGCTTGGGGGAGAGCGCGCGGATAGAGGGAGGCGGTGGTAGAAGGGGTAGGAAATCGCGATCGGCGGGGGGGCTATCCGGACGGCATCACGTACCACGGCGATACACACCGCCGAAGCCCCAATCGTGGCAAGGCTCTTCGCCCACGAGCACACCACACACTGGTCCGGCGACAAGGCAGACCCGTGCACGTGCTCCGCGTGCACCCAGACGAGCACGTAGCCGCCTGCGATGGCCAGAAGCAGCAAGGCCACCGTGAGCTTTCGAGACGGGGTTCTGGGCGGCTTTCCAAAAACCATGACCGACCCCAACCTGTCCTCTCACTCGCGTGTGCCACGTACGGCAGCCCGCCCTCACGGCAAGAACCGGGCCGGTGCCACGCCAGCTTCACAGCCTATCTCGCCGGCGGCGGCCTGTCTAGCCCCAATACCCAATTCGGCCGGGGAGCATCGCTCCTGTTTTGTCAACCAAGGCTGTCGTATTGGCAATAGGAACCCCCGCTCTCGGCCCGCACGGGATTCACGGCGTGCGAGTTCCACCGGCTGCGGCAAGATGGTTGCGACGGGTGGCTTGAAGGCCTCGCTCGTGGTTGGTCAGGACCCGCTTTGGCTCTCGCGATAGCGAGCGGCAGTAGTGGACGAGGTCGACCAGCCGATCCTCGGGGACGTTCCAGCACCCGGGGTGAGCGGTCCCCGGCATTCCCGCGAAGATGCGCAGGTAGATGGACTCCGGTTCCTCTCCGCCTTTGAGCGGCTCGCGGACCAGGTCGCGAGGCGGCGAGGGACGGCCTTTGTCGTCGAACAAGGGGGTGTCCCAGGCACCGGCGCCGTCGTCGCCGTGGCATTTTTCGCATCCCAGGCGGAGATAGGTGTCTTTGCCCCTTGTGATGGCCTGCGCGTCGGGGGGGCCGATCGGTGGGACATGAACGACTTCTCCCGGCGTGGTGCAGAGATCGACCACCTGGCGGACGTCGTCCTCGTCGATTTCTTCCCCCTCGCTTTTCAGCACGCCGACGAACTGCTCTCGAATCCCCTCGCGGTTCAGCCGCAGCACCTCCTCGGCCAACAGCTTCCGCTGGTCTTCGCTGAGGTTGTCGAAAGCCCGCATCGACGTGCCCGGCATTCCTCGCCGGATGACCGATTCCAGATCCCCGAGCGTGGGGACCCCGTTGACGGTGCTCACCAGCCGGGACTTGCCGGTGCGAAGATCTCGCGGCTTGGGGAACAAGTGCCGCACGGCGCGGCCGTTGCCGTCGCCGTTGGCCCCGTGACACGCGCCGCAATGCAGCACGTACAGGTCGGCGGCAGGCGTCGCGGGGCTCTGCGGCCGGTCTTCCTCGGCTTGTTCCGTCCCGGACGCGCCCCCGCCGGCCGACGCGGTGGTTGACGGCTCCGTGAGACGCTTCAATTCGTCAGCGGTTTTCTGGTCGCGAGGGCCGGTGGCGAGTCGGACCAGCAAGTCCTCGATTCTTGCGGAGCGGTAGCTCGCGGCGTCGATCCGGGCGAAGAGCCGCTCGGCGTGCGTCGTTTTTTCCTCCAGCGCGAACGTAGTCGCCGCCGCGGTCAGCGTTTGGGAATCCTCCACCTGATCGAGATCCACTTGCTCGAACCACCGTTCCGCTTCGTCGTAGTTGCCCGAATCGAGCTCGATCCGGCCCACTTCCACCGCAACCGCGGAGGGCGGCTCGGGCTGCGAAGCCGGCGACTTCAACACGGCCCGGGCCTCGTCGAGGCGGCCCAGTTGTCGCAACAGTCTCGCCAGGCCCACCTTCCCCGTCTCGCTTGCGGGGCAGCGAGTCGCCAACGCGACGCACTGCTCGAGGGACTCTTCGAGCCGATCCCGGTTCTCCAGCAATTCCGCCAGCGCCGTGCCCGCCAACTCGTGGCGAGGCTGCCTGGCCAAAGCGTTTCGGTATTCGGCTTGGGCCCGGTCGAAGCAGGCCTGTCGCCGCGCCACGTCGCCCGCACGGTCGCTCGACCACTCCCAGTAAACACCCTGCATGTACGCGACGTGCGGATCGTCCGGACGGTCCGCCTCCCAGGCGTCCAGAACCATTCGGGCCCTCTCGGGTTCCTTGCGGGTGAGATAGCCGTACACGAAGGCCCTGGCGACGTCGTCGAGCGACGCGCCGCCTTCGATCAACGCGCCCATCTCGCTCTCCTCCCCCTCGCGAAATCTGCCCGTTCGGATGATGCCCAGCTTGATTTCCTGCTGAACTCGGGTGGCCGGCGCCCCCTTTCGTTCGGCCGATTCGAGAGTCTCGCGCCAGCGGTCGTCCTGATAGAGCTGCCGAAAACAGGCTGCCCGCATCAGGTCCGTTTCGGCGTCGCCGGGGTCCAGCCGGGCGGCCCAATCGAGCCACTGCTGCGCCGCGCTGAGCGATCCGACGTTGATCCGGGAAGCGGCCGTCTGCCGGGCCCACGATACCAGGATCCCGCGGCCGAACAGCAGCACGAGCATCGCCGGGACGACGACCACCCCCAGAACCCCGACGCCCATCACGATACGTCGGCCACGGCGGGGCGCATTGGGTCGAGTGGTCGGCGAGGATCGCTTTCCCGGCAACATGTTCCGCGGCCCTCTCCACGACGCGTTGAGTTGGAGAACGAAGCTCCCGGCCAGACCGTTCATTCTAACGTGGCGAACGCGTCCATCACAGCTTCGTACTCCTCACGCTCCGCGTGAGGGCAACAGCGGCGGCGACGTTGGGGAAAGGGCCTCACGCGGAGCGTGAGGAGTACGAGGGCGGGCGGCTCGTTCAGCAACAGCAACGACAACAGCACCAACAACCTGCACGCCCCGAACCGCAACGGCCGCGTTTCCCTGCCGGCCCCGGCGGCGGGGGTGCCTGCACGTGCTTCTGCCCGGGTCCACGGCACGACCGCCGCGGGCCGGGCTGGGCGCAAGTCCGTGCTCGGACTTGTCCTTGCGCCTCGCCGCGCTGTAAGATGCGGAAAGAGTATGGGGATGGAACGGCTCACCGAGAATCGAAGCTGAGGTGCCACGCCTGGTGGTCGGCGCGCGGAAGCATCGAACGGTCCGAGCGGGCACGCTCGCGATCACCGGGCTGGTGGCCTGTGTGGTGGTGAGTTTCCTCGTTTGGCGCGCCTCGTCCGGCGGCCCCGCACGCTACGAGTATCTTTACCCCCTCCGTGATGATTCGTCCCCCGTTGCCCTCGACCAGGACGCCGAGGCGCGCGTCGTGGCGTTTTGCAGCGATTGTCACGCCATCCCGCGCGCGGAAAGCTTCCCCCGAGATCGGTGGCACCGCGAGGTAGGCAGGGGCTATGCCTTTTATGCCCGATCGGGGCGTAACGACCTGGACCCGCCGCCGATGCACGAGACGATCGCCTATTTCCGATCTCGCGCGCCCGAGCGGATCGTGTTTCCAATACCCGAGGAAGCCGAAACCGAGCTGCACACGACGTTCCGCGTCGAGAAGCTGGCGATGGACCAATCCGCCGGCGTCGTCCCGGAGATCTCCCACTTGCGCTGGGCTCATCTCGGCCCGGGCGACAAGCACGTGCTGTTGCTGTGCGACATGCGATACGGCTACGTGGCGGCTGCCGACCTGCGCAGCCGGAGACCCTATCCCCAAATCCTGGCACGGCTGAACAACCCGGTCCACGTCGAGCCGGTCGATCTCGACGGCGACTCGGCGATCGACCTCGTGGTGGCCGACCTGGGAAGCGCTCGCCCGAACGATCACGACCAAGGGCGAGTCGTCTGGCTGCGAGGTCAACAGACGGCCGGCTCCTTCGAAGAGGTCGTCCTTGCGTCCAAGCTGGGACGGATCGCCGACGTGCGGCCCGCAGATTTTGACGCCGATGGGGACCTCGACTTGATCGTGGCGGAATTCGGCCACTACCAGACGGGAAAAATCTTTCTCCTCAGGAACGTCGCCGAGCGCGGGGAGCGGCCCCGCTTTGAGCCGGAAGTCATCGACGGTCGTCCGGGCACGATCCACGTGCCCGTGCACGACTTCAACCAGGACGGCCGTCCCGATTTCGCGGCACTCATCAGCCAAGACTGGGAGCGCGTCGAGGCGTTCATCAATCAAGGCGACGGGAGCTTCCATCTCCAGACCCTGTGGGCGGGGCCGGATCTGACGTTCGGATCCAGCGGCATCGAGCTGGTCGACCTGGATCGGGACGGGGACATGGACGTCCTGTACACCAACGGCGACTGTTGGGACAACTGGTACGTGAACACGTCGCACGGCGTGCAGTGGTTGGAAAACCTGGGCGATCTCGAATTCGCCTACCATCGGCTCACCGACATGCCGGGCGTCTACCGCGCGTTGGCCGGCGACTTCGATGGGGACGGCGATCTGGACGTCGTCGCCGTGGCCTGGCTGCCGCCACCGGTCATGCCCTCCAGTCTGCTGGATGCGCCGCTGGTTTCGATTCTCTGCCTGGAGCAGACGGAGCCCGGAAGCTTCGTCCGCCACACGCTGGAAACGGGCTCCCCTCACTACGCCACGATGGAGGCGGCCGACTTCGACGACGACGGCGATCTCGACTTCGCCGTGGGCCCGGGCCCGCACGTGGCCAACGTGCGAGAGGAGTCGCACTGGCTTGCCGTCTGGTGGAATCAAGCGATCTCGACGGACGAGTGAGCTCGAAACCCAACGGCTCGCGGCGCCTGCGGTCGTCTAGCCGACGTCCGCCTAGAACCTGCCGACGACGATCGCTTCGCCGGCCTTCCTTTGCCGCGTTCCCAAGGCACGCCACACCGAGAGGTCGATCGTCTCGCTGACCGATCGAACGGACCCGTCCATCAACGCGGCGTTGACCACGCCCGCGTGGTAGCTTCTCGCGGTGACCGCCGCGTAGGTTGGCTGCGTCGTGCTCTTGCCTTCCTGGAGGGAGTTGAAGTCGACGTCGTACGTGCGGCCGTCCGTGTGGAGGTAGGGCACGAAGGTGTTCGGCGTGAAGACGGTCGTGATGCCGCTGTGGTGCACGCGCCCGTCGCACCATTCCGTGTGGCCCGTGTTGTCGTTGGTGCTGGGGCCGAGCTTGAATTGAGCGCCGCCGGCCAGAGCGGCGGTCACGTCCACCGACGCCGGAACGTCCGGCCCGGGGTCGGCCGTGTTGCGGAAATAGGACGTGAACGCCTTCACCTCGGCGGCGCACAACGTGTTGCTCAAGCCGTCGCGAAAGCTGGCCGGCCTGGTCCGGCTGTTGACGAAAAACGCCCCGTCGCCCCCTTGCCCCGTTGCCGGGTTCCATGCCAGCCACGTGCCGAAGTTGAAGCCGTAGTTCTGCGGATGCACCCACGGCGCTCCGTTCTCGGTGCGGACGGTTCCGCCGTACGGATCGCTCGGGCAGACATAGGCGAGGATTGCCATCGTCGGCACCCCCGTGCTCCGCTGGGCATCCCAGGCGACGTCGAGCCGGACCCGGTCATACGCGCTGCCCTGCTCCAGATAGGGCAGGAGACGCCCGTGAATCGACCAGGAGCCGTTGTTGCCGCTGAGCGTCGTCCCCGGCACGATGCAGAAGCTCGGCGGGAACACGGAATTCGCCGCAAGGTAGTTGTGCAGCGCCAGAGAGATCTGCTTCAGGTTGTTGCGGCAAGAGGCACCGCGGGCCGCCTCGCGCGATGCCTGGACGGCCGGCAGCAACAGCGCGATCAAGATCCCGATGATCGCGATCACCACCAGGAGCTCGACCAGGGTGAAGCCGGACCGGCTGCCGGCAACACGACGCTGCAAGACGGACTTCTTGAGATCCAACGTTTGCTCCTTCCGTGACCCTTGCCGTGGATACCGCTCGATAAAGAGGATGCGAATCGATCGGGAAACGGTAGGAGCACGTCGTGTGCCGAGGGTGCCATTCCTTTCAAAGCAGCCGGAAGATGCTTATAATCAAAGGGTTAGACAACGGCGATGAAGGCGCGCTGGAGACTTGGCGTGTCGAATTCGCCGACAGCGGTGTCGGAGAGTTCGACTTGTCCGAGCCGCCCGAAGGGGATGCCATGAGATGGCCGATCCGAATCCAGTTGCTGTTGTGGATCCTGTTGGTCGTGGTTTTCGGGATCGTGACGGCCACCGCGGCGAGCGCCTATCTCGCCGTGCGCGAGGCCAGCCGGCAGCAGGCCGGGAGCCTCCAGCGCGTCGTACGTACGTTGACCGAGGCCACCTACCCGCTCAGCCAAACCGTGCTGGAGCACATGAGCGGTCTTTCGGGCGGGCAGTTCCTGGTCTTGGACCGCCGCGGACAAGCCGTGTATAGCACGATCGAGGTCGGCGCGGCCGACTTGGCCGCATTCGAGTCGCTGGAAAAACAGCGATCCCCCGACCTGTTCTCCGAAGCGAACGTGGTCAGGCTCGCCGACCGTGCCTACTTCAGCGACGTGGTCCCCGTGAGCCGGGGAAGTTGGGACCCGGAGCCGAGGCGGCTCGTCGTGCTCTATCCGAAAGACCGGTGGTGGAGCGTCGCCCGCCGGGTGGCCTCTCCCATCTTGCTGGCCGGGGCCGCGACGACGCTCGCCGCCATGCTCGTCAGCGTCGTGGTGGCGGCGCGGTTCGTGCGCCCGGTCCGCGTGCTCCGGAACCAGGCCGAAGCGATTGCCGCCGGTCGGTTTCAACCGGTCGAAGTCCCCAGGCGCAACGACGAGATCGGCGACCTGGCCCTCTCCATCAACAGCATGACGGAGAAGCTCAGCCGCTACGAGAGCGAGGTGCGGCGGAGCGAGCGCTTGCGCACGCTGGCCCAGTTGGGGTTCGGCATCGCCCATCAGCTCCGCAACTCGGCCACGGGCGCTCGGATGGCCATTGAGCTGCACGAGCGGGAGGTCCCGGCGTCGGCCGGGTCGGAATCGCTCGCCAGGGCCCTGCGCCAGCTCCAGTTGATGGAGACTTATTTGCAGCGGTTCATGGCGTTGGGACGCCGCGAGCCGGTCAAGCACGAGCAGGTTGCGCTGCGGGGCGTGGTCGACGAAGTGCTGGACCTGGTTCGGCCGACCTGCGACCACGCCAAGATCCGCCTCAGCGCCCGGTGCCCGGACCGGCCGATCCTCGTCCACGGCGACGCCCATTCGCTGGGCCAACTGCTGATCAACCTGGTGCTGAACGCGATCGACGCGGCGGGGCGCCGGGTCGAATCGGGTGCGGAGGTCGTCGTCGAATTGGACGAGCGCGACGGGGCGTGGGCCGTCCTCCGCGTGAAGGACTCGGGCCCCGGCCCCGGCGAGGCCGTCCGGGACAAGCTGTTTGAGCCGTTCGTGACCGACAAGCCCGACGGCACCGGCCTGGGGCTGTACCTGGCCCGCCAGGTCGCCGAGGCGCACGGCGGGACCATTGATTGGGAGCGCCGGGATGACATGACGTGCTTCACGGTCGAGCTGCCGTTGGGATCAGCCAGAAAGTAACGTCCGCATTTGCGGAGTAGTAGGCACACGCCGTGTGCCGTAACCGGCAGACGGCACACGGCGCGTGCCTGCTACGGAAGTCGGGAAGTTGGTTTTCGGGCAATCCTCGGTCAATACGCCGAGAGTACAAAAACCCTAGCGCAACCGATCGCCATGGCCCATCTACTGATCGTCGACGACGAAGAGAGCATTTGCTGGGGCTTCGCCAAGCTTGCCGCGGAAATGGGGCACACGGCCGACACGGCGGCGTCGGCCGAGGAGGGCTTGAAGCTCGCCGCCGCGGCGCGGCCCGACGTGATCGTGCTCGACGTGCGTCTGCCGGGCATGGACGGGCTGGAGGCGATTCATCACTTCCGCGACCGGCTCGGCAGCGTGCCGATCATCGTGATCACCGCCTACGGCGAGCTGCCCACCGCCGTGAAGGCCGTGCGCGCGGGCGCGTTCGACTATCTCACCAAGCCGTTCGACCTGGCGGTCGCCCAGCGAGCGATCGAGCGGGCGCTTGCGAGCCCGGCACCGTCGCCACGCCACGTGTCGGCGCCGCCCTCGCCCGGCGAGGACCATCTGGTGGGCATGTCCTCCGCCATGCAGGAGGTGTTCAAGCGCATCGCCCTGGTCGCCGCTTCCGATGCCTGCGTGCACGTGCGGGGCGAAAGCGGCACGGGCAAGGAGCTGGCCGCCCGGGCCATCCATCGCTACAGCCGTCGTGCGGCGGGCCCGTTCGTGGCGATCAACGTCGCCTCGCTCAGCCCGACGCTCGCCGAAAGCGAGCTGTTCGGCCACACGCGGGGTGCGTTCACCGGCGCGGACCAGGCGCGCAAAGGGCTTCTGGAGCAGGCCGACGGCGGCACCATCTTCCTCGACGAAGTGGCCGACGTCCCGATGTCGATCCAGGTCAAGCTGCTCCGGGCGTTGGAGCACCGGGAGATGCGGCCGGTGGGGGCCACGCGCCCGGTGCGATCCGACTTCCGCATCATCTCGGCCACCCACCAGAACCTCCCCCAGTGCGTCGCCGAGCGGGCCTTCCGCCACGATCTCTACTTCCGGCTGATCACCTTCGAGATCGAGATCCCGCCGCTCGGCGAGCGCCGGGAGGACATTCCGGCGCTCGCCGACCACTTCCTGGCCCTGTTGGCCGCCAAGAGCGGCCGGCCCGTGCCGTCGATCTCCGAGGAGGCGATGGAGGAACTCCGGCGGCTGCCCTGGTACGGCAACGTGCGCGAGCTGCGCAACGCGATCGAGCACGCGATGGTGCTGGCGCGAAGCGGGACGATCACGGTCGACCAGTTGCCGCCGCCCCTGCCCGCGTCGCTGGCCTCCGACGCGGTTCAAGAGGGCGCCCTGGCCCGGCTCGTTCGCCAATGGACCGAGGCCCGCCTCGACGCGCCGGACGAGGCCGACGATCTCTATGAACGCCTACTCCGCGTGGTCGAGCCGCCGTTCTTGCGCGCCGTGATGGAGACCTACCACGGACAGTGCGCTCCGGCCGCGCGGCGCCTGGGGCTGCACCGCACCACGCTGCGCAAGAAGCTCGACCAGTTCGGGATTGCCGACGAGTGATCGTGGCGCGGGGGTTGAATTCGTCGCGGCGGCGAGCCATCCTGTTGGGATCAAGCGAGGTTTTTTTGGAGTGCGGCGACTTGTCGCCGCTTTTTGAGCGGCCGAAAAACGTAGTGAGACGACTTTCAGATGAATTCCGGCATCTTGTGGAAACAGCCAAGAAAGGGGCGACAAGTCGCCGCACTCCAAAAGGTCGCCTGGTCCGGAGCGGCTGCGGTCCTGGCGATCGTGGGCACGGCCGCGCCGGCGCGAGGCGAAGTCGTCGGCTACACCGCGGGGACGGTCGGTGCCGACACGGTGTTGCGCTGTGTGGTGGTGGACCGCGGCCGCGGGCCGGTGGCTTACGACGCGAAGAAGCTGATCGGCGCCCGGCTCACCCACTTCAAGTCGCCGCACACTCGAAACGTGCTCTTCACCGCGGGCGCCGGCGCGCCGGACGCGGAAACCCGCACCCGCCTGCTCGGCGACCTCAAGCTGACGACCGGGGTAATCAACCCTGGTGGAGGGGCCGATCGGCCCACGGGGGACCCGGTCCTCGAAGGCCCCGACGCTACCGCCGGCATGGCCGTGGCCTTCGAGCCGCCCGTGGTGAACCTGCCCGGCGACGACGTCGTCGTGTTCGAAATTCAGCGGGGCGACTCGCCTCCGCAGGGAGACGCCTTTCACGTCGGCCCCCTGCGGTTCGCGCCCGGGCTCAGGGCGATCACGATTGCCGCGTTTGACGTCGCGTGGGACGACCCGGCGGCCCTGCCGCTTGCCCCATACAGCCCCTATGTGTTCCCGCGCGCCGCCGGCTCGCTGGAGGAGTTCCAGACAACCCCGCTCGCGGTGGCGACGTCTCCCAGCGGCTTCAAGGCGTTGGCCGTGGGGATCGACCTTGCGGACCTGGGCTACGCGGACGGCGCAGCGGTTGAGGGCCTGTTCTTTCAGGGCGCCGGCTCGTCCGGCGCCAAGGTCGATCCGATCCTCATCGCCGGTCTTCCCACGCCCGAGCCGCCCAACGTGCTGGCCAAGGTCCCCGAGCTACCCAAGCCCAAGCCGAGCCGGTTGCTCCGGGCGTTTCTCGAAGGCCCGATGGCCGAGGTGGACGAAATTGTCTTCGCCGAGCGGGTGCCCGGCAACGACCACTGGTACGCCAACTTCGGCCACTACTGGTGCGGTCGAGAGGAGTACCCCGCGCAGCGGCTCCCCGAGGGCTGGCAGCCGGAGGCGATCTTCAAGCCCGGCGGGCGCCTCTGCCGGCTCAACCTCCGCACGGGCCGACTGAAGGTGCTCCTGGACGACCCCGAAGGCGGCGTGCGCGATCCGCAGGTCCATTACGACGGCCGGAAGATCCTCTTTTCCTACCGCGAGGGCGGACAGCCATACTATCACCTCTACGAGATCGGGGCGGACGGCACGGGCCTGGTGCAATTGACCGATGGTCCGTTCGACGACTTCGAGCCGACCTATCTGCCCGACGGCGGGATCATGTTCTGCTCCAGCCGCTGCAACCGGGTGGTGAACTGCTGGCGCACGCCGGTGGCCACGCTCTACCGGTGCGACGCCGACGGCGCAGGCGTCCGCGTGGTCTCCAGCAACATCGAGCACGACAACACGCCCTGGGTGCTCCCCGACGGACGCGTCCTCTACATGCGGTGGGAGTACGTCGACCGCAACCAGTTGGCCTTCCACCACCTCTGGACGACCAACCCCGACGGCACCGGCCAGATGGTCTACTACGGCAACCAGTATCCGGGCACGGCCGCGATGAACGCCGAGCCGGGCCCCGTGCCCGGCAAGCACCCCGGCATCTCGATGCTCGACGCCAAGCCGATCCCCGGCACGAACAAGGTGGTCGCTTCGTTTTCGCCCAGCCACGGGCGGCCCGAGCACATGGGCGCGGTGACGATCGTCGATCCGGCCGGCGGACCCGACGATCAGCATGCGGCCAGGCCGGTCAGCCGTGCCGGGCAGTTTTTCCGCGATCCGTATCCGCTTTCCGAGGACTGCTTCCTCGTGGCGAGCCCGCAGGGCATCCTCGTGATGGACGGCGAAGGGAACACCGAGGTCGTCCATGCGAGCTCGGCCCGCGGGCCGCTCCAGTGCCACGAGCCGCGCCCGCTGCGCCCTCGCCCGCGCGAGCGCGTGATCTCGCCGCGCATCGACCCGGCCCGAGCGACCGGCCGGCTCGTGCTGAGCGATCTCTACCAGGGGAGGAGCATGGCCGGCGTGCGTCGCGGCGAGGTCAAGAAGCTGTTGGTCCTGGAGCAGCTCCCCAAGCCGGTCAACTTCTCCGGGGGGCCGTGGCCGTTGAGCGTGGGCGGAACGTTCACGCTGGCGCGGGTGCTGGGCACGGTGCCGGTCGAGCCGGACGGCTCCGCGTCGTTCGAGGTGCCCGCCCTGCGGCCGCTCTTCTTCGTGGCGCTCGACGAGAGCGAGCTGTCGGTCAAGCGGATGCAGAGCTTCGTCAGCGTGCAGCCGGGCGAGACGACCGGCTGCGTCGGCTGCCACGAGCCGCGGCTCCGGGGCCCGCACGCTCAGTTCGCGCTCGCCGCACTCGATCGCCCGCCCAGCCGGATCGAGCCCGTGGCCGACGTGCCCGACGTGCTGGACTTTCCCCGCGACGTCCAGCCCATCCTCGACCGGCACTGCGTCGAGTGCCACCGCCCCGACCGGTACGAAGGGCGGGTCGACCTGACGGGCGATCACACCCCGCTCTTCAGCCAGAGCTACTGGACGATCGTCCAACGGGCCTTGATCGCCGACGGGCGCAACGAGCCGTACGGCAACCGGGGCCCGCGCACGATCGGCAGCTCGGCCAGCCGGCTGATGACGCTCGTCGACGGCAGCCACTACGACGCCAGGCCGTCCGAGCGCGAGAAGAACACGATCCGCCTCTGGATCGAGACCAGCGCCACGTACCCGGGCACGTACGCCGCACTGGGCTCGGGGATCGAGCCGGTCGCGTTTCCCCTGGAAGTGATGGAGCGGCGGTGCGCAAGCTGCCACGGCTCGCCGCCGAACACGAAGCCCCGGATCGGCACGGGGTCGTACTTCACGTTTGGCGGGCCCGGGCCGCCGCTGCCCTTGGTCCACGAGCTGGCGGACCTCAAGCAGATCCGCGGCACGATGGGCTACTTCAAGTTCGGGCGCAGCCGCACGCCGCAGTCGCTGTGCAACCTCACGCGCCCGGAGAAATCCCTGATCGTCCGCGCCCCGCTCAGCGAGGCCGCCGGGGGGCTGGGCCTCTGCCGGCCCGGGGTGTTCCCCGGCAGGGACGACCCCGACTACCGGGCGATCCTGGGCACGATCGAAGCGGCCGCCGGGCGGCACCGCGAGGCCAAGCGGTTCGACATGCCCGGCTTTCGCCCCAACGACCACTACCTCGTCCAGATGCGGCGCTTCGGCATGCTGCCCGAACGGCTCGATCCGGATCAGCCGATCGACGGCTACGCGGCGGATCGGGCGTATTGGGAGACGTTCTGGTATCGGCCGCGCGTGGGACCGGCGAACTAGTCCCAAAGCAAGCGACCTTTCCATCGTTCCGACGCTTCGCGTCGGAACGGACTTCGGGGACGCTTCGCGTCCTGATCTGCGACGCAAAGCGTCGCGGCAGTCGCGTTCCCACGCAAAGCGTGGGAACGATAGAAGCGGCGACAAGTCGCCGCACTCCCAAGGAAGCTCGCTTGTTTCAGATCGCGCTCTTCCGGCGTGCGTGCAAGCACGCACCCTACAGATCGGCCTGCCCCGCGCGTTTTCCAGCAAACGCTACTCGACGTACTGCGAGAGCCTTTCGATCACCTCGCCTTGGGCGTCGCGGATGGTGACGACCAGGGGCATTTGGCCGGGGAGCGTGTGCGTGGCGCAGCCGAAGCAGGGGTCGTACGCCCGGAAGGCCATCTCGACCATGTTCAACAGCCCCTCGTTGACCTTGCCTCCCTTAATCAGCCCTTGGGCCGCTTTCTTGACCGACATGCAGATCGGGGCGTTGTTGTTCGTGGTGCCCACGATCAGGTTGACCTGGGTGAGTATCCCCCGCTCGTCGGTCCAGTAGTGGTGGGTGAGCGTGCCCCGCGGGGCCTCGACGCAGCCGACGCCCTCGGTGGGCGTTTCGGTGGGCAGCACGCGGTACTCCGGACTGGTGATCTCCGGATCGTTGGCCAGCTCGACCCAGCGCTCCGCGGCGTAGAGCAGCTCCACGAGCCGGGCCCAGTGCGTGGCCAGGGTGTGGTGGACGGGCTTGCCGCCCAGGGTCTCGTACATCCGCTCGTACTCGGCCTGGGCCAGGGGGGTCGCCATGCCGTCGGCGGCGTTCAAGCGCGACAGCGGCGTGCACTTGTACACGCCCGAGTCCATCCCGTCGACGAAACCCTTCCAGCCGACCTTCTTGAGGTAGGGAAACTTCAAGTAAGACCAGGGCTCCACCCGTTCCGCAACGTACTCCCGGTAGTTGACCGCGTCGTACTTGGCGTGCTCCGAACCGTCGGGGGCGGTGACCCGGATCTGGCCGTCGTAGAAGTTGACGTGGTTGTTCTCGTCGACCGTCCCCATGTTGTACGTCTCGTGGGTGTAGACGCCGCCGGTGATGATGTCGACGAAATTGTACTTGGTGTCCTTGAGCACGACGGCTTCGAAGATCTGGAGCGAGAACTTGGCGAACTCGATGGCCTCGCGGCCGCGGGCTTCGATCTCCCGGCGTTGCTCTTCGTTGATACCGCGGCTGACGCCGCCGGGCAGACCCCAGTTGGGGTGGACCTTGCGCCCGCCGATCATCTCCAGCAGGTTATGCCCGTCCTTGCGCATCTTGAGCACCTTGCCGGCGACGTCCATGCCGACCTTGGCGACCACGCCGAGGATGTTCCGTTCGGCGGGGGGCGCGTCGGGCCCGACCACGAAATCGGGGCCGCCCAGGGCGTAGAAGTGGGTCGTGTGGTCGGTGGCGTAGAAGATGCTGTAGAACAGCTCCCGAAGCTTCTTGGCCGCCGGCGGCGGGTCGACGTGGAACACCGCGTCCAGCGCCTTGGTGGCCGCCATGTGGTGGGCCTCGGGGCACACGCCGCAGATGCGGTTGGTCAGGTTGGGCATGTCCTCGGCGGGCCGGCCCAGGCAGAACCGCTCGAAGCCCCGCAGCTCGGGGATCTGCAAATAGGCGTTGGCCACGTTCCCCTCGTCGTCGAGGAAGATGTCGATCTTCCCGTGACCTTCCAAGCGAGTGATGGGATCTATGGAAATACGTTTCATTCTCCGATTCTCCTGCTTTCGATGCGCCGGCCTTGGTGGGCTGCCTAGGTGCCCTCACCGTTTCCGGCAAGCTTCTTGCGCCGCAACAGGCTGGCCGCCAGGCTGAAGCGATAGAAGCTCCCGATGGGGTCCGGGATGCCTTCCTCGATGATCCGATCCACCTCCTCGGGGTCGTTGGAATCGATCGACGAGGCCAACGCGCTCATCAGCCGGACCCCAAAGTCCTTGACCTCGTTGGTCGGTCCGTAGCAGCCGATGCAGGGCGAGTTGACCTCCGGGCACCGGGCCCCGCAGCCGGCCCGCGTGGCAATGCCACAGCAGAGCAGCCCTTGTTCCAACAGGCAAGTATCCGGATCGGGAATCACTTCCCAGGTCCGCTTGAACGCCTTGATTTTCTTCTCCGTTCGGGTCCGCGGGCACTCCTCGCAGACGGTGGTGTCGACCCCGATCACCGAGCCCGGCTCCGGCAGCTTGCCCTCCAGGATGGCCACGATCGCGTCCCAGATGCGGTCCGCCTCGGGCGGGCACCCGGGCAGGTAGTAGTCGACGGGGACCGTTTGATCGAGCGTTTTGACGGAGTCGTAGAAGACGGGCAGATGGAGGATGCCTTCGGGGACCGTCGTCTCCGGCCGGGGACGCACTCGGTCGGGGTTCACCGTTGAGGGCGTCTCGTGGTACGCCGTTGTGAAGATCTCCTCCCGGTTGCTCATGTTGGCCAGGCCCGGGATGCAGCCCTCGTGAGCACAGGAGCCGAAAGCGACCAGCACCTTGGACTTCTTCCGCAGCAGGTGGGCCATGTACTCCTGCTCGCTGGTGCGGATGCTGCCGTTGAACAGGCAGACGTCGATGTGGCCGTCGGGCATCTTTTCGACGTCGTGGACCTTGGCGTCGATGGCGACGGGCCAGAAGACGATGTCGAAGGCGGCGGCCACGTCGAGGATCTTCTCGTTGATCGCCAGCACGGAGATCTCACACCCCCCGCACGACGCCGCCCAGTACAGTGCCAGCTTGCCCTTGGGTTGCTCGGGGGCAGCCGTGTCGTTTTCCGCCGGTTTTTCACTCATGGCGCGACCTCCATCGCCTCTTCGTGCTCTTTGACTGTGTTTTCCAGCGCTTCGGCGCGGCCGCCGTTCTCTTCCCAGTTGGCCGACCACTTCAGCGGGCCCAGTGCCCTGAGCGTTTCGGTCATCTCTTTGACGAGCTTGGCGAACTTGTCTCCCTCGGAAGCGGAGACCCACTCCAGGCGGACCCGCTGGCGCTCGATGCCGAACTGATCGAGCATCTTCAAGAGCAACCGGTATCGCCGCATGGCCTTGTAGTTGCCCTCCTGGTAGTGGCAATCGCCCGGGTGGCAGCCGGCGATCAGGACGCCGTCGGCCCCGTCCGACAGGGCCTTGAGAACGAACGTGGGATCCACGCGGCCGGAACACATCACCCGAATGGCGCTCACGTTCGCGGGATACTGGGTGCGGCTGGTGCCGGCCAGGTCCGCGCCGGTGTAGGAACACCACCGGCAAAGGAACCCAACGATTCTCGGCTCGAATTGCTCGTCGGCCATCGTACTCATTCTCCCTGGGAAGCCTTGTGGTGCGGCGGTCTCGGCGGCACGACGCAGGCGGAACGCCCGCACCACAACGGGTTTGCTTATCAGTGCTGAGCTATTGGGCTAAGAGTCCCTCCAGTTCGGAATAGATCTGCGCGTCGGCGAAGCCCTTCTGCCTGGCCACGCCGGCCGGACAGGTGGCAACACACGTGCCACAGCCCTTGCACAGCTCTTCGACGACTACCGATACCTTGTTCTCTTCGTCGAACTCGATCGCCGCGTACGGGCAGCTCGCCACGCACGTCTGGCAGCCGCTGCACCGATCCGGGTCGATCCACGACGTGATCGGCTCCAGCGTGACCGACCCCTTATCCATCAGGGCCAGCGCACAGGCGGCCGCGGCCGCGCCTTGGGCCACCGAATCCGGGATGTCCTTCGGCCCCTGGCAGGCACCGGCCAGGTAAATGCCGTCCGAAGCGGCCTCCACCGGGGCAAGCTTGGGATGCTTCTCGAGGAAGAAATCGCCCTGCGCGCAGCTCAGCGAGAACGTGCGGGCGACCTCGTCGACGTCCGCCCGGGGCTGCAACGCGCCGGACAGGATGACCATGTCGACCGGCACGCGCCGCGTGACGCCCAACAGGGTATCCTCGCCGACCACGACCAGCTTGCCCTCTTCTTCCGGCGATTCGGCGACGTCGGTCACTTCGGCGCACTTGCCGCGAATGAAGTGGACCCCCTCGTGCATGAGGCGCTTGTAGAACTCCTCGTAGCCCTTGCCGGGGGTGCGCATGTCGATGTAGAAGTTGTAGACCTCGGCGCCCGTCTTCTCCAGGACCAGATGGGCGAACTTGAGCGAGTACATGCAGCACACCCGGGAACAGTATTCGTGGTAGTTCTCGTCGCGGCTTCCCACGCAGTGAATGATCGCCACGCTCTTGGGCACCTTGCCCTCGGCGGTGAGAATCTCGCCGCCCGTGGGGCCGCTGGCGTGGCTGATCCGCTCGAACTCCAGGGCGTTGAGGACGTTCTTGAGGCGCCCGTACCCGTAGCGGGCGATCCGGGTGGCGTCGAACAGATCGAACCCGGTGGCCACGATGATCGTGCCGACTTCGATTTCTTCGATGGTGTCGACCTGGTCGTACATGATCGCGCCGGCGTCGCAAACGGCCTCGCACGCCCCGCACTCGCCGGTCTTGAGGCGGAGGCACGTCTCCTTGTCGATCACCGGCTTGTGGGGCACGGCCTGGGCGAAGGGCATGTAGATGCTCGGCCGGCCCATCAATCCCTCGTCGAACTCCGAAGGGATGGGCCTCGCCGGTCGCAGCGAGACGGTCGACAAATCGACGCAGTGCGTCGGGCAGACCACCTCGCACGCCCCGCACGCCATACAGAGGGGCGACTGCCTGTCGTAGGCGGGAGCGATCTTCTTCTTCGTGCCCCGGTTCGCAAAGTTGATCGCCCCCACGCCCATCCGCTCCGCACAAACCCTGACACACAGTCCGCAAAGGATGCAGTCCTCGTCCTTCTTGGGGAACCGGGTGTCTTCGACCCCCATCTGCTTGGCCATCTGCCGGATGGACTCGACCCCCGGACAGCGCGCCAGGAGCAGCTCCATCATGACGCCGCGGGTACGCCGCACCCTTTCCGTGTCGGTCTTCACCTCCAGCCCTTCCTGGGCGGGATAGACACACGAGGCCTGAATCTGCGAGCCCCACGAGAACACGAGCTCCACGAGGCAGAGGCGACACGCGCCGTAGGGCATCAACGCCTTATGGTGGCAGAGCGTGGGAATCTCGATGCCAAGCTTCTGGGCGGCCTCGAGGACCGTCGATCCCTCGGGTACTTCGACCGTCTTGCCGTCAATCGTCAGACGGACCATATTCGGGCTGATCATTCTCGAACTCCTCTATCATCCGGCCGGCTGGCAAGCTCGGCTACGAGTTTTGAATCCCTTTGGTATGCAAACTGAAGGTCCAAATCGGGTCGACCCGTCAGGATGGTCTCCAAGGTTGCGGCGACGTCTCCCAGGGGTTTCCGGTCCGGGTGGCTCAGTTGGAAGACGGCTCGGACCGTCGTGCCCCGGCCCGGCTCGGAGTCCAGCTCGAAGTGCCCGCCGCCCTCTCGGGCCGCCTGGGCCAAAAGGGGCAGGCCCAGCCCGACGCGGCGCGTCGTTCTCGTCGTGTAGAAAGGGTCCGTCGCCTTCTTGCGGGTCTCCGCGTCCATGCCCTTGCCGTTGTCGCGGATCTCCAGGGACAAGAGGTCCCGATCCGTGTCTTCGACGATCAGGATCTCGATCCGGCTCGCCGAGGCGGCGATGCAGTTCTCCACGACGTCCAGGATGTGCAGCGAGAGGTCTTCCATACGGGTCGATACCCTCCGGCCGTCTTCTCCGCGAAGCGCCCTGGCGATCTCTTCGACGCCGGCCTCTTCGGCGAACAGCCAAGTGGAACTCCTGCCGACGTCCCTCAAGCAGTGCGCATCCGAAGACGTGATTACGGGAAAGCCCTGCCAGTCGCCGGGCGAGCCGTCCGGCGACACCTCCAGGGCATCGAGCTTGAGCCCTTCCGGGACAAACCCCAGTTGGCCGATCAGGCCGAAGCCTTGCCGGTCGACGTGCGAGGCGATCGCCAGGCCGCCGAAATCGTGGATCGCGTCGACCACCTCTTCCAGCGTCAGCTCCGTCGCGCCGATCAGCAGCTTCGTGTTGACCCCGGTCAAGCGATCCTCTGCGTCGACGACCGCCTGAGGGCCGAATGCGTCCTCGTCGTTCTCGCCCGGCAGGCGGTCGTACACCACGGTTTGCATGCCGAGGGCTTCTTGGACCGTGCGGAACAGACCCAGGATATGGACCTCCTCCCGGGAGGTTACCTCGATTCCCGGGATCACGGAAATCGACTCCCGCCGGCCGGCGCATACAAGCGCCGCGACGTTCTCGGCCGAATTGTGGTCGCAGATCGCAATCATGTCCAATCCAAGCGCCTTTGCCTGTCTTACGATCGCCGTGGGAAGCATCTCCAGCTCCGCACACGGCGAAAGGCACGTGTGTACGTGCAGGTCTGCTCGCCACTCCCTCATCTTCGCCGGCCCTTGCTGGTGGCCGCGACCGGACTCCGCATCGGAATCGCGGGTGGGACGACTCAGCTTCTTCCCGGCCCCGCTCCGCCCTCGACGCCAGCGCCCCGGACGCCGAGGCCGTAAAGCCTTCCGACGAGCTCGAAGGCCGGCAACCTACTTACCATCACCGGTATGCTTTCCGCTTCCGCTTTCCCGACGGTATCCTCCTCGGGCTCCCTGCCGCTCACCAGGATGATCCCGGCAAGATCCTTCATGATTGCCACGGCCACGATGTTCTGATGGATTTGCAGGGTGACCCAAACGTCCCCTTCGCGGCCGTGGGCGATCACGTCGCTCAATAGATCGCTGGCGTATCCTCCGGTTACCTCCTGGTCGAGCCTGCCTGGGGCCGATCTCACTTCCAGATTCAACTGGTCGACCAGATCAGCCAGTTTCATGGGTCTCGCCGTTGCTGCAGAAGGAGACTTTCAGGAGCGTTCCCTTCCCGGGCGCCGACTGGATATCGAACGTATCGCTGCTCTTCTGGATGTTGCACAAACCCATCCCGGCCCCGAAGCCGAGCTCCCGGACCCATTCCGGCGCGGTGGAGTAGCCGGGCTGGAGGGCCTTTTCAATATCTTCGATCCCCGGCCCCAGGTCTTCCGCTTCCAGGAACACCCGGCTCGGCTGCACGCGGGCGCGGATCATCCCGCCGTCGGTAAAGACGACCTGGTTCATTTCGGCTTCGTAGCTGGCGATCGCCACGCGCCGGACGAGGTCGGGCCGCACGCCGAGCCGCTTGAGCGTCCGCTTCAGCCGGGTGGAGCTCTCGCCGGCGCGGTCGAAATCGTGCCCTTTCACGTAGTACTGAAACATCAGCGTCGTGTCGTCCGCCTCGATGTCCTCGAAGATGTGGCTCGCCCGGTAATGGTGAATCTCTTCCTCGTGGTAGTCGATCTCTAGCTTCTTCAGCAGTCCCTCGATCACGTTTCCCTTGGTGAGGATGCCCGTCAGCCTGGTCCCGTCGCGGCTGACGACCGGGAGCCTTCCCAGGCCCGTCTTCTCGAACTTGTCGATGGCGAGCACCAACGGGTCATCGTCGTGGACGGTTTCGAGCTGTCGGGTCATTCGCTCTTCGATGGGGCAGTCTTCGTGGCGATCGGCCAACCATTTGATGAAATCTTCGATGCTAATGATGCCCAGCAGCTTCTCTCCGTCGACCACCGGAAGCCCGGAGATCCGATTCTTGTGCAGGATGCCTCTCAGCTTGCTCATCCGATCTTGGGGGCCGACCGTGATGATGTCCCTGACCATCACGTCGCGTACCTTCATCTCATAAACCATCTCCTGCGTCTTGGTGACCCTTCCGTCCGAGCTCACCGGGATATCCCTCTTGAGTCTACCCGCTGCACTCAGAACATCCCTTCAACCCTTCACGATACAGCCGGCCGCACGCCTCGAACATGGGGAGCTGCGTCGTCAGCAGCGGCAGGTTGTGTTCCCGGGCCAGCTCGACCGTCTCCTTCGGAGGCGTCTTTCCTCGTACGAAGCAAATGGCCACGACGTCGGCCATGTCACTGGTGCGGACAACCTGCGCGTTGGTCAACCCGGTCAGCAACAGCGCGCCGGTCTTGGTGAACGCCAACACGTCGCTCATCAAGTCGGCCCCGCAGCCCATCTGCACGGCAATCTTGTCCAAACCCGAGCCGACGACTGCCTCGGCCTCGAGGATCGCCTTTACCTCCTCCAACGTCATGCTCATGCCCTCTTGGCCAAACCGGTCCTGCCGCCGTCGGCAGGCCCCGCCGGATACTGCCCGGCGGAAGAATCCTTGTGGCTCACCGCGTGCGCTGCCGACGGCCACGGCGATCTGCGTCTGGTCGCGATGCTTGCCTCGAACTCGCTCATGCGGTGGTTGCCAGTGCTTCCCTCTTCCCGACGGGGACTTTCACGACGGCGTCGGCCGGACAGACCTCGTAACATGCCCCGCACTTCGAACATCGCTCGGCGAGGACGCGGTGAACCGACTTCCGTTCCCCCTCCACGGCACCGTAGGAGCAGCTCTTCTTGCACAGCCCGCAACGCGTGCACTTCGCCTCGTCGATTTCGTATTGGAAGAGCGCCTTGCACACCCCGCCCGGGCAAACCTTGTCCCGGATGTGAGCCTCGAACTCATCGCGGAAATGCGTGACGGCGCTGAGCACGGGATTCGGCAGCGACTGCCCGAGACCGCAGAGCGAGGCGTCCCGCACCGCTTCGCCCAACTCCTCCAGAAGCTCGACGTCGCCCTCCTGACCTTGCCCTTTCGAGATCCTGTCGAGGATCAGATAGAGGGCTTCCGACCCCTCACGGCAGGAAGTGCACTTCCCGCACGATTCATCGTTGGTGAACGCGAGGAAGTACTTGGCGACGTCGACGATGCACGAATCCTCGTCGATCACGATCATCCCGCCGGAGCCCATGATCGCGCCCGCCTCCTGAAGGCGCTCGAAGTCGACCGGCAGGTCGAGAAGGCTCGCGGGGATGAAGCCGCCGGAGGGCCCGCCCGTCTGCACCGCCTTGAGCTTCTTTCCGTTGGGGATGCCGCCGCCGATGTCGTACACGATCTCGCGGAGAGTGATGCCCATGGGCACTTCCACGAGCCCGGCGTTGACGATGTTCCCGGCCACGGAAAAGACCTTCGTGCCTTTGCTCTTCTCGGTCCCCATGTCGGCGAACCACTTGGCTCCCCAATTGACGATCGCCGGCACGTTGGCCCAGGTTTCCACGTTGTTGATCACCGTGGGCTTTCCCCACAGGGCGGTCCGCGGCGGACGCTGCCGCGGCTCGGGCGCCCTTCCCTCAATGGAGGCCACCAAGGCGGTCGTCTCGCCGCACACGAACGCCCCGGCGCCCCTGAAAATCTCCAGGTCGAAATCGAAACCGGAGCCGAAGACGTCTTCGCCCAACAGGCCGTACTCCCGGGCCTGCTCGATCGCCCGGCCCATCCTCTCCACGGCCAGCGGGTACTCCATCCGGACGTAGACGTAGCCGTGCGAAGCCCCGACCGCGTACGCTCCGATCGCCATCCCCTCGATGATGGAGTGCGGATCGGCTTCGATAATGCTCCGGTCCATGAACGCGCCCGGGTCGCCCTCGTCGGCGTTGCAGACCAAGTACTTGGGCGTGCCCTCCATCCGCGCCCTGCTCTCCCATTTGCGCCCGGTGGAGAAGCCGGCCCCGCCGCGGCCCCGAAGCCCCGATGCCTTGACTTCATCGATCACCTCCTGCGGGGTCATCGCCCCGAGGGCCTTTGCCAGCGCCTTGTAGCCGTCGCGGGCGATGTACTCGTCGATCTTGTCGGGGTCGATCATGCCGCGATTGCGCAGCGCGACCAGCCGCTGGTCCTTGAAGAACGGGATCGAGCGCAGCTCCGGGATCGGGCCCTCCTCTCCCGGCGGAGTGTGCATCAGGGATTGGACCGGCCGCCCTTTGAGGAAATGCTCCTCCACGAGGCGAGGGGCATCTTTCGGGCTCAACTTTTCGTAGAAGATCCCGTCGGGCTGAACGACGAGGATCGGCCCGCGGACGCAGAGTCCGCCGGCGCCCGTGGGGACGACGGCCACGTCCTCTTCGAGCCCGAGTTTCTTGATTTCTTCTTCCAGGGCGTCCTTCACTGCCAAGGAGCCGTTCGATATGCAGTTGGTGCACGTGCATATCATCGCGTTGACGCGGTATGCCATTATTCCGAGACTCCTCAAAGAGTTCTTTCGCTTCCGGCCGCGAGGGCGTACTCGGTAACGATCCGACCACCCAGGACGTGATCGGCGAAGACTCGCTTGGCCTTTTCGGGCGTCATGTCGACGTACTTGACGGCGGGCTGGTCTTCCAGTTCCACGGTGAGCATCGGTTCGCGGCTACAGAGGCCGGCGCAACTGGAGATGGTGACGATCACGTCCTGGACGTCCCTCGTCTCCATCTCCTCCGCGATCGCTTTCATCACGTTTCGGGCCCCCGCGGCGATGCCGCACGTGCCCATGTGCACGATCACTTTGGCCCGGGCGGTGCCTTCCCGCAAGAGCATCGTCCGCCTGCTCTTCTCGGCAATGGCCGCCAGGTCCCCCGGTTTGAGTTTCGACATCTGAGCGGTCCTCCCTCCTCAGGCGTACGTTTGGACGAGCTTGGACACTTTCGTCTGCTGGAAATAGCCGAAGATCTCCTCGTCGACCGTCACCACGGGAGACTGGCCGCAGCACCCGAGGCAGTTGACCGTTTCCAGGGTGAACTGCCCGTCAGGGGTCATCTCATCAGGTCCGATCCCCAGCTCCTTCCGGAACGCCTCGAGGATCCGATTCGCCCCCTTGACGTAGCACGCCGTGCCCATGCACACGCGAATCACGTGCTTGCCCCGGGGGGTCAGACTGAAGGCGTCGTAGAAGCTGGCCAGCCGGTAGATTTGAGCCAGAGGAATGGTCAACCTCTGAGCGAGGTACTGCAAGGCGTTTTCGGGCAGGTAGTCGAACGTCGTCTGCACGTCCTGCAAGATGGGGACGAGGGCCGAACTCCCGTCCCGGTACTTGTCGAGAATGCCGTTGAGCTTCGACTCTTCGTCGGGCTCCAGCGACACTTCGACCTCCTCCGCCGGCTCGAGATAGGGCAGGTTCCGGACAAGGCAAGTCTCCACACACAGCCCGCACCCGGTGCACTTCTCCTCGTCGATGTACCGCGCCTTGCGCTTCACCTTGACTTTGAAGTTGCCCACGTATCCGGAAACTTCCTCGACCTCCGAGTAGCTCATCAGCTTGATGTTCGGGTGCTCGCCGACTTCGACCATCTTGGGGGTCAAGATACAGGCGGCGCAATCGAGCGTGGGGAAGGTCTTGTCGAATTGGGCCATGTGGCCTCCGATGGAGGGCTCCCGCTCCACCAGGTACACCTTCTTGCCCGAGTTGGCGATCCGCAGGGCGGCCTCGATCCCGGTGATCCCGGCCCCGACCACGAGCGTCTCGGGCCGGACGGGAACCTCTCGCTCCTCCAGCGCTTCGTGAAACCACACCCGCCTGACCGCTCCGCCCACCAGCCGCTTCGCCTTTGCGGTGGCCTCGCGGCGGTTGGAGTGGACCCAGGAGCAGTGCTCCCGGATGTTGGCCATCTGGAAGAGGAAGCGGTTCAACCCCGCGCCCTCGCACGCCTTGCGGAACGTCCCCTCGTGCATGAGCGGGGAGCAGGAGGCGACCACCACGCGGTTGAGCTGGTGTTCGACGATGTCCTGCTTGACGATCTCCTGGCCCGGGTCGGAGCACATGTATTTGTACGTCTTGGCGACCACCACGCCGGGTATCGTCTTGGCATGCTCGGCCACGGCCTCGACGTCGACCGTATGCGCGATGTTCGACCCGCAATGGCAAACGTAGACCCCGATTCGTCTGTCGTCACTGGCTGTGATCATGACGCGCTCACCTTTTCCGCGAGTAAGGCTTCCACCGGCGTGAGACTATCCCCCAGTGCCAACGCCTTGGGCTTGAGGCCGAAGGCGCTGCCCATCAGTTGCGTGAAATAGAGGACGGGAACGTGGCAGTCGGCCCCGACGACCTCGCCGACTTTCTCCTGGTACGCTTCCAGGTTGATCTGACAGAGCGGGCAGGCCGTGGCCACACAATCGGCGCCCCGCTCCTTGGCGCCTTTGAGGATCTTCCCCGTAAGCAGTTGGCCGGTGTCCGGAGCCGTGGTCATCGTCAGCCCGCCGCAGCACTTCGCGCCCAAGGGGAAAGCAGCGACCTCGGCGCCCAGCCACCCGACCAGGCGTTCCATGATTTTCGGGAACTCCGCGTCGTCGATATCGTCGAAAGGCCGGCTGAGCTGGCACCCGGAGTAGCACGCCACCTTCAGCCCGGACAGGTCTCGCTTGACGCGCGACCGGACCGCATCCTCGCCCAGATCGTTGACGACGATCTCCAGGAAATGGCGGACGCGGACGGTGCCGCGGTAGTCCATGCCGCCGGCCTTGAGCGCTCCGCGGACTTCGTCGTGGAGCCTGCGGTCCTCGGCCATGTACTTGTTCGTCTTGCGCAAGACGACGTAGCAGGCGTTGCAGATGGTGGCCAGATCGCGTCCTTGCCTCTCGGCGATCGCGAGGTTGCGCGCGGAGAGGACGAACGAGCGTTTTTCCCGGATCGGCAGGTAGGCCGTGGCCCCGCAGCAGTTCCAGTCTTCCAGCTCCGAGAGTTGCACTCCGAGGACGTCGGCCACGCTCCTGGTCGAGACGTCGTAGGCCCGGTTGGTGGCCGTCAGGGAACAGCCGGGGAAGTACGAGTAGGCCCGAGAGGTTGCGATGATCATTTTCTTCCGTTCTCCTCAATAGCGGCCAACATTTTGCGGAGGCCGCTGAGACCCTTGATCTTGCGGCCGAACAGCTCCAACCGGCCCTTGAAGAAGAGCTTCATCGCCAGGGGGACTTGCGGTAGTGCTTTCAGTGGATTGGTGCGGAGGAAGTAGTTTTGCAGGAGCTTGGTCTCCACGTTGCGGCCGTACTTGTCCACGGTTTCCGCAAAGGCCGTGGCCATGGCCGCCCCGTTCGAGCCCTTGGAAAGCCCCTTGTCGACTTCCAGGCGCTTCAGCTCGTACATCACGTCGGTGAAAGGAATCCCGGCCGGGCAGCGGACCGTGCACGAGTAGCACGAAACGCACATCCAAACGGTGTTCGCGTTGAGCACCCGATCCAACATGCCCGCCCTCAAAGCCGCGATGATCTCGCGCGGGCTGTACTCCATCGCCGCACTGGAGGGACACGAAGCCGAACAAGTCCCACACTGGATGCACTCTTTGATCTTCTCCCCCTTCGGGAGCGCGTAGACGTTCGCGAGCAGCTCCTCGCTCAATTGCTTGGCCTCGGATTGCTTCATTGGTCGTTCCCTTGGCGGCGCAGGGGGCGTATCAGATACCGATACAGTATACGATACTCACACACCTCGAAAGAGGTAAGAATTATACGAATAGCACAGCATGTTTCGACTGTCAAGAGCCTGCGCCACGTTTTTTCCGCGCATTTTGCCCCGCCGCACCTGGAAAGCAATGGCGCTTCGCGGCGCGAGTGACGGACGTTCGCCACCGCAATGATCGCTCACAAGATGGGGGAAGGAAGCCCGGTGTGACGCCACGAAACGCCGCAAAAGGAGAGAGGCGTCGCAGGCCACTCTTGGGGGGGAACGGCCAAATCCTCGGCATCCGCCTGCCTGCGAAGGGCTGCGCAAGGAATTTCTTCTTGTTTCATCTTCCGCGTCGCAAGCCCCGTTTGATCCGCCTAGTAAGCCGGCGATCAGTCCTCGAGCTCGATCGACTGAAGCCACAGCTCTCTTCCCCCTTCGAGCAGCACGTCGCCGCTTCCGCACGCCGGGCACTGAGCCGCCAGTTCGTCGACCTCCGTGGCGGCCCCGCAGCTTGGGCAGCGGCACGTGGCGCGTGGCTCGGCAATGCGGATCTCGGCGGCTTCCAGCAGCGTGCCCGGGGCAAGCATCTCCAAAGCGAAACGAAACGAGTCGGGGTTGACGCCCGAGAGCCGGCCGATCGACACGTCCAGCCCCGTCACCCGACCACGATGCCCGGAACGCTCCACCTCCTTCTCCACCTGCTCGATCAGCGCTTCAACGATGGAAAGCTCGTGCATGGTCGCCCGCGTCGTAAGGAGCCGCAACAGAATAACTTCCGCATTTGCGGAGTAGTAGGCACACGCCGTGTGCCGTAACCAGCGGACGGCACACGCCGTGTGCCGTAACCAGCGGACGGCACACGGCGTGTGCCTGCTACGGAAGTCGGAAAGTTGTTCTTCGGCCGCCCCTTATTACTGCGCAGGCCCGAAGGGCGCTCAGGTCACGGGGTCGGCTCTGCCGTTGGCCAGGAGTCCAGGAAGTGGAGCACCTCTTGAGTTGCACGGGGAACGGCCGCCCGAACGGCCGGCGTACACTCCTCCCCAAAGTTGATCACGTCCTCCACCTCGATGCCGACCAGGAGGATGTTCTCGTCCTTGGGCAAGTGGACTCCGGCCTGGCGGCCGAACGCCAGCGCGGTGGGGAGGTTCATGTCGTGGGCCGAGGCGGAGCGTTGCGTGGGGATCGAGCCGGGCGTCAGGTGGTGAATCGTGCCGGGCTCCGCGCCGGTGAGGATGGCGTCGATCACAATCGCCCGGTCGTACCCCACCATCCGCTCCATCAGCCGCAGCCCGCCCCAGTAGTCTTCGTCCACCTCCACGCCGGGCCGGTGGGCCAGGAGCGTCTTCAGCTCGGCGGCCACGCGCAGCCCGACGCTGTCGTCGGTAACCAACGGATTGCCCAGGCCCACGATCAGGGTTTTCATGTCAACCGGTAGCCGTGCTTTGTCTGGTCTTCCCGTCACGACTTCTTGTCGTCCCCGACCGCTCGTGGCAGCAGCGAGGTGAAGATGTCGATGGGGATTGGGAATACGATCGTGGTGTTGTGCTCCGAGCCCACCTCGACCAGCGTTTGCAGGTAGCGCATGATCATCGCCTTGGGCTGCTGGTCGATGATTTCAGCGGCGTCGCGGAGCTTGCCCGCCGCCTGGTACTCGCCCTCGGCATGGATCACCTTGGCCCGCCGCTCCCGCTCGCTCTCGGCCTGCTTGGCCATCGCCCGGCGCATCATCTCGGGCAGGTCGACGTGCTTGACTTCGACCATGGAGACCTTGACGCCCCACGGGTCGGAGTGCTGGTCGATCACTTCCTGGAGCCGACGGTTGATCTTCTCACGTTCGGCCAATAGCTCGTCCAGCTCGGCTTGTCCCAGGATGCTCCGCAGCGTGGTCTGCGACAACTGGAAGGTCGCGTACTGGTAGTCCTCCACCTCCAAAACCGCCTTCATCGGGTCGATCACGCGGAAGTAGACCACGGCGTTGACCGTCACGGAGACGTTGTCGCGCGTGATGACGTCCTGGGGCGGCACGTCCTGGACGAACGTCCTCAGGCTCACGCGAACCATGCGGTCGACCGGCCAGAAGACGAGAATCAAGCCGGGCCCCTTCGGCTTGGGCAGGACCCGCCCCAGCCGGAACACCACGCCGCGCTGGTATTCCAGCAAGATGCGGATACAGGAAAGCAGGTACGCGACCACAACGAGCACGAAGATACCCGCGTATTGCAGCACTTCGAGCAGTTCGGGCATTTTGAAGTCTCCTCATCGGGCGTGATGGTTGGTCAACTCTCGGATAGGGCCTTCCCTGGGGGTCTCACGACCAGGGTGAGGCCCTGGCGATCTTCGATTTCACACGGCTCCCCGGCCGCGACCGGCGCGTCGCTGGTCGCCTTCCACCACTCGCCGTGCACGAAGACGGTCCCCTCGTAGCGGTCCCCACGGCGCGAGAAGTCGCCCTTGGCCTCCGCGGGGCTGCCGATCAGGCCCTCGTCGCCGGTCGTTGGCCTCCGCCGGTGCGCCCGGACGATCCCGCCGAGCAGGAACACGACGATCACGGCCGTTGCCAAGGCCAAGGGAATGACGACGCCCGGCGACACGCGGGCAAACCCGACCGGCGAGTCCACCAGCATGATGCCTCCCAGCACGAGGCACACGATCCCGCCTAGAGTCAATGCCCCGAAGCTCGTGACGAACACCTCGGCCACGAACAGCAGCAGGGCGACCAGAATCAGCGCCAACCCCAGGTAGTTCACCGGCAGCACGGCCAGGCCGAACATCGCCAACAGCAGGCAGATCACGCCCAGCGTGCCCGCCACGCCCCACCCGGGACTGTACAGCTCGAACAATACCCCGTAAAAGCCGAAGATCATCAGCAGGAAGGCGACGTTCGGCCGGCTCAACAGCGCCAGCACGAGTTCTCCCCACCACATCGGCACGTCTTCGACCTTGGCCCCGGCCGTGCTCAGCGTGCGCGGGCCGTCGGGCAGGGTGACTTCCCGGCCGTCCAGCTTTTCGACCAGCTCATCCAGGTCATCGGCCACGAGATCGACGACCCGCTCACGAAGCGCTTCCTCGGCGGTCACCGAGATACTCTCCTTGACGGCGCGAGCCGCCCAGTCGGCATTGCGGTTGCGCAGGATCGCCAAGGCCCGGGCCCAGGAGACCGTGTCGTTGAGGATCTTCTCCTCCATGGGCGTCTGGGGCCGTGAGCGTTCCTTGGTCGAGGGACCCTCCGCCTCGTCGGCCGAATCCTCGGGCTTTTTCTCCGAATCCTTGCCCTCCTTTTCCGACCCCTCCGCCTCGCCTGCGGACTCTTGAGCCTTGTCTTCTGATTTCTCGGCCGTCCCTTCCGGCTCCTTGCCCTGCTCTCCCGGAAACGGGGACTCTTTCGCGGGGGGCTCGAAAGGCAGACCGCCTACCTGGACCGGATGCGCCGCCCCGATCGTCGTGCCCGGGGCCATCGCCGCCACGTGGCTGGCCAGCGTGATGAACACGCCCGCCGAAGCCGCCCGGCCTCCCGAAGGGGACACGTAGACCACCACGCACGTGCGTGCCGCGAGCATCTCCTTGACGATGCTCCGGGTGGAGTCGAGCAGTCCGCCGGGCGTGTCGAGAAGGATGACCAGGCACTCGGCGTCCCGGTCTTCCGCCTCGCGAATCGCCCTCTGAAGATACCGATCCACGCCCGGCGTGATCGGCTCGTCGGCCAGACGCACGGCAAGCACCAACGGGCGCTCGCGACCGGGACCGGACCGTGCCTGCTGCTCCGCTTCCTCCGCGCCGACGAGCACGGCAGCGAAAAAGGCGATCCCCAGCGGCACGAAGCGCGACATCGCAGACCTCCACGCGGCTTCCGACCGCTCCTAAGTATCGGCCGAAGAATGACTTCCGCATTTGCGGAGTAGTAGGCACACGCCGAGGCTGTGACCTTTTCGACCAAACGTGTGAAAGCAATGCTATCGCACCGCAAGATCTTGTGACGGTATCCGGGGGGCGGTTCTGGCCTGAGG
>Ga0307378_10001898_pt1 | contig 33055 bp, 31 predicted proteins | sample UN1MG_FD_202238 | JGI IMG/M metagenome (GOLD analysis project Ga0307378, IMG submission 202238) | Soil microbial communities from Risofladan, Vaasa, Finland - UN-1 | ecosystem: Environmental > Terrestrial > Soil > Coastal area > Acid sulfate soil | place: Finland: Risofladan, Vaasa | collected... | reverse complement strand
TGACATCTCCTTTCAAGTCTGCAAACGATCAAGGGTTCTCTAATCTATACCAGCAGTTTGGATTTGGATCTCCATACCTCGTGCATCCTTCAGACTCGTCATTCGTACACCACTGGCAGTCCCAGCCGCACTCGGCCTCTTGCTCACAAGCGCACCTCGGTTCGTGACTACACGGGCATGGACCTGTGGCACAGTGCACCACGCATGTCCCGGCCACGCACCCGTAGGCGAACGTCTCATAATCACAATCCGTGCAGCATTCACCTTGATCGCATACTAGTTTGCAGCATTCCCCGCTGTTATGGCAGGCACTCACCAGCCCGCAGTCAGGCAAGCCTCCATTGCTGCAGTAGTCCTCGCATGGCGGATCGGTGTCAGCAGTGTACGCGCAGCCGCATCCTCCAGACTGGCACGGGCTGTCGGACCCATGCCTATCTGCATCCGGGAGATCGGCGATAGGGATGGAATAATCCGAGCCCGATTTGCAACTGCACGGCCCGGACGCGCAGATACCTCTGCCGCCCGCCCTAGAAAGGCAGAGCAGCACAGCGCGAGCAGAAGAATGATTCCTAAGGGTCTTATACGGCTCTTTCTGTCCACAAACCGCCTCCAGGTCTCTCGCCGACTGGTATCAACAAGAGAGAACGGCTATTTAGAGAGCCATTTCCATCTACTCTCATTATAGCGGCAGGAAGCGTTAGGCCAATGAACGGCCAGTGAAAGCTCTGTCATATATTTGTCATATCTCGCTTGGTTCTTCAGGTCTATCGGCTTGCCGGTTGGTTTTACGTAGGCTGCAGGTCTTGTGGATCTCTGACATTTTCCCTTCATCCTACCCTCGTCTTGCCGGCGCAGGTAGGTGAATCCTCGACGCAGCCGATAGTCGCCTTCTGGGCCAGGATTTCAATTTGGCATCCTGCGACAATCTGCAAAAGCGGACCGATAGGCTCCTTCGTGACATTGCCAAGTTATGAACTTTGAAGGTTCCTCGAAGAGGCGGGTCATAGTAGTTGACAGGTTTGCAAATCTGCCCTGGATTTGTTAGGATTGGCGCCGGAGACGCGGATGCGTACCGCGGACGGGCACCCTCCGGCCCGCCATGCAAATCCGCACATGAGCGCTCATGACAAATCCTAAGCAGGATACCGACCTGCTGCCCGGAAACCAAGCCGGGCGTCCTCGCTCGTCAGGCGAGGCGGAAGGCGCCGGACGCGGGGGTGGCACGGAGCCTGATGCCGACCTGGCTTTGGTGCTGCGCGTCCAGGCTGGCGACGTATCGGCGTTCGGCGAACTGATTGACAGGCACCAGAGGGCGATTTACGGCATAGTTTCGCGCATGGTCACGAGCCGCGACGAGGCCGACGATCTCGTGCAGGACATATTCGTGTCTGCTTACAGGGCCATCGGGAGCTTCAGGAGGGAAGCCAAGCTCTCCACCTGGCTGCACACCATCGCGGTGAACATGACACTGAAACGGCTGAAAAAAATGAAGCGCCAGAACATGCTTTCGATAGACGATCCGGCGTTCGGACTGGCATCCACCATCCGCGCAGAGGACGATCCGTCGCCCGACGAATCGCTCCAGCAGCGCGAGCGGAACGACATGGTGCGCAGGGCGATTGACACGCTGCCGGACAAGCAGCGCATCGTAGTCGTCATGCATTACTTTGAGCAGCGCCCCTGCGACGAGATAGCGGCGATATTGAAGTGTTCCGTGGGAACCGTCTGGTCGCGGCTGCACTATGCCTGCAGGAGGCTCAGAGGCGAGCTGCGCCTGCTCCAACAGGGCTTGTGAGATGAGATGTACTCACTTTAGAAAACGCATCATGCCCTATATTGAAGGGACGCTCCCTGAGCGGCTGCAGAAGCTGACGGAGGAGCACATCGCCGCGTGCGAGTCGTGCGCCCGCGAGCTGGCCGAGCTTACGCAGACTGTCCACGCGCTCAGGCAGGCGGAGTATCCAGCGATGGAACCGGCGCTCGACCTCCGAAGCCGGATCATGGCGCGCCTCGCTCGTGAACCCGTTCGCAGGCCGTGGTTTGTCGGGAGGCGCCAGGCGTATTCCGGCGCCGCAGTGGGCCTGCTCGTCTTTGCGATTGCCCTAGCGGCGGTGTGGCCATACCTCTTCCAGGTGAGACGGCCCTCCCAAAGCCGTATGCCAAGCAATGTCCAGCAGCCCGCCAAAGGCCCGGCGGCTGCACCAAAGCCGCCTCCCAGCACCAAGGCCGAGCCCTATACTGTGATCGCGGATGGCCATGCCAGGGATGATGTTGATGTCTTGAGCAAGAAGTTGGGGGCAGCCGTCCCGCGCACAGGAGCCTCGCCCGAGCGGTTCCGCAGGATCGAGGCTCCACGGCGCACAGTTGCCCCTGGCACTCCCCTCAAGAACCGGCCCGGAACGGCCCCAGCACGCGTTTCTCCTATGCCTGCACATAAGGAATCCGCCGATCGGACAAAGCCGGCGGGTGCCAAGGCCGTCGCGCAAGCCACCGCTGGCATTGATGAGGCAGGAATTGAGGAGATTCCCAAAGCCGAGATGGAGGGCTCGCCAACTAAGCCGCACGTCAATGGCAAAGGTGGGAAAGTTGGTTATGGAGGAGTGGCGGAGGAAGCAGGACCAAGGCCACGGCGTGCACCTGAGTCGCGTCCGTCCGGACCTGCGGGGCCGCCTCCCGCTCCCGGCGCCCTCGAGTCGGCTTGGCTTGAACGCCGCGGCACCGCTTCCAGCGAGGATCTGTCGGTTGAGGCCCAGAAGCAGCACAACCTGGAGCTAGTCCAGACCTACGAGAGGAAGGCGAAAGAGTCGCCGAACAGCCAGGTTGTGCTAGAAGGACTCCTGAACGCATACAACCAGGCAGGCCAGCCGCGGGATGAGTATATGACTGCGAACCAGCTCGTGCGGCTTGATCCCAAGAGCGCGACATATTGGTTCGCGCAGGCACAGGCCGCTGAGAGAGCTAAGATGCCCCGCACAGCGGCGGCCTCATACCGCCAGGCCATCGGTCTGAAGATAGCACAACCCTATTTCCGAGTGGCAAAGCGCAGGCTCCAGGCCCTGGAGGCTGAACGGGGAACCAGACCGTGAGACGTGAAGAGTGAGAAGTGTTGAGTGTGGAGTGTGGAGCGATGGTGGATGCTTGATGCTGGGCGTTGGGCGCTGGACGTTCTCCCACACCCCCATACTCCCATTCTCCCTGTCTCCCAGTCTCCCCGTCGCCCTGTCCCGCTAGCTGCGGTCGAGCTCGCGGGCGAAGTCCAGAGCCTCGTCGGATCGGTAGTGCAGGCAGATTTCCGCCTCGATTCTGGTTCCCGTGCCGCCGGGCCTGCTGAACTCCAGCTTGTCGGCCGACTCACGCATAAAGTATATGCCATATCCGCCGATCTGGCCGAGCGAGGGCTCCGGTACATCGCAGGCATCGAAGCCCCTGCCGAAGTCCGTAACGGTCACGACGAGCCGCTCTGCGTGGTATTCTAACTCCACTCGATACCTCTGGCCCGGCTCGGCGTATGCGTGCCGAACTACGTTCGAACATGCTTCGGTGACTACTATTCCCGCGCGGTAGACATCGTCCTCGGTCACGCCCATGTGCTGAAGCAGGGCATCCACCTGGCAGCGTATGACGGGAATCAATACTGCTTCGGCCGGCAAATCAAACTTCACGTTCACGATCATGCCGACTTCTCCGCTCATAGCAGCGGTGTTGGATAGACCGGGAACGAGTGTGGAGTCCATACAACCCGTCATTACTGCAACCTCTACTCGCCAGAGAATACCCGTTCGGCGGCTGGGATATCATCGCAAATAAACAGCCCTGAAAGCTCCTCAGTATGGATAAGGGCGAGCGTCTCCCTGACGTATGCGTTCGTGATCACAAGCGCGAGCTTTCCACCGCTGGAGGTCAAGCGCTGGTAGGCGGACATTATGGCCGCTATGCCGGCGCTGTCTATGTAGCCCACCTCCGTCAGATCAACCACAAATCCTCTCGGCGACCCTTCAACCGAGCCATCAAGCGCTGTGCGGAGATCGCCGACGTTCGACAGGTCAATCTCTCCGCTGACACGTATGATTGTCTGCTCATGCTGAGCGACCTCGATTTCCATCGCACACACCTTCCTTGGGTGCCAGTTCTGAGTAATTGTACCGATACCGCTGAGGTAGCCAAACATGGTTGAGGGGAAATTTTTCGGCTGCCTGACCTGCAAGCGCACGGCAGCCTGGCAGGGCTGCCAGGATGCCGTGCAGAAGGGCGGAATTCCGGCGCTTACCAGCCACCTCCGCCACCACCACCTCCACCTCCTCCGGAGGAGCCGCCTCCTCCGCCGCCGCCGGAGCTCGACCCCGGCGGACTTGATGACGAAGCTATCGCTCCTGAGAGGGAACTTCCCAGCGAAGATGCAAAGCCGCTGGTCCCGAGGTCATGCCATGATGTGCCTGAATACCAGTCGGGGCTGTAACCCGTGTCTCCCACGCCCGCGCTCGACAGGACGTCGGAGAATTGCTCCGCCCACCTCTGCTCGACGCCGAGCGCCAGCGCGTAGGGCAGGTATCTCTCGAAGAGCTTCGGCGTCTTAGCCGGCAAAACGACCCCCTTCAGGTTGTCTCCTTCCGCCACGGAGAGGTACATCTTGAAGCCCTCAATCCGGTCCAGCAACCTTCTGCCCGGGATGGTGGGAGCCTTGAGCAGGTCGTAAAAGATATAGTTGACGAAGGCGACGAGGACTATGAGCAGAATGAACGCCGGCGGCGCGAAAGATCCCAGGACGTACAGCCCAGCGATCTCCCCCGCAATGAACGGGATGGAAAACAGGGTCAGACATCCCGCGCTCATCGAGCCAGTGATAGTATTCCCCTTCCCCACGCGAGCGCCCCGCCAGGCACGGATCACCTGCGACAGCAGGACCCCAACACCGAACGTCCATCCGGTGAGCCATACGCTCATGAAGCCGACAACCACCGCCTGAGTTGCGGAGCCCAGGAGCGCGCTGAGGCCCAGGACGGCGATGGATAGTATCACTCCCGCGACAAAGTAACCCTTGTTCGTACGGAAATATGCGCCATAGCTCAAATTCAGGGAATTCTTCGCAGCCTCCTTCGCCCTGCCGATCATTAGGTAGTGGTCGTTCGTCAGCTCGATTTCATCCCGCGAAGTCAGCAAACTAGCGGCGATTTCCTGCTCCTCAGGAGACAGAATCCCCGAATCAGCTACGTCCTTGACAAAAGTGTAAACGCCGTCGTCCTGCTCGATCCTGATGAAGCGCTTGATCGCCATGTCCACGATGGCAGAGGCGAAGGTCTTGTCGTCGTATCTCATCCTGGTGATGTAGCGGATGGCTGCCGGTGAGAACCCCTCCGGAGGTTCGTAGAGCGGGATAATCGTCCCCTTTTCAGGATCGTTTCCCACTCTCGCCCAGGTGATCAAGTAGTAAAGAAGGAGAATCGCCAGCCCTAGAAGCCCTGCAAGAAAGCCGCGGTTATCCCGGAGAAAGTAGCCGATCTTCTCGCGGGCGGCCGGCTCGTTCACGAAGCCCTTCGGCCAGGAGACGACAATCGTCAGTCCCTCTCTTGGGCCAAGCGGCTTGGCGGCATAGAACACCGCATGCCCCTGAGCGTCAACATAGGCCCGGAAGTCTTTGGCGTCAGACCCCTCGGGCCCTGTATAAGCCTCTAGTCTCAAGGCGCTCGGTGAGGCGCCTTCCGGAGGAGCGACTACTGCGGCGGCTTTATCAATCGGGAACGTCCAGCCGTTGCCGGTGACATTCCAATAGAGCTCGTCGTGATCTCTAAAGTAGCCGAGCTGCCGGTCGGTCTTGTAGGTCAAAGTGTAGGTGTATTCCCCTGGAGTAAGCAGGACGTCCGGATCGCCAATGTAAATGCGCTCTCCGTTGATGCGACTCTCCATGTGGTAAGGCTCAAGCTGGCCGTCTCTCAGCACCTCAGTCACTTGGAAGCCGACCACATACCGATTGCCGTACCTGTCTTTATACCGGGTAGGGAAGTCACGATAGATCCCGCGCTTGATCTCGTCTCCGGCGCAGACGACCTTAATCGTCTCGCGGACGGTCATCGAGGAATCCTTATGCACGGTGATATCGCTGTGGAAGAGGAGTATTCGCTCCGTGGGATAGCCGGTGTCCTGCGCCGCCGCTGGAACAGGCAGGGCTGCATGAATGGCAGCTACGAGAAACAGTACCAGAGGGGAAAGCTTACTCTTCATGGTACCCTCCAAGGCGGTGGAGTGTCAGCGAGATTCAACCCGGTACTCCAATATTGCATTACTTTGCATTGAAGTCCACTTCCGGGGCTTTGCGCTCCGTAGCGAATTCGATCTCGAAGAATTCCCTCCTGGGGAAGCCGAGGGCGCTCGCGATCAGATTGCCCGGAAACGACTCCACCAGGATATTATAGTCGCGGACGGTGCCGTTGTGGTATCTCCTTGCATACTGAATCTGGTCTTCGATCTCTGAGAGGCTCTTCTGAAGATCGAGGAAGTTCTGGCTCGCCCTGAGCTCGGGATACGCCTCGGCCACGGCGAACAGGGCTTTCAATTGGCGCGTAAGTGCGCTCTCCGCCTCTCCCTTCTCCCCAGGGGCGCTCACGCCTATGGTCTCGCTGCGCTGGCGGGCGACGTCCTCGAAGACGGTGTCCTCGTGGCGGCTGTATCCCTTCACCGCCTCAACGAGGTTAGGAACCAGGTCGTGACGCCTCTTGAGCTGGACGTCTATACCGCTCCAGGCCTCGTTTATCAGATTTCTCGCCCGGACGAGACGGTTGTAGAGAAGGATTAGCGCCGAGAAAACCAGCAGGATAACGATGGTTATGATGATCATGCGGACTCCCCTTCGAGATGGCTAATCGGCGTTCGGAGACGCCTCCTACAGCGCCTTGATGACTTCCAATCCGCCCATGTACGGGCGGAGGACTTCAGGGATGACGACGGAGCCGTCGGCCTGCTGGTAGTTTTCGAGTATGGCGATCACGGTCCGCGGAAGCGCGACCCCCGAGCCGTTCAGCGTGTGGACGAATTCCGGCTTTGCTGCCTGCTCTCTGCGGAATCGGATGTTCGCGCGCCTCGACTGCCAGTCCTCGTAGTTGCTGCACGATGAGACCTCCAACCGCTGCTCGACTCCCGGCGCCCAGGCTTCCAGATCGTAGGTCTTGGCAGCCTGGAAGCTCGTGTCCCCAGTGCAAAGGAGATTCACACGGTATGGGATGCCCAGCCCCTGGAGCACCTCTTCGGCGTCGTGCGTCAGCTTCTCAAGCTCGTCGTAGGAGGCCTCCGGAAGCGTGTACTTGACCATCTCCACCTTATCGAACTCATGCACCCTCAGGATTCCGCGTGTGTCCTTTCCGGCTGCGCCTGCTTCCCTGCGGAAGCACGGCGTGTACGCAGTGAACAGCATCGGGAGATCCTTGCCGTCCAGTATCTCTTCCCGGTTGATGTTGGTGACCGGCACCTCGCCCGTCGGGATCATGAAGAGGTCGTCGTCCGGCAGCCGGTACATGTCAAATTCGAACTTCGGGAGCTGGCCGGTGCCGACCATACTCGCGCGATTGGCTAGCGTAGGCGGCCGGACTTCCTTGTACCCATGCTGGGCCGTGTGCAGGTCGAGCATCCAGTTGATCAGGGCCCGCTCCAACCTCGCACCCAGACCGGTGTACAGGATGAATCCGCTCCCGCTCATCCGAGTGCCCCGCTCGAAGTCTATCAGCCCGAGCTTCGTCGCTATCTCCCAGTGAGGAAGAGGGGTAAAGTCGAATTCCCGCGGCTCGCCCCATTCACGAACGATCACGTTGTCCCGGTCGTCCTGGCCGATCGGCACACCGTCGCCGGGCATATTTGGGATGATAAGCAGCGCGCCCTGGACGCGCTCTTCCAGCTCGCGGACCTCGGCATCCATCTCCTTGATCCGGTCGGAAACGTCGCGCATGCGGGCGATCTCAGCGGATGCGTCCTGGCCGGCGCGCTTCATCCTACTGATCTCCTCAGAGACCGTGTTCCGAAGCGCCTTGAGCTCGTCGGCCTCCGTCAGCCTGCGCCGCCAGAGCCCGTCGGCCTCCAGGAACTCGTCGAGCGACGACTCATCCTGCTTCTTGTTCCTTATGCCCTGCCGCACAACGTCGGGATGTGCTCGGATGAACTTTGGATCCAGCATATGCGCTCTCCCTGTGACGTTGGAGTACTGGAGAAGCACAACTCCGTAACTCCACTACTCCATTACTCCGTCATGCCCTGATGACCTCCAGCAGCTCCTTGACCTTTGCCTCCATCTCGGCCTCGGTCTTTGCCTCGACGTTCAGGCGGAGTAGAGGCTCTGTCTGGCTGGGCCGGACATTGAACCACCAATCGTCGTACTCCACAGTCACCCCGTCAAGCTCTATGATGCGCCCATCCTTGTAGCGCTCCTTGATCTCCGCGAGCTTGGCGGCGACGTCCTTCACCTTCGAGTTGATCTCCGGGCTGTGGAAATACCGCATGATGGGAGCGACCAGCTCCGAGAGCGGCTTGCCCTCGTCCACCAGGAGCTGAATTATCTTCAGCACGGCGAGATCACCGTTGTCCGTGATATAGAAGTTCGAGAAGTAATAATGGCTGGATAGCTCACCTGCGAAATAGGCGCCGATCTCGCGCATCTTGGTCTTGATGAGTCCATGGCCGACCCTGTACATGAACGGCTTGCCGCCGGCCTTCTCAATCTCTTCCTTGACCGCCCAACTGCTCCGCAGGTCGTACATGATAGTCGCGCCGGGCTTCTCCTTCAGCATCATCCTGGCGATCAGAGCGGTGATTATGTCGCCCTGTATGGTCTTCGCCTTCTCATCCACGAAGCCAACCCGGTCGCCGTCGCCGTCATAGGCAACGCCCAGGTGAGCCCCGGTCTCCAGCACCTTCTGCTTGAGCGCGGTGAGCGTCTCCTCCTTCAACGGATTCGCCTCGTGGTTGGGGAACGTGCCGTCAACCTCCCAGTACAAGGGATAAACGGTGCAATTCGCGCCCTCGAAGAGCTTCGGGAGGACCATGCCGTTGATGCCGTTCCCGGCGTCAATCACTATCTTCAGCCCGCCGAAGTCCGTTGCGCCGGCGGTTTTGAGAATGGCTTCCACGTAGCCATCGAGGGAGCACACGCTTCCTCGGGATCGGCCGGTGCGCTCGGCCTTCTCGAACACGCCGGCATTCGCTATTTTATACAGCTCCTCATTGCTCACCAACGCGATGCTGGGGATCGCCTTCGGGCCGGTCATCTTGAAGCCGTTGTACTGCTCCGGGTTATGGGAAGCGGTGACCATCATTCCGGCGTCGCCGCTCAGGGCGTTGACCGAGTAGTAGTACATCGGCGTGCTCGCCATGCCTATGTCAATGACATCGCTCCCCTGCTCCATCAGGCCGCGCATGACCGGCTCGATCAGCGCCGGGCCGCTTGTCCTCATATCACGACCGACCACCGTCAGGCGGGGATTCACCTCCTGAGCGAAGGCGCGGGCGATACGGTACGCGACATCCTCGTTGAACTGATCCGGATAGGTCCCGCGTATGTCGTATGCCTTGAAGATGGTCGCGTCAATCGGCTGTATCAAGAAATGTCCTCCTCAGCATCTTTGCTGCCCGGCAGCCCAGAACCGGCGTAAACACTGGCAATTATACTTACGCGGAGCGTGGAGTGTCAAGGCGAAGTGCAGAGTACGGCCCCAGTTTGACAGAGGACTGTTCTGTCGGTACAATCTCGCTTGTAGCCCAATAAGGGATAAAAGTTGCTGTTAGGCGGAAATGGTGAACCACAGGAAAGGTCTGAGATAAGATTGCAGCGTAAAGATCCCATTTCGCAGCAGTTGAGACTCGTCGAGGCAGAGGTCGACAATTGCCATAAGGGAAACATTTTGATGCAATTACCATTTGGCGCTTCTGCCTGGTACTTCATGGCGTTCTGCGAAGACATAGCCATCATTGATCTTCTGAAAGGCCATCGCCAAACTATCCATGATGCCGCAGTTTTCGCCGATCAGTTGGTTATGCACCTTAAGAATGCTTTCCTCTGGCTTCATTCTTCCTGCGGAAAGGGAGGAAGCCCTCAACGCGCCTATGACGATGATTTCTACCAGGCCGCTAAGGACCTATCCTACATGTCCCAGAACTATGGTCCCTTCGAGTGTGCTTTTACGTACGCAAGCCGCGGTCTTATAGAGCTTTCCGTCAGAGATTCAACGATCGTATCATCCCCCGATTTCTTGGTGGACATGAGCTACGAAGCCTATGATCGTCTGGTCAAGCCTATTGAGATCGCACCGGATTTCGACAAAGGGGATATCTTCGCGTTTGTGGGTTCCTTAGTGAGAGTGAACGGCTCTGCGTTTACCTATCGACTGAACCCGCAGCTAGTCTCACGGGCAATGGAAGTCCTGGAGCCAGTGCTCGAGGCAAGGTATTCTCTCCCTGATCATTGGCAGCTATCCCGCTACTCAATGGGTGACTTCAAAACAATCTCAAAATGCCTGATGACGATTGCGTACATCCATTACATAGCAAGGGCCATTGCGGCCATGCAAGGATGTGAGGGCCTAGGGTATGCAAACAGTATCTTTCTCGCATCGCTCTCAGAGCTAACCAACCGCCTAGCCAGGTATTCTGATTGCCCCGCGCGCGTTGTCACAGCGTTGATCGAAGATATGACCTATGGAAGCAGAGGTATCACCAATCCCGATCCTGCGATTCAGCCGCTTATCAATTTGAATGATGACCTCTACGCAATCATGCCTAATCTCTTCATGAACAGCTCAATGGAGCGTAATTTCGTGGTCCTCCTGAACAAACTCCCGCCGGAAAGAGCCATTTACTCACGGCTAGTGAAAGAGAAGGAGTCACTCATGAGGAAGTGGATAATGGAGAACCTGCTCCTTCCTAACGTTCGCTACTTCAGCGGGGCTATCACTTGCGAGCACAAACTGAGTGATATTGATTTGGCAGTGATTAGTGAAGCTGAGAGGGTGTGCATCTTTCTTGAGTTGAAATGGTTTGTCGAGCCTGCAGAAGTTCGGGAGGTCATCGAAAAATCCGAGGAGATTCAGAAGGGTGTTTCGCAGCTCCTGGGGCTATCGGATGCCATGGATCGGAACCCGCAACCGTTTTTCTATGCATTGCAAATCGATGCTTCGTACAAACGAGTATTCGTTGTGGCGTCCGATAGTTTCATTGGAATGAGAAGTGTTCAGCACCCTAAAGTCCCTGTTGTGCGGCATAGACATCTCGTAAGAAAAGCGAATTTGTTGGGTAGTCTAGGGAAGCTGTCTACCTGGTTATTGGAACGTAAATATCTTCCAATAGAAGGGAAGCACTATAAAGTCATGGAGGAAACCTGGCGGATCGGCAGATGGGGAATAAAGTGGTATGGCATAAAACCGCTTGTTACAGAGGAATTCCTGTGAGTCTTCCCGGAGAACTCTGGCTAATTGCTTCCAACACGTTGCTCTCAATGCGGAGCAGGTGTCCGCCACTCCAATCGTGACCAGGCACAAACGATTGAGAAACCTTTCAAACTCGTGCTCAGAAATCCTTTAGACTTAAATCGAAAAGTCCAGGCAACGAGAATCGCCTAATGTCGCAAGGGGCCATTTTCGCGTTGTTCAAACAGGCAGGCGAGGGGAGACAGGGAGTATGGGAGCGTGGGGGTATGGGAGAACGGCCAACGCCCAGCTTCGGACTCCCAACTTGAAACCTGAAACTTGGAACTTGGAACCCGCATGGCTTACTCGTTACGCGTTACGATTCACGAGTACGAGTAGGAGTACGAGTACGGGTCGTCCCCTGGAACCCTGGATCCCTTGACCCCCTTGTCCGCCATAGTCCCGTCCGCCTCAGGCGGATCGGGACGAAGGCGGATGGATGCCTCAGCAATCACTCTGCCGGGAGGGTGAGGGTGAAGGTGCTGCCTGCGCCTGGCTCGCTCTCCGCCCAGATGCGGCCGCCGTGCACTTCGACGACGAGCTTGCAGAAAGTCAGGCCCAAGCCTGTGGAGAATCGCTTTCTGGACTTTTGAGACTCCACCTGAACGAACTTGTCGAAAATCCTGCTGAGGTATTCTTCGGGTACGCCTTCGCCGGTGTCGCTGATGCTGACCCTAGCGGTCTTGCCATCAGGCTCACAGACGGCGCGGAGGAGTATCCGCCCGCCGGGCGACGTATGATGCACCGCATTTCCGAGGAGATTGACCAGTACCCTTACCATGCGGTCCTTGTCTACCGATACTTCCGGGATGTTCGGGGCGACCTCGGCGTCTAGCTGAAGGCCCCTGCGCCGAGCAAGCACCAAGACCTGGCTGACCGCCTGCTCGACGAGTTCACCCATGGGCGTCAGGCTCCTCCGAAGCTTCACCTGGTGCTCCTCCAGCTTACTGACATCGAGCAGATCGTTTATCATGTTCAGCAGCGTGTGCCCGCTGGAGCGGGCCATCTTCAGGAGATTCTCCTCCTGCTGAGACGCCCTGGTCCCCATCATATCCGCAAGCGCCTCTACGGAGCCCATGACTGCGGTCAGCGGCACCCGCATATCGTGCACGACCATGTCGGTGAGATCTCTCTTGAGGCGCTCGGATTCCGTAAGCCGGTGATACGCCTCACGAAGCTGGCGGTTCTTCTGCCGGAGCGCGATGGCGCTGTCCACCGACGCCGCAGCCTTGCCTGCGAGCGTCATCAGAACTTCCAGAGGCTCTATCCGGCTGCCGTCCGCCTTGGCAGGCTGCACGTCCAGCTTCGCCTCCCAGCGGCAGACCTTGTCGCCCAATCCCCAGCACTGCGTCTCCACCGTCTTGACCGGTCCGCCGAATACGTCCTCCAAGCCGCCGGAGACGAAGCCCGTCTCGAAATGGCAGATGGCCTCGCCGATATTCGGAATCCCGGAACATGTGGCACACTCGGTAGCGACCAGAACCACCTGGTCGTCCGTCTGCTCCACGCTGGACAGCTTGCCGACGGACAGGTCCTGCAGAGCGCAAATCAGCTCCTGAACGTTTCGGACACCCATCTTCTGGGCAACCGAGCGTCCGGAGACCCTCAGGATGGCCGCTGAAATTTCCGATCCGAGCACCTCGCGGAATGCAAGGATGCGTATTGCGCGATAAAGCTGGATAGGCACCGTGCCGCCCAGGGTCGGCCTGTCGTACCCAAATATCTGGGGGACGTCGAGAGGATACTGGGAGAGGGCTGCCTCGAGACTCGCGTTTATGATCTGGAGAGCTTGCTCCCTGAAATCTCTTGACGGAGCGCGGGCTGTTTGCTTTCCGGTTGTGTTATGTGCGCGGTCCACCGCTATTCTCCCGGCCTTTCGGATAGCTTGCGGACATCTGCATGCGAGCAAAGGGGTAGAAGAGTACAGCTTCGTGATTCAAGAATAGCACATTTAGGCCAAAAAAACAACCCCCGTCATTCGAAGAGAGACCAAGACGCCCCATAGGCCCGCATCGGCCATGAAGCGGACGCTCGGCAAGGCGCTTGTCGCAGCAGCGCCATCTGATCTAACGGGTTGAGGCAGCGGGCAGATTTCGTCTACTTCCGGTAGAGAGTGAGAACGGCAGCGGCGCCGGAAATGCCGGCTTGCTCGTATTTGCCAGCAACCTCGGGTTCGAGCAGCGCGGCCTCGCAGCGCACGCCCAGGGAGACCGTTTGAACGAGCGCGTTCTCGACCATGTAACCGACCTCCCAGAGAGCGCGACAGCTCTGCTCGTCCGCCGCCACGATCATCTGATGCTCATCAGGCTCAAACCGGCCGAGGGGACCGCCGATCTGCTCCAAGGCGTGGGTCGGCCTGTCGTTCCGCCAGTTCACGTATCGGAAGATGCCGTCCTTCGAGGCCAGGTACAAGCAGGCGATATCCTGAATTCCCGCCCAGGTAGGGATCGTGAGCCCCCAGCGTTTGCCACCGTAGAGATGGGGCGTTCGACCTCTCGCCGCCCACAGGAGCTGCGAGACATCCTGCCACTCCGCCTTCCGACCAGGAACCGATGTTACGAGGTCTTCCATAGCCTGGAGCAACGGGACGCCTCCATCACGACGAGGGTCCGGCAGCGAGGAATCCGAGACCCAATCATCAGGAGCCTTCGCCGACCAGAGCGAACCATCGAAGGAAGGAAGCATCATCTCGATGCCCATGCGAGCCGTGGCCCAGAGTTCCTCATTCACGTACTTCCCGTCTACACCCAGGTTGTAGATGCACGTGCCCATCCCCAAGGCGGCGGAGACCAAGTGCACAGCCTGGTGCTGCATGCCGCTCTCCACATGGAGCCATTGGCGCTCGATACCTGCGGCGGCGTTAGATATCGAGAAGATGATCGGGCGCTCGTCGAAGTTCACGCTCAGCCGATGGTGAGTAAATCTGGGAACCTGCACTGCCCTGTCCAGTGCATGCAGGTACTCCAGCGGGACGGGCGTATCGGCGTCACACATACCCCAGTGCCCGGCCCGGGGATTGCCGTCATGGTCGCTGGAACACCGGGAGTTCAGCGCAGTCTCAACGGTCGTCTCAGCAGGCAGAGGCGGCTCTCCCATGCGCATATACGCGCCCGGTACTCTGTCCATCTGTCATTCCCCCGCATCCTGATTCGCCAATGCCTACACAACTCCTTTTCCCATTATGCGAGAGAGGTATTCACAAGCGCGGAGAATAAGATGATACCGAAGGAACAAGGCAGCGGAGGTACAGGCGGAATGGAGAGACTAGGCTTCCTCGGACTCGGGATCATGGGGCGTGGAATGGCCGTGAACCTGGCGAAGGCGGGCTATCCGCTCACGGTTTGGAACCGGACTCGGAGCAAGGCGCGAGAGTTTGCCGCCGTTGGCGCGAAAGTCGCCGATACCCCAAGACAGGCGGCGGAGGGGAGCGACGTCGTCATCATGATGCTTGCCGACCCCGCGGCGGTAGAGGCCGCGGCATACGGGCCGGATGGAGTGGTAGCAGGGCTCGACGAGGGCGCCGTGCTGATAGACTGCAGCACGGTTGATCCGGGCACGTCGCAGAGGCTGGCCGAAGCCGCTGGGAAGAGGGGCGCGCGCTTTCTGGACTCGCCGGTCGCCGGGAGCAAGAAGGCCGCCGAGGATGGTGAGCTTATCCTGATGGTCGGCGGCGACGAGGACACTCTCGCCAAGGTACGGCCTGTCCTCGATAGACTGAGCAAGAAGCTGATCCACGCGGGCGGGACCGGCATGGGCACGTACCTGAAGCTGTGTTTCAACCTTGTAGTCGCCCACATGACTACAGCATTATCGGAAACGCTCATCCTCGGCGCGAAGGCCGGCCTCGACCCAAAACTGATACTCGACACGATCAACTCCGGCGCAATCGGAAGCAGATTCTACGAGTGGAAGGGGTCGTGCATTCTCAATCGGGACTTCACCACCAACTTCTCTTTGAAGCTAATGCACAAGGATTTGAAGCTCTTGATGTCGGCGGCCTACGATTTGGGCGTCCCGCTGCCGGTGACGGCGTCCGTGAAGGAGCTCTTCGGGACCGCAAAGTCGTGCTGCGGCTCGGAGGAGGACTTCTGCTCCGTAATCCGGGCGCTGGAGACAGCGACCCATTTTGAGGTAAAGGGCTAGCTCGCCAGGCGGGCGACTCGGGGACGGGGAGAATGGGGGAACGTCCAACTTCCAACTTGGAACGCGGAAGTCTCCCTGCATGTGGCCTGCAGAGACTGGCCCTACTCTGCCACGCAGTAGATCGCTACGTCGCAAGGCGCATCATGGCAGAAAGTGTCAATCGCCGTGAAGCGGCCAGCCTCTCGCGCCATATCTGCCTTGGAATAGGCTACCACGAGGAGATCGGGTTTGGTTTCTCCAGCATACTTTGCGACGCCCTCTACGATGTCCCGCGTCCGTATGGTGAGCCTGCGGACTTTGACTCCCCTTCGCTTCAACGCCTTTTCAGCTTCTGTTAGGGTGTCCCGGGCTTTCTGCTCCATATCAGGCATGGGCACGCCGAGCGGCAGAGTCCGCGGAATCTCGAGCATGTATAGCAGGTGCAGCTCCGCGCGCCGGGATGCCGCCTCCACAGCTGCAAACTGGACGGCGCGGCGCCAGAGTCCTATCAGCGGCACCAGGACGACAGGCACGGCTCGCTTCCCGCGGGCGACTGCTACTCCCCCTGACTCCAGGGAAGCCCGTGCCTCGTCAACGGTGGAGGCGACGACAAGCTGAGACCTGACGCCGGGGAACTTCCTGATCCGCGTAAGGATATCCTCCGACAGCCCAGCCACTACGACTCGCGCGTTCTGGGCCTGGATGAAGCTGCTGGCATCGAGGAACGTATGCGCGCCAGCCTCCGAGACCTCCGTGAGACCGCTGCCGTCCATTATCACGCCCCTAGGATGATCAACCAGCAGCAGCGTCACGGCGGACTTGAGCGCCGTCCACTGGTTCTCCACCAAAGCACCCTTGAGCTTTATCACATCGCCTCTGGCCTCGATTATCATGTCGCCTTCCTTCCGCCGCTACCTCTCGAGATAGTATCGAACGTTGGTTGTAATAACGCCCTTCTCGAACAGCAGCACGAACTTGAGCAGCAGCCCTGACTGGTTGTGCATTATCTTATGCCACCATTTCGCCGGGACAAACTCCGGAATCACCACCGTAATCATGGAGTTCTCGCGCTCCCGCTTGACCTCATCGAGGTACTGCAGGAGAGGGCCAACCAGCGACCTGTACGGCGATTCGAGGATAACTAGCGGGATGCCGCCGCCCCACTGCTCCCACCGCTCTTCGAGCAGCTTCGTGTCTGAGGGATCGCTCTCCACGTGGATCGCCCGCACATCCGCAGCCAGGCCCTTCGCGTACTCCAGCGCAGGGAGTATCCCCCGGTGCAATGACGGCGTCAGAACCAATACCGTATTGTGTACCGCGCTGAACTTGTCTTCCGGCGTGAGCCGGAGCTGGTTACCCAACTGCATGTAGTGCCCATGTATCTTCGAGAACATGTACACCAGGAGCGGGATGAGTATCAGGACGATCCATGCCCCCTGTGTAGCCTTGGTGGTGGCTTGCACAACTACCACGATTGCGGTGACCGTGGCCCCTGTGGCGCTGATAGCAGCCTTGTAGCGCCATCTGGGATCCTTCAGACGCACGAAGTGGCTGACCATCCCGGCCTGGGAGAGCGTGAACGATAGGAAGACGCCTATCGCGTAAAGCGGAATTAGTGAATTCACTACTCCCTTGAACACAATAACCAGGACCGAGGCCAGCAGCGCGAGAAGGATAATGCCGTTCGAGAACACCAGTCGGTCGCCCAGGTTATAAAGCTGGCGCGGCAGGAAGCGATCACGCGACATTATCGAGCCCAGCCTGGGGAAACCGGCAAAACTGGTGTTCGCGGCAATTGCCAGAATGCCCATAGTAGCGCCCTGGAAGAGATAATAGAACCAGCTTTTGCCGAACAACGCCACAGCGATCTGCGAGCAAACTGTCTGATAACCGGGAGCAGTCTGCTCCATCGGGATGACGTGCGCCCTCCAGGCTATGTAGGTGATGCCGAAGAATATCGGCCCAAGGAGAGCAGCCATCATCGCGAGCGTTGCAGCAGCGTTTTTCGATTCCGGCGGACGGAACGCTGGAATTCCGTTGCTTATCGCCTCGGTGCCGGTCATCGCGGAACAGCCGCCCGCGAACGCCCGCAGGATGAGAAAGTAGAACACAAAGCCCGCCGCGGGATGGCTCACGACAGGAACCGTACCCGCAGGCGGAGGAGGAATTGTGAACCCCGGATCCTGCACGAACCGGTAGAGCCCGACGGCGATGAGAACGACGGCGCTCGCGATGAAAGTATATGTCGGCGCGCAGAAAAGGAGCCCGGATTCACGCACGCCCCTCATGTTCGCCAGCGCGATGAACGCGATAATAGCCACGATGATCCCCACCCGATAGTGTTGGTACTCAGGAGGAGCGAAGGAGAGTATAGCAGCTACCCCCGAAGAGACGCTTACAGCCACGGTGAGCACGTAGTCTATCATCAACGAGGCACCGGCGATGAGCCCAGGATACGTGCCCAGGTTCTCCTTCGCCACAATGTACGAGCCGCCGCCGGAAGGATAGGAAAAGATCGTCTGCCGATACGAGACAACTACCATCACTAGCAGAGTGATAATAGCTAGGGCAATGTAGATAGACAGACGGGTTTGCGTGATCACAAGCGCGCCGGCGAGGGCCAGCGCCAGCAGTATTTCCTCGCTAGCGTACGCTACCGAGGAAATGGCGTCGGATGAAAAAACAGGCAAAGCCAGTACCTTCGGCAGCCGCTCATGTATGGCCCGCCACGAGGGCAGCGGGCTGCCCAGGAGGAGTCGCCTGAGCCAGTTAAGCATTCAGTGCCTCCACACCTAGAACCCGACCGTTTACCGGCCTGGCGCCAGGAATCCGTTGCATTATAAACCCGTGACTCCGGGCTTTGCAAGTGCAGCCCGGCCGTGCTGCCTTATTGACAAATGCCGCGCAGTTGTGTACGTTGGAACCGAGCCGCCCGTAGGGGGCGCTTCAGGAGGCACATCGCATGAAAAAGTACTTCCCAGCCGGCGCCGATGGCACGGTCTGGATCGTCACCAGCTCTCTCGTGGCCATGGCGCTTCTACTGCTCGCGCTGGCGGGCGGGATAACTTCCATGCCCTCAGCCGCTGTTATAGCTCTGTACATCGCAGCAGGCGTCATCGGACTCATCCTCCTCATCGGATGGCTCGCAAAACCGACGCGCTATGAAATCAGGGACGAGTCGGTATCCATAGTTCGGTCTTGGCCGTTCCGCAGGATCACGATCCGGCGGTCCGAGATAAAGGAGGTCCGGCATGTAAGGCTGGAATCCGTCATGCCGGCATCGGCAGCGGTGGCCTGGGTATTCGGGTACGCAGGACTCTTTCAGACGAAGGATCTCGGCGCTTTCTTGCTGTTCGCAACAAGCCCCAGGGATGTAGTGCTCATAAGGACAAACCAGAGCTACGTTATCAGCCCGGCGAACCCGAAACGATTCACGCAGGACCTGTCGGGGAAGAGGTAGCGCGAACTGCACAGGAATAGCCGGCCCTTGAACGAGAGAGGCTCGCAGACAGGGAGGCCCATCATGGACGGGAGGATTCTCTACAACCCGCTGGCGGTTCTGGGCAAAGGGAAGGGCTTTCTCGCAGCGATAGTTGTGGTCATCGCGCTCACCGCTGTGGCATGTTGGGGCGGAGTGCATCTGGCTCCGCTGTACCCTCAGCTGAGCTCCGAGAGACCTTCGGCTATGGTGATCATTGGAGAATCGTTAGTCGCATGGCTAACCCTGGGATTTCTTCTGCTCGCCTTCGCAAAGGTATCGCGGGGAAACAGCGGCCTTGGCGCGCATCTGGCGGCGGCGGGGCTGAGCCGCTTTCCATACATCCTGGCGGCGATTGTTATGTCGCGGCAGTTGCTCGGCAAAGCAATTCTGGAAGCGATGCGCGCCAGAGGCGGAGAGAGCATTATACGCTCGCAAGCCATTCTCACACCGGGGCTGATAATAGCCGGATTTGCCATCCTCGGCCTTGTAATCTGGGCAATCGTAATCCTCTATCTTGGCTACAAGCAGGCCAGCCGTCTCCAGGGCGGCAGAGCCGCCGCCTCATTCGTGATCGGGGTTCTGCTCGCAGAGGCAATCAGCAAGCTGCTCGTCTGGCTGTTGATCTGAACGGGCATGTGATTCGGCGATCTATCCTTCCCGATTCCTCCCCCAGCCTTTCCTTCATCCCCTCGCTCGACGATTGCCCCTCCTCGTAGGGATTGAGCTTGCGTGCGGCCGGAGACCGTGCGAGTTTAGGATCGCGGATATCCGGCAAAAACATTTATGCCCCATACGGGTTGACCAGAAGGGAGACCGGACATGCCGATCGCCATAGGAAGGAAACAGAGCATAGAAGAACTCACGGACGGGCGAATAAAGAAGAAAGCGAGAGAGAAAGCTGCGCAGCCTGCGCGGCCAAGGGCAGAGGCGGCGCGCAAGGCGGGGGAGATGGGAAAGTAGCATCCCACTCAGCGCCTACCGCGTGACCGAAATGGCTCCTTTACGTAACACGCACCATCCCCGCGTCTTCGGCCTGCCTCAGATAGCCCAGTACATCCGCGTCGGTGAGGTCGCGCCACCGCACATAGGCATTCGCGACCGCGAACGGAAGACGGTGGCTGACAACGAGGGCAACCAGCTTGTCGGCCTGGGGGCGTACAACTCGCGCCGCCCCGTTGGACGCCACCGGGACGGCCACGATGATGCTGGACGGCGAGTACTTCCTCAACGACCCAATCGCCGCGAGCATCGTATATCCGGAAGCCAGCCCGTCGTCTACCAGGATCACCGGCCTGCCCTGGATGTTTGGGTGCGGTCTGTCGCCGCGGTACTCTCTTGTCCGGCGGACGATCTCCTGCCGCACTTCCTCCGCAGCCTGCTCGATCTCCTCTTCCTCCAGGCCGAGGCTCCGAACCATCCGCTCGTTCAGGACGGTGGTTCCATCCGCGGTGATCGCGCCGAAGCCGGCCTCGGGATTCCAGGGTATGGGAATCTTGCGAGGGACCACGACATCCAACTGAGCCTTCAGGCGCTTGGCGACTTCTAGGCCCACTGGAACGCCTCCGCGAGGAATGGCGAGCACCACCGCGCCCTTGCTCTCGTACTTCAGCAGGCGTTCCGCGAGGCGCCGCCCGGCATCCGTCCTGTCGAGGAACAGCTCATTGTCCACGAGGCTCGCTCTCCCGTCGCTGGTATGGCACCGGTATATATTCCACAGTCGGCCTTCGCTGAACCGGCTGCGGATAGAGTTCCATAAGGTCATAGATCGCGGCCGGCATCGCATCGCTGATCGGCAGGCCCAAAGCCCGCGCTTCGCGGAGAGTGATCGGATAGTCGTGCGTCCACCTTCCCTCGCTGAGTATGGCTGCCAGGTCGCTTGCCTTTGCATCGTCCATCTTTCCCTCGAGGAGGCACCGGACGGAGTTTTCAACCTGGCGCACCGCCTTCCGAGCGACATCGGCGAGGATGAGGGTCTTGTCGTCCAGCTCGTTTCTATCCTTAACCTTTATGACCTCGAGGATGGAGACAGCCGGGAATTCGCCGACCTGAGGGTCAACCGGTCCGAGGACGGCATTCGGATCCATGACGATCTCGTCGGCAGCCAGAGCGATGAGCATTCCGCCAGACATGGCATAATGGGGAACGAGGACGGTGACCTTGGCAGGATGCCGTCGGAGCGCGTAGGCTATCTGCTCGGCCGCCAGAAGCAGGCCGCCCGGCGTGTGAAGCACCAGATCTATCGGGAGGTCATCCGGCGTCAGTCGTATCGCGCGGAGCACGCGTTCGGAGTCCTCGACGGTTACATACCGCACGAACGGAATCCCAAGGATGCTGAGCGCCTCCTGGCGGTGGATGAGCGTGATCACCCGTGATTTCCGCTCAGTCTCGAGCCCGCGGATCAGGCGGTAGCGCTGCAGTTGGATTCTCCGCTGCCGCCATACCGGAATCAGCGCAGCCAGAATAAGAATGAGCCACAGTATGGACAAGAAGTAGTCCATCGCCGCACCCCCTGTCTCAGAACGACGTGGATAAGCCGGCCAGTCTACATACGTCCTGACGTTAAAGCGTCAGTCTAGCAGGGACAAGCATGCTGAAGCAAACTGTGTTTATATACAATCCCGGGCCGGCGTGCTCTAGCACGCTTCTCCAACTAGACTCGCCATTTGTGGCGAGGCACCGAAGCAACGCATCAAGGAGGGGATTCGGAAATCGGCTCCTATCACGGCGAGAATCATCATCCGGGAGGTCGCGGTAGCCGCAGCCTTTATGGCTGCGTTGAACTGCGGCTACCGGCAATGCCTCGTACAGCCCTTTGTGATGGGCAAGAGGTATCTCAGGGCGCTTCTCGGAATGCCGAGAGAATCCTTCTGAACTCGGACGGCTTCACGATTCCCGTGCCATCGAAGCGCTTAAGCCGCAGCAGGTGGCCGTCGCTGGTAACCAGGTAATCCGCGCGCGCGAGCCGGGCGCACTCGAGGAACTTATCGTCGTCCGGATCCTCGGATACCACAGAAAGTCCCCCAGCGGACAGCAGCTCCGTCCCCTGCTCCAATATGTCTTCCACCTGCCGCCTGTAGTAGTCGGGCGCGCGGATATTTCTAAGGATGAGGTACAGCTCGCTGCGTATCTGCCGGGTGTAGAAGAGGCGAACACGGCGCTCCAGGCACGCCCTGAGTATGTCGGCAGACGCACTGCGTCTGTTCCAGAATGCAGCGACGAACAGGTTGGTATCCAGAACAACCGCCAGCTGGCCTGGGGCGGCGTCTCCTTGGGTCAACTCGATTTCGACTTTGCTTTCCCCTCTCCCTGTGGTTCGAGCGTGCAGATCGCTTCCGGCCGCTTGATCCGCAGAACCAGCGCCTCCAGCACGCGGAATGGATGATTCATGTTCTCAGGCCCTAGGTAGGCGGTAATCAGGTCCTGCGCGATGGCAATGTCGAGGTTCTCCTGCCCGGTGGCGACTAAGAGCACACCGTTGTCCGGTAGCGCCGGTGTCTGAAGGACGCCGGCGGTGACCAGCTCGCGTACCCGGCTTATCTCGAGGACTCCGGTGTTGTTGTAGACCCTCTGCATCTTCGCGAACATGTTTGGGCTGACTACCATCGCAAAAGGCCCGTAGAAGCCGGAGTCCAACAGCTTTCTGGTGGCGTCCACGGTGTTCTGAAATGCCCGCCCTGCTTCATCCCAGTTCAGCAGGGGCACTGTGTTCCGCCACCTGGCATTCATGAGGCCTTCAAATCCCAGCTTTTCGTTCCCGTTGAGGATCATGTCATCCTCGCTGTGAGCGACGAAGTTCGCGGCTGCGGCGGCCGCGCTGGTCTCGAGCGGCATTCCCAGGCTGCGACTGGTCTCGATATCCCGCCAGTGGATCTGGAAATCCTTGAAAATGAGCGGCACGGCCATGAAGTCTCGGACTTCGGCGTGGACAGGGTGGACGTCCTCCTCACCCAGCAAGCTCACGGCGCCTGCATCGGCGCCGGCGAAAGTATCTTCGTGGACGCACTGCACACCTGCGCCAAGCGGTCCGTACAAGCTGATAAACCGCCTGGCGACAAGGCGGTTTCTGGCGACCTGGACGACCGTTTCGTCTATGCGCGTCCACTCCTCAGCAGTAAGCGGCGCGTCCTCCCGCAGCAGGTTCTCTGGTACCATCTTCTCCTCCTCGTTGTCCCTTCCCGGTCAGAGTGCCAGAGAACGTGTTACCCGGCAAACGTAGGTTCCAAACCGAGAGAACGGCACGAATCTCGCCCTTCAAGCGCCTGTGCTCTCTCCCGCACGGTGGAGAAGATCAATGACTTCCTCGTCGGTCGTCTGCTCGAACTGGTAGTACCAGGAGCCTACGGAGAAGAAGGGCTGGGGTGTCTCCAAGACTACGAGGTCATCAACCTCAGGTATCAGCCGGACAAGAGACTCCGGCGGCGCGACCGGCACCGCGAGCACGAGTTCTGCCGGATGCTTCCTGCGGATCGTCCGGGCTGCGGCGACAGTGGTATAGCCGGTGGCGACGCCATCGTCAACCAGAATGACCGTTTTCCCCTCAATGTCGGGAAAAGGCCGGTCGCCATGATAAAGCCGCCACCTCCGCTCGAGCTCGCGCCTTTGGCGCTCGATCTCATCCCGGATGTATTCCTCCGAGACGCCCAGGTAGCGGATTGTCTCTTCGTCAAGGGCACTGACGTCGTCGCCGATGGCGCCAATCGCAAGTTCCGGCTGGCCCGGCGCGCCGATTTTCCGAGGAATAACGACATCGAGAGGCACGCGGAGCGCTGTCGCCACCTGGTAGCCGACGACGACCCCGCCCCGCGGGATCGCAAGGACGATGGTATCCGGCCCTCGATACTGCTCAAGCCGAGCGGCAAGCCTTTTCCCCGCATCAACGCGGTCTTCGAATATCATGGTGATCTCCGATCAGACCATAAACGGTACTCCCCAGACCTGCGATGACAGCAGCACCGCAACACAAATCGCAAAGCTGCTTATACGGGTCATGACTTTTACAGCGGCAGAAGCCACCTTATCATCATCAACGAGAAACAAGCTGCTCATTTTTTAGGCTCATAACGCATTACGTCTACACCAGTCTTATCGAACTTGAGGTGATATATATCTCCATTAGGTGCAATTGCAATGTTAGAGGCTATGCCCTTGCTGACTGGACTAGCTGGCAAACGCAAATGTGCAACGAACTTACCATCCGCGTCATATCGGTTCAGCAGGACGTCCGTGCCTATTATGGCCTTAGATGATATTCTCACCGGGCTCGGCGATTTGGCGTAGGACACCGTGATAACTCCCCCCTGACCATCACAGAATACTGTCGCCACCCCGAATCTGACACCGGCGTAATGCGTCTTGATCTCGGCCTCACTGTCGAGTTGGACTTGCTTTACCAATACGCCGTCCGTGTTGTACCACATAGCCTCTACGGATGCGAGCGATTCCTTCTCTGTGGTGGACTTGCGCCACAGCAGCAGGCCGCCACACTCTCTGCCAAACGCTGGTAGGGCCTTGATCATCTTGCCATCGCTACTGAGCACCAGGCCTACGCTTCTGGGCTTACGGGTGTTGAGGTCCCAGCCCGTGAGTTCCAGTAGTATCCTGCCGTCGGACATAGCAGTTAACCACCCGAAGTCCGAGACCTCTGCGTTCAATTCCTTGCCAATCTTGGACAACGCGGATCGTGGCATGATCTCCGCACGTGAGTAGGACCAAATGCGTTTACCTTCGGTGGAGAACTTTGTGATATGGGAACCAAAGCTGGAGTTGTATACGATAGTGTTCCCCTGTTTGTCGATGTCAAACAGCTGTATGTTCTCGAGCACTCCTGCGGTGGCTGCCAACAGCTTCCCGGAACTGGAGAACTTCTTGACCTTTCCATTGACGATGTCTCCGATGTAGATATTGCCACTGCCATCTACCGCAAGTCCCCTCACACCCTCGTTGCTCAAGCCCTCAGGGTTAGGTTTCGTTTCATCGACCCATGACACACCTACCTGAGAATCCAGTGAACCGAATTCAATGCGTGCAGCTTTACACGGCTTGTAGTTCACCGCCGCTGATGCCACAGTAGGCAAAACGGCGAGTAGAATCAACACACCAAGTATTGTAGCTTTCACGTTTATTGAGCCTCCCATCACCTTTACGTGCTCCATTATTGCACTACCAGTCTGAATTGCTTGTAATTGGTCTCTGGATCGTTGTATGGGTCGTCCAGCCAATCATCAAGACTCTGATTCGTCTGTGTTCTTACTACACTGCCAGGTGGGGTGCGATTCGGACTTCCTCCAGCCGCCTCTATAATGCTCATAGTGTCACCATCTACGTCTAGTGCGTAAACAGACACGACATGACCCTCATGTTGCTTCTTCAGGCCGAAAAAGCCTCTCCGGGTCTACTGTCTACTGTCTACTACAACACCCAGATCCGTCCCGCAGTTGGCGCAGGCGCCCTGCTTTGTAACCGCCTCGACCCGCGTGGAGTAGCCGAATCTCGAAATCGAGAGCGTGTGGCATGCCGGGCAATACGTGTTTTGGTCGTCCAGGGCCGCGACGTTCCCGATGTATACAAACCTCAGCCCTTCCTCGATGCCGATCTTTCGGGCCGATTCCAGCGTTTCAAGCGGCGTCGGCGGGACGTCCGTCAGCTCGGCACACGGGAAGAAGCGGGTGACGTGCCACGGCGTCAGTTCGCCGAGGTTCTCCTTGACCCAGCGGGCGATCGAGCGGAGATTGTCCGGCTCATCATTCCATGTGGGGATGATGTTCGTTACCGCCTCGACGTGCATCTTCCACTTATCCTTCGCCAGCTTTGCGACGTCGAGGATGCCCTGAACCTTCGGGACGTTGATCAGCTTGCGGTAGAACTCGTCCGAGAAGCTCTTAATATCCACACGGTAGACATCGAGATGCGGGCCTATGACGTCCAGGCCCTCCGGCGTGATGTAGCCGTTCGTCACGTACACGGTGTAGAGGCCCCGCTCCTTCGCGATTCTTGCGCAGTCAACGGTATACTCCAGCCAGATCGCCGGCTCATTGTATGTCCAGGAGATGCCGCGGCAGTCATGCTGCTTTGCGAGGCGGACGGCCTCATCAGGGGCGACGTGATGGCCCGCCACGGCAGGAATCTTGACCCCGTCGGCGTAGGAGATTTCCCAGTTCTGGCAAAAGACACAGCGGAAGTTGCATCCGAAGCTGCCAAGGGAGAAGCACTTCGAGCCGGGAAGGTAATGGTACACCGGCTTCTTCTCTATTGGGTCCGCGGCCATAGAAGAGACAACCCCGTAGATAGTCGAGTAAATGTCGCCGCCCTTGTTCACGCGAGTGAGGCATATGCCCATCTTGTCTTCAGCGATGCTGCACCTGCGCTGGCAGACGCTGCACTTCGCCCGGTTGTTCGGGAGTTTATCGTACAATATGGCCTTGTGGAGGGGAATCTCCTCGCGGATCGCCATTTCGGGACCTCACGAACATTGCCACAGAGGGTGATGCTGGGCCAGGCAGCATCTAAGTCAAGCGTCAGCCACTAACCCATTCGCGGCCGGATGTGCTATTCCTCCTTCGTGACTGCTTGGATGTCCATACCCCGGGCGAAATGGACGGAAACGCGCCAGGAGCGACTGCGGCCCGGCCACGGCAGCTGGCTCAGGTAGTACTGCAAGAATGGCGCAGATTCTGGCACAATTACTGGCAGGGGAACGGCCGCTCGCCGTCAAACCTCTACAATAGTCGATAATGGCGTAGGGAGTGAGATCACCATGCTTCGCAGATCGTGCGTTCTTGTATTAGTAGTCCTGCTTCTGGCAGCGGCGGCTGGCCCGTCGCTGGGATGGAAATTCGTGTCAATGGCAGACAGCCGGGGAACCGAGTCTGCCAACCCCGTCAATACGGCGGTGCTTTCGGCCATTATCACACTCATAAACGCCGAGAATGTGGACTTCGTGATCTTCCAGGGGGATCCAGTCGTTGGGTCTTCGAACGACTCCAAACTCAGCTCCCAAATGGACACCTGGGTAGCGCTGATGAATACTCTTATCTGCCCCTGGTACTACTGCCCTGGGAATCACGAGATTCAGACTTCCAACGCAGAGAACATCCTTCGCACAAAAGTAGACCAGCCGCTGAACGGCCCGGCCGGTCACGAGGAGATGGTGTACTCTTTCGACCATGAAAACGCCCATTTCGTCTCCCTCAACAGCAATCACTACGGGGAAGCTCACAAGGTCCAGAGGTCGTGGCTCGCGACCGACCTGGCGTTCGCCATGCAGCCGCATATCTTTGTAACGGCCCACGAGCCGGCGTATCCCGCAGGGCCGCACGTCGGAAGCTCTCTGGACGTGTACGCATCAGAGCGAGACGACTTCTGGAATATAATGAGCAACAACGGGGTGAGCATGTATTTCTGCGGCCATGAACACCTGTACGCGCGGTCGAAGCACGGCAGCATATATCAGGTCATCAACGGCACGTGCGGCGCGCCGATCCACACCGGCTATCCGGGGACGATCGCGCAGCATCAGTACGTGGTGGTCGAGATCAACGGCTGCGATGTGCAGTGTACGGCCAAAAACGACACCGGCGGGGTGCTCGACTCATGGAGCTATTCCGTCCCGCCCCTGGTCTCGATATCCTCAGCAAAGGCGCTTCCGGACGGGACGTCCGTATCCCTCAGGCAGCAGGTTGTGACTGCAGGCACGGATCAGTTCGCGTCCGTGTTTTACATAGAGCAGCCGGAGAAGGCTGCGGGCATCAAGGTAAACGCTTCCGGCAAGACGGCTGCCTACGGAACCTTGGTCAACCTTACGGGGACACTGACAACCTCCGCAGGCGAGAGGGCCATAAACTGCTCCACGGTCACCACCGTGCCTCAGCCTGCGACTGTCCCCGATCCCCTTGGCATGTTGAATCGAGCAGTAGGCGGCGGCTCTTTGAACGAGTATAATCCGGGCGTAACCGGCGGCGTCGGTACGTTCAACACAGGGCTTCTGATCCAGGTATGGGGCGAGGTCACATCTCTGGACACAGCGACAAGTCGTTTCAACATTGACGACGGCTGCACACTGCAATACGGCTCCGGCTCCCCAGGACTTTGGGTAAGCTACGGCGATTTAGCAGTGGGGAACACTGTCAATCCACCGGCCGTGGGGACATACGCGAAGGTGACCGGCATCAGCTCGAGAAGGGTCTCCGGCAGCGATGTGATAGCCGTACTGCGAATACGCAGGCAGCAGGACATCGTATACTACGGCATGAGCCGCTAGCCCCAAGACACCGCTTTCGTCACGCAGCCGTGAACAGCTTTTTCTGGGGCTCGACCTTGCGCGTGGGCATCCTGCTCGCGGCGGCGGCGAGCTTCCGGGCTGCCTGCACCCTGGATCTGGGCGCCGCGCGCACCTCCGCCAGGCGGTAGGTATACATAAGCGCCCTGATCCTCATGTAAAGAGGCGCCAGCGGACTTCCCGGCTCCAGGGGTATCTCCCGATTGACCAGCTTCACCACGCGCTCATCCGGACACAGGATCGAGATATTACGTGCGCGAATCTCCTTGCCAAGCTGGAGAGCGCGCAGGACTGCGCGGAGGTGAAGGTAATCGGAGCCCCCGAATACCTGCTCGTGTATGCTGCTGACGTTCGTCGCCGGCGCATGAGCCGCCACTACGCCGATCCCTGCCGGACCAACCTTCGGCTGGAAGACGGCGGTCGCGATCTGCACACACTTAGTCCGCAATCTTTGTGCTCGCATATCTGCCCCCGTTGTACAGTTTTGCGCTCTTGCCGCTCACCGGTATCACGAGGGTCTGGCCCTCGCGGAGCATCCGGCTCTTTCCCAGGCCGTTCGCTCGTGCCAGCGCATTCACACGCTCGAGGATGTATTCATTCGGGTCGCCGTACTCCACCGCAAGGCGCCACAGCGTATCGCCCGGCTCAACTGTGATCGCAGCCATCGCGCACGGCGCCCGTCCGACAACAGCGTTCCTCAGCCAGATTCCGGCCACGAACAAAAGAGCACCCACGGCGACCAACAGAAGCAGCAGCTCCGCGCGCTCCATCACGCTAGATCCGGGCCGGGCACGTTCAAACTCGCCTACCGGGTACGATGGTCTTCTTGCCGCCATGCGCCGCCTCCATGGGCAAACTTAAGTTTGCTTATTTCCCATAGTATACCCGAAAGGTTCTCGTCTGTCAAGGGGTTTTTACCCAAAATTCACGAAGGCTAACCGTTGGCTTCGGCGAGCGGTGGAGCTATTGTCAAGCAGAGGCTTGCCTCGCTCGTTATTGTGGTAGTCACGTTTGGGGAAGCTCAGGAGGCATCGGAGTGCAGGTGAGCTTGTCGGCGGGTGCAGCGGCCTGCATGCCCTCAGCTTGAGTTCGAGGCCGTCAGAGGTAACGTATCTTCGAAACCGCGCAACTGGCCGCGATTGCCAGGGCGACCCAGAAGAAGGGGTCGCTGAGCGACGCAACGCCGAAGGAGATCGCGGAGTAGCCGCTTCTCGCCAGCAGCTTGCCCATCATCACCGCCGGGAGGAGCTTGAGGGCAAGCGCGCCGATCACCATTCCCGCTCCGGCAACTATCTCCAATTTAAGTCCCCGCTTCATGCCGGATGCCTTGAGCACCATGCTCCCGGCGAAGTAACCAAAAGGAGCGGACACGAATATCGCCAGGAAGCCGATTTCGCCGATGACTGCCGCCAGTGCTCCGGCGATCAGTGCCGTGATCCCGGCAAGCAGGAGTCTCTCCGGCCTGACCTGGAAGAGCGCGGTCCTCCTGCCCGTACCGCAATCCCGGCATTTGATCCCGACCGGCGTGGTGACCATGCACTTCGGGCAGATAGGAATTCCGCAGCTCGCGCAGGTAATGGCAGTCTGTTCTTTCGGGTGCCTGGCGCAGCGCATCTCTGCAGTAGTTGTCATGCTGTTCTCATCCGCGACGTCAGAAACTATATGATGATACCAGTCGCAGCGCGGACGGTCAAACCCGCGAGCGGCCTGCTGGGCTACGCGCCGATGGCTGCTTGGAATCGAGGCTTCAGAATGCCAAGATGACCTCATCCAGCGAGCGCTTGGGAACGTGGTGGACGCCCTCAGAATCGCGGTAGTATCTTACGTCGCCGTCCGGCCCGACGTCCTCCAATACGACTTTCTCCTTCGGATAGCCCAGCGCCAGGACCAGCAGGATTTCAAATCGTTCGGGGATGCGCAGCGCCTCGCGCAGCTTCTCGCGATCAATGGAGCCGATCATACAGCCGCCGAGGCACTTCTCCGCCGCGCCGAGCATGATGCTCTGCGCCGCGATCCCGTGGTCGCAGCCGAAGTCCCCGGTGATCTCGGTATCGCCGAGGATGGCGATGTAGGCGCTCGGGCGCTCGGCTTCCGCCGGACCGGGCCAATCCTTCAAGTAACCTGCCCAGGCCAACGTGGGGAAAATCCGGGCGTTCAGCTCCGCATCAGCGGAAACGATGTACTTCAGCGGCTGAAGGTTCGCAGCGGACGGCGAGAGCCGCGCCAGGTTCATCAGTTCCCATAAAGTCTCTGGCTCGATCCGTCTGTCCTGATAGAAGCGGCGGTAGCTTCGGTTTGCCCTAACTATGTCTTCCATCATGCGGGAATCCTCCAAATAGGTTCTGAGTCGTATGTTAGGCTGGGACAAGGGGATTGTCAACTCCATTATTGTGGGCTGTAGTCAATGCCGGACGGCGTCGGGTCAATTTCTCACCAGCCTGGTCGCATCCTGCCGCGCTGTTCGTAGCAAGCCCCTACATCGCGCTGCCGTTCTACCTTCAGGCTGTCAGCTTCATTGAGCAGTGCATTGCCAAGTGAGGCTTATCCGCGGGACTGCGAACAGCGGATGCTCCAGGCGGCTGCGTGTCAGGAGGCGAGGCGAATGCCGTGGAGCGAGGGGACATGGGCGGACTGGCTCTGGACACTCTTGTCGTAGAGCTGGGCGTTCACGATCGCGGCAGTGGCTGACGACGCCAGTGTTTGGAACAGCCTGATTCGCTCGTCGTTCAGCGGGACGTGCGCGTCGAAGAACAGGTTCATGACGCCCAGAGGGATCTCCTGATAGACAAGCGGTACGGACACAGTATACCCGTCATGCCGGGCAAGCAGCCGCCAGGGCACGAACTCGACATCGGTGTAGATATCGCCAACGACGCAGACCCGTCTCTCCCTGAACGCCCTTGCTGTGTGGCCGGAGTGGAATCCCGGCGGCCCGCTCGCCTCCACCTTCCGGGGCTCGGTTGGATTCAACATATCCTCAGGCAAGCCGTGTGTCACCACGGTCGTCAGGGTTTCTCCAGCATCGTCCGCCAGCATAACAGAGGCAAAGCGAGCGGACAACATGCTGGCGGTATCTGACACCAGCGCCAACAGCACCACTCGAAGGTCCAAGGTATTGCTGAGACGAGAGGACATGTAGTGCACGGCCTCGAGATGCTCTATACGTGTGTGAGCATCGGCGTACGAAGCGCCAAACTCCGTTCCCAGCTTGATGAGGAGAACCAGCAAAGCAGAGACTCCGAGCAAGCGCGAGGCCCACCAGCACAGATCGAACTCGCCCACGCATACCAGGCTTGCTGCCTGGCCGATCGCGGACAGGAACAGATACTTAGTAACCCCATCGCTGAAGGCATCCTCGTCGCGGAGATAGCGCCGGCAAAACGCCGCGAATGCGACCAAGAGAATTGCGAGGAAGAGCAGGTCCCAGAGCAGAGAATAGTGCAGCCACGCGCCGATGTGATACATGATCGCCGACGGGATTCCATAAAGTACATCACACATCCGAAGCCACATCTTCGGCATTTCGAGCACAAGGAGAACGAGCCATCCAGCCAGTGTAAGCACGCCAGCCAGCGCGCGGAGGCCTATCATCCGGCGGTGCTCCTTGCCGCAGACGGCGGTGCTCCACGCCGCGGCAGCGAGCATACAGACCGAGGCTGCATTGCAGCCGGCGGAGCAACGCAATGCAACCCTTTGCAGAGCGCCGGAGCCACCGAATGCAGACGCGGATGACAGCAGGTGGAAGAGGTCGCCGAGTACCAAGGCACTAAAAGCACTGACTACCAGCAGAATCCATTGCTCGCCTGATACGCGGTATTGCACCCAGAGGCAATAGATTATCCCACAGATAAACAGGATGCCGGAGATTTCGAGCAGAACGCTGCCCCAGGCGCTCGGCCAGACGAGGGCATGGCCGAAACCCAGCCGCAGCGCCACGACGAACCCGGCCAAGACTACCGCCCAGATTGCAAGCCTGCCAATGTATGGTTGGGAAAGCCACTCCCGAATCTGTGCGAAAGCCGCGTTCGCCGCGCAACTCCTGGCTCCAGACTCCACTGGTGAAGAGACGGACTTCAACAACAACGCCCTGCCTTGCGCATACACGCCACAGCGTACTGCCTGACTTACACCCAATCGCGCGCTGGTGCAGAAGGCAACGTCCGTGTCCTGATGTTCCTAATTGTTATTATGGGCAGGGGTGAGAGATTCTTTACTATGGGGAAGAGCCCGTTTCCGCGCGCTGCAGCGTGTGGAAACGGGCTCTCAGGCGATTTCTAAACTTCGGGTTCGGCTAGGGCATGCCTATAAGGGCCGGCGGCATCGGAGGCAACTGGACTCCCATTGATGGGAGATTCGAGCGCGCGTAGCCAAGCGCCGCGGCTGCCGGGCTTGGACTACCGAACATGCCCTCGCGTACCTCGCCGCTGATCTCCGCCATGAATTCCTGCATGTACGATGACAGATCGGGAGGCGTATTCCTCTCTATGACAGCGAGCCGTGCCTCCCGGTCCATTGCGAATACCTGGAACAGCGTGTCCCAAGCGGCCCTCGGCATCGTCTCCTTCCTGTAAACCCCCGGAAGATGCGCCGTGATAACTCTGTTGTCCATCGTCTTGTACTTGAAGCGCAGGAGTTCGGTCACCTGGCCGTCCCAGTTCTTGACCTTCATAACCTTCACAGCTTTTGGCAGCACGCTGCTTAGGGTAAGAGTCGGCTCGCCGGAAGGGGTCAATGCGGCAACCC
>Ga0307378_10001895_pt1 | contig 33090 bp, 66 predicted proteins | sample UN1MG_FD_202238 | JGI IMG/M metagenome (GOLD analysis project Ga0307378, IMG submission 202238) | Soil microbial communities from Risofladan, Vaasa, Finland - UN-1 | ecosystem: Environmental > Terrestrial > Soil > Coastal area > Acid sulfate soil | place: Finland: Risofladan, Vaasa | collected... | reverse complement strand
CAGAAAATTGTTGATAGTTTAGTCTATGAAGTAAAGATTAGGATCAATGATAAATAAGGGTGATCTTACATACCAAAACTGGTATGCAGATTAATAAAAATTAAGGAGGTAATTTGAAGGTGGAAAGCAATGAGCAGGATTTTAGAGTTACGGTAAAAGCTAAGCTGAAAGAGATTAAAGAATGTAATCTTGATATTGCAATTTTAAGAAGAAGGCTAGATGAATTTTCCAGCCAGAACTTTATCGAGAGAGATAACAAAAAATATACCATTGAAGATTTAACTAATAATATTGAAATATTGGAGGGAGATCTAGAAAAAGAGTTAATCGCTTCAAAGGGAACTAAAATTGATACCCAGATGGGCTGGGTTAATTTTAAAGATATGCCGGATAGTTGGATTTATGATGTTCCCAAAATAATGGACTTCCTCAAAACCCTACCTGAAAAGATTGCTAATAGATTTATTCGGGTAACCACTACCTTACAAGAAGGTGAATTAAAGAAGGCCATAATAGCCGACAATGATCCAATCTTTGAAAAAAGTAAAATTACTGATCTAGGCGCTAAGTTATATTTGGAAGATGAGGGGACTGAGGAATGTTATGAAGTCAAAGGCGTAGAAATCAAGCGTCAAGATCCAAAATTCAATTACAAAATTAAGTCTGATGTTTAAATATTAAGGAGGTAAATTTAAATGAATAAGAATAGTGATGGCAAATTTGATAGGGGTAGATATACAACAATCCCGGAAACAGAAAATATAAAGCTGCCCATTGGCGGAAAGATTAGGTTAGGTATCAGAGTTAAAAATCCACAAGGGATAGAATATCCTTTGGAGACAGATTTCTTTGTCTGTCCGAAGGAAGTAAGGGCTGTATTTGGTGATGAGCCAACGGAATTAACTGTGTTCTTTCCCTCTGCTGACAGAAAAGACATATTCCCGCAGAATTATGAAAAATATGGAAGCAACGAAGCCTTGCAATGTTGGGGCGATGGAAAAACGTCAGGGCAAAGGCTTAACCTGAAAAATGGCAGTTGGCATGATGTCAAATGTCCCTGCGAACATTATGATAAAAAATATGATAAGGAAACTAAGATAGGCGGTTGTGTAAAAGCAGGGTATTTAAAATTTATGATCCCTTCGGTTTCAATAGGGACTTTTTACCAATGCAGAGTTGGGGGTACTGTATCGATAGAAGAATGTAATAGTGCTTTCTTCTTGGCAGACAAAACAACCGGTGGCTGCTGGGCGATGATCCCTTTCAGGATGAGAAGGGTAGCTAAGAAATTAAAGATACCGGGGACCGCAAATATGAAAAATCATTGGGTCGTTACCCTCGAGATAGCCGCAAGTACGGAAGAAATAAGAAGGGTTATATCTGGCGAAATATTGTATCTGGGTCAACAGAGGAATAAGAAATATGAACTTGAAACCACCGGACCGGCGAAAGGGAAAGAGGATGATACAGTAATCGAACCGGATACTGAAGAAGAAGCTAAAAAAAGAGAAACAGAAGAGATCGAACGGGAGGAAGCATTAAAAAAGGATTATGAAGAAAGCAAGACCCAGGAAGCCCAGTTAAAAAAGGATCATGAGGAAGGAAAAGACAAGCTTAAATCTTATAAAGAATCAAAAACAATATATAAGAAAAGGGTTGAAGAAGAAAATGAGATTTTACAGGCTTTGTCAAAAAAGGCCCAAGAAGCCGGAATTGATTCTTTTGAAGAACTGGTGAACTTTGCTTTAGACCAGGGGATATTCAAGACTCAACTCACCGAGCATTTAGCCACAAGAGTATTAGTAACCAATGAAGATATGAGGGAGCGCTTATTAAAAGCCCTTGAGGAAACTTCCAGATCAAAAAAAGAAGCACCAAAAGAAGATAAAGAAAAACTATTAATTAATTTATTTAATATGGCGCAGAAAGCCGGATTTAAAGATTGGAAAGAGATAGTAGGAGAGGGTTGCAGAACTAAAATCCATGATGAGGAATATGTGTTTGATATTCCTACCACAGTAGAAGAAGCAAAGGAAACATTGATTAATGATCCGGAGAGGTTAAAAAAGATAGAAGAAATCTTCACTGCGATGGCTAAAGCTATAAGCTGAGAAAGGTCTATGTCTTATAAGAATACTTATGTAAAGTAAATCAAATAAACCTTAGAACAAGGGAGGTGATTACATAGTTTAAAGACAGGAGAAATGAGAATTTTTTTTAGGAACTTTAAAAAATTTTAGGAGGAAAATTTAATGTTAAGTAAAAGAATTTTCATGTTAATGTTTCTATTAGTATTTTTGTTTTTAGTTGGTTGTAATCCATCTACGCCACCGATTGAGGAGAATCAGTCACCGATTATAATATCGACTCCAGTAAGTACTGCCAAAGTAGGAACGGAGTATATCTACAACGTGGGAGCAACTGATCCAGATGAGGATAGTCTAACCTATTCTCTGATTGTTAAACCTAGCGGTATGACTATCAACTCTACTACCGGCATAATTAGTTGGAAACCGATTTGTGGCCAGGCCGGAGATAATCCAGTTATTGTAGAGGTGTCTGACGGAGCCTTAAGTGATACCCAGAGTTTCACCATTAAAGTGAGTAGCCCGCCAGCTCCGCCAGTACCACCGGTCAATCATGCTCCTATTATAACATCAATTCCAGGGGACACCGCAATAGTGGGAATAGAATACACTTACGATGTAGAAGCAACAGACCCAGATGGAGATATTTTGACCTATTCTTTGACTGTAAAACCGGATGATATGAGCATTGATTCTGGTACCGGGCTAATTAGTTGGATACCGACTTCTCTTCAAATAGGAACTAACGATATTACTGCAAAGGTAAGCGATGGAGAGAAATCTGATACCCAGAGTTTTACAATTACAGCTAATCCAAAGACCTATACTATTACTGCAACCGCTAAGTCTGGAGGTTCTATAAGCCCATCAGGGGATATAACCGTGAATGAGGGTACAGATAAAACATTTACCATTACCCCTGATAGCGTTTTTTACCTTATAGATGATGTCTTGGTTGATGAGAATTCAGAAGGAAAAGTAAGTTCATACACCTTTAACAATGTGACTGGGGACCATACCATACATGCCAGCTTTATTTTAATGGGTCCCGTCTACAACCAGACTCAAAATCTACACTATAACATCATTCAGGTAGCTATAAATGCAGCTAATGCTGGAGATACTATCCTTGTAATGGCGGGAATCTATCCGGAGGACGTAGTTATACCTCACGATAAAGATGGCTTGCAATTGATTGGTGCCGGTTCTGGTGTGACGAGTATTATTGCGCCGGGTGGCAGAGATAGCAGAGCTATAGCTCTTGGGGGTAATTTAGGTCTTATTGATGGAATTAAGGTTCAGGGTTTTACTCTGGTAACAGCCGATACTAATTATGCCTTTATTGCTTTGTCAGGGACGACAGCAGATGGTCCCCCTTATACCGCAAACCTGGAACTTGAGGACATCGTGGTGGATGGAGGTCAACGGGGTATTTGTCTTAATGCTGTTCAAGGAGTTACCCTTGTCGATGTGCATGTTAGTACCATTGGTACTTTTGGCGATGGCGCAATTGAGATGACTGGAGTATCTGACTTTACTTTTACGCAAGGGAGCATTGTAGGAAATTACATTGGTATTCGCTTACAGATTCCTCCAGCACTATATTATGGTTCAAACGGCAACCTTCATATACATGATTCTTCTCTTAGTGACAACGCTACTGCGGTCGAGAATCAAGATGCTTCTACCATAATTGATGCCACCAATAACTGGTGGGGAGATGCAACTGGTCCATATCATGCAACTACAAATCCAGATGGTTTGGGCAATGCAGTAAGTAATTATGTTAACTTTGGTTCTTGGAATACGAGTCCATAATAAAGAAGGCTAAAGAGGAGCTTGAAGAATATTCAAGCTTCCTGGGCAGGCTGAAAAGACCTGCCCCGCAATTATATTTTATTATTTATTAAATTAGATTAAAGAAGGAGATCTTATGGAAGAGAAGAAATGGAGAGCGATTAAAATTAATAAATCTACTAGGGAAGTGACCGAGATAGGAAAGTTCTACGGTCGTGAGAATGCAATAAATGCTATTGGCAAAGAGCGATCAGACGATTTAAATGACGAGTATGAATATTGTATAGAAAGTAAATTTTAGAATATGAAAGGGGGTCAAACTAATAATGAAATTTCTACATTTAGCTGATGTCCACCTGGGCATGGAGAATTATGGGCGAATAGATCCTGCGACTGGTTTGCATACTCGGCTAAAGGATTTTATAAAATGTTTTAGCTTTGCTATCGATATCGCCCTGGAAGAAAAGGTGGATCTGGTAATATTCGCTGGCGATGCCTACAAGAACAGTAGCCCTAATCCTACCCACCAGCGTGAATTTGCCAAACAGATTTACAGATTAAGTGAAGCAGGGATCCCGGTGGTATTGATAAACGGGAACCACGACAACCCTGTATCTTTCGGCAGGGCTACTTCCCTGGACATCTTCGGCACTTTAAACGTACCAAAAGCAAAGATAGTGACCGAACCCGAGCTATTGAATATCGAGACCAAGGCGGGGCCGGTTCAGGTCTTCGGTCTGCCCTGGCCTACCAAGAATCTATTTCTTACCAGAGAAGAATGTAAGAATATCACCGATGAGGAGATCGTTAAGCACCTTCAGATCAGGGTGAGTAAAAAGATTTTGGAATTTGCTCGGATGGTAAAACCGGGGATCCCGGCAATCTTTGCTGCTCACCTGGCTGCAGCAGAAGCAACTTATTCCGGTTCGGAGAGGTCGGTGATGATAGGGAATGACCCAGTATTTTCAACCCAAGTGCTGGCACAAAAGGAATTTAATTATGTGGCTCTGGGCCATATCCATAAATTTCAAGATCTTAATCCCGGTAATAATATCCCGGTGGTTTATCCGGGAAGCATCGAAAGGATAAACTTCGGCGAAGAGAAAGAAGATAAGGGGTTCTGCCTGGTAAATATAGAAAAAGGCAAAACTTCTTACGAGTTTATCCCTGTTCCTGCGCGAAGATTCATCACCATAGATATTAATATTCCTCAGGAGCAGGATCCTACCGATGCATTGCTTCATGAAATCGAAAAACACGATTTAGCCGAAGCAATAGTAAGAATCTTTTACACTATGCCGGCAGAGGGAGTAGATTCGCTGGACTTTAATAAGATAAATCCTGCTTTAGAAGAGGCTTTTTTGGTAGCGACCATTGCTGAAAAATCCAAACCCATGGAGCGAACTCAACGGGCAGAGATTTCAGAGGACTTGGGGATGCTGGAAGCCTTGGACAAATATATCCAGAGCAATCCCGAATTGGTCCCGTTAGCTAGCGAATTGAAGACTCGAGCACAGAAACTGGAAGAAGAATTAAAAAATAGGGAAGGAGGATAAAAAATTGATACCGGTAAAATTAAACCTTAAGAATTTTTTGAGCTATGGCAAGGACGTGCCTCCTCTTGACTTTACTCAATTCCATGTGGCTTGCCTTTCCGGGGCTAACGGACAGGGCAAGTCTGCATTGCTGGATGCTCTGACCTGGTCAGTCTGGGGAGAAGGAAGAAAGGGTAGCCAGGAGAAGAAGGCAGACAACAGTCTGCTCCGAACAGGGCAGGAGGATATGCAAGTAGAGTTTATATTTGACCTAGAAGGGGATAGATACCGCGTCATTAGAAGTTTTTTTCATGCCGGAAAAAGTTCTCGAGCTAGTTTGGAATTTCAAGTTTATGACCAAAAAGAGAATAAATATGTTTCTCTTACCTGCCCTTCCACCCGCGAGACTCAAGAAAGGATCATCAAAACTTTACGGTTAGATTACCAGACTTTTATTAACTCCGCTTTTATTCTACAAGGCCGGACGAATGAATTTAGCAAGAAGACTGCCCGGGAAAGGAAGGAAGTCTTATCTGAAATCTTAGGGCTTTCCCGCTATGATGAACTGGCCGACCTGGCTAAATCTTATCTTAAAGAAATTAATAACGTCATTATGGCCAAGGATAGCAGGCTGGAATATATAGCACAGGAACTAATCCAGGTCGACTTTTATGAAGGTAAGATAAAAGAATTATCAGAGGAGCAGGCCCGAATTTCGCAGAAGATAACGGAGAAAGAAGGACAGATAAATAAATTGAAGGAACGAGTCAGTTTCTTGCAGCATAAAAGTGAGGAATTCGATGGATTGATAGAGAGAATAGAGCAGTTGGGACAGGAGATTGTGCGGGGGGAGAAAGAGATTGAATTAAAAAAGAAGGAGATAATATCTTGTGAAGAGATAATTTCCCAGAAAGAAGCCATTTTGACTGAATTCAAGGATTATCAGAAATTTAATGCCGAAAATAATGAACTTACCTTAAAACTACAGAAGATCAGAAAGGTAGAAGAAGAAAAAATCCTCATCGAAAGAAAGATAGAAAGTGGAAGGGCTGATTTAGTAATAGAGATTAGGAATAAACAAGATAGACATAAAGATTTACAAATTAAGGCCGGGCAGAAAGAAAAAAATAAAACCGAGCTTTTAGAATTAGAGAAAAAGATAAAGGATATAAAACTTCTTGAAGAGGAGAGCGAAGAGATTCAGGAGAAAGGCAATAAGCTTAATGTGAAGTTAAGTAGCATTAAAAATCAGATAGAGGGATTAGAAAAGGACATTGGAGATAATGAAGAAAAAATACGTCTATTAAGAGAGAATCCGGAGGGAGAATGCCCTTTGTGTGAGGCTAAGTTAAATGCCGATAGAAAGAAGAAGATTGAAGCCAATTTAGAAGGGGAAATAAAATTAAACCTTACCGAGATAGAGAAATTAAAGAGAGAAGAAGAGGAATCAGATATTCAAAGAGAAAAATTGGTGAATAGGTGGAAAGAGATTAAACAGAGCATAAAAGATAAAGATACTTGGCAACAGGAATTGAGTAGGGTGCATCTTGAATATAAGGAATCTGAGCAAGCAGCAAAGATGATGATTGGCTTGCAAGAGGAGATTAAAAAAATTGAAAAAAAAATAGAAGAGAAGAATTACGCTATAGAGGAACAGAAAGGATTAAAAAGACTTGAGGAGCAGATTAAAAATATTGGTTATGACGAAGAAAGACATCTTCAGCTTAATCGTAAGATTGAAGGGCTACATCATGCTCCTGTGGAAAGAGCGAGACTAGAAGAGGTAGAAAAGAAGATTGATTCCTTAAGGACAGCACTTGCTGAATGGCAGGAGAATTACCAACAGAAAGACTTGGATTTTAAAGATCTGGAAAAAAAGATAGAGGAAATAAAAATAGAATTAAAGGAATTGCCTTCACTAAAAGAAAGATTAACCCAAGAAGAACAATTATTGAAATCCGATCTCATCCTTAGGGAAGGGATTCTAGAAGAAAGAGGCGGGTATCAGAGCAAATTTGAGCAGTGCCTTAAATTAGAAAAAGAAAAAAAAGAGATGGAAGAAGAATTAGAAAAAAGTCGGCAAGAGAAAAATATCTATGAAAAATTGATTGTGGCCTTCGGGAAGAATGGAATTCAAGCTCTGATCATCGAGAATGCTCTGCCTGAAATCGAAGAAGAGGCGAATAATCTTTTGGCTAAATTGACCAGCAATGGCACCCAGATAACCATAGAATCCCTTAGGGACCTAAAGAGTGGACGACTGAAAGAGACTTTAGAGATAAAGATAAGCGATGAAATGGGCGTCCGGGACTATGAGCTGTATAGCGGGGGAGAAGCCTTCCGGATAGACTTTTCTCTAAGGATCGCCTTATCTAAACTACTGGCCAGAAGAGCGGGGACTAGATTAAGGACATTAGTTATAGACGAGGGTTTCGGGACCCAGGATGAGGAGGGTCTGGATAATATCGTGGAGGCCATTCAGTCCATAAGTGATGATTTCGATAAGATCTTGGTTATTACCCATCTCGAAACATTAAAGGATGCCTTCCCAGTAAGAATCGAGGTGACTAAAATTCCAGAAATAGGATCCCGGTTTAAAATTATAAAAAGTTAAAATTAGTTATGTTTGCCTGTCCTGGAACGTGCTGGCGTTTGGTAAGTCCGAAGGTGCTTAAGCAAGTTAATAAATATCTTGTGTCTGTCCAGTAATGATATCTACCCGATAATACTCCAATATGGTGAGTTAGGAACAGACTAAAGCAGAAAAGCAAAGCCTTCGATATCTGGGTGCAGAGTGTGGGGAATCCTGCCAGGGCAGGCAAATAAAAAGGAGGAATAATGGAAATAAAAAAATTAGAGAAAGAATATTATGACAAAAAGGTTTGGGGTCTAACAACTAGTATAGACCTTTATAATTGTAATCCTTATAAAATAAGAAATTCGGTAACGATAAAAATATATGTTCAGGAACTTTGTAAGTTACTTAATATGAAATTGTTTGGGGAAACGCAGATTGTAAATTTTGGTCAAGATGAAAGTGTTGCTGGATTTTCTATGACACAGCTAATTGAGACTTCTTTGATTTCAGGGCACTTTGTAAATAGTGTTAACAATGCTTATATAGATATATTCAGTTGTAAATATTATGAACCATCAGTGGTAGCAGAATTTACCAAAAAGTATTTTGAAGCAGAAACAGTTAAAATGCATTATATTTTAAGAAAATGAAAAATAAAAGAAAGGAGGGAAAGAATGGTTAAATATTTTTTTTATGGGATTATAGGTATTATTATTCTAGGAGTAGTTATATTTGGACTGACAATGTTATTCAGACCAGCTCAAGTTATTGAAAAAGTTACAGATCCAAATCGTATTATTTATACTTACGAGTGGTTCTTTAATACGCTTGCCTCAATCAAAAGTTATGAGAGTCAAGTTGAAGTAGCAGGAAAATCGGTAGAAACATTTAAGGAAGATAATAAGGATAAGGCAGATTCTTACGCTAATACTACAGAATTATCAAGATTAAGGGAGGTGCAACGGGGATTACAAAACCAGCTAATCTCAACCATTAATAGCTATAATGCTCAAGCACAAAATCTTAGTAGAGGGATTTTTAAAGACTGGAGATTGCCTAATTCGGTAGAGTTAAGTTCAGATAATAAAATAATTGAATATTATTAAAAAGGAGAGAAAATGAAAAAAATTATTGTTTGGTTTTTTGTAATAAGTTTATTTTTAATATTAGTGGGTTGTGACGATACCCCGATGGATAAAGAATATAAGTTAAATAGTGCACAAATGGATAAATTCCAACAGACGCAACCTATTCCCAAAATTGACTTTTCAAATACAAGAGATGCAGTAATAAAAAGGATAGAAAGATGGAGTGACCCTAATAAAATATCGTACATTTATCTTGTTTCTTATGGCAGAGTAATGGCTTTTTATACAGTCAAGGGAAGTGTAGAAAGCAAGAGAAGCTATTTATCCCCTGTATTACGACCTCTTGGTACTATGAATGATAGTTCTATAGTTGATGCACCCGATGTAGATGGAACGTATGGAGACAATGCGGATTCAATATTTTTCTTTAATTCGGATAATGTATATGTAGAGTGGAGTGGAGATTTCTTGTGGGTTGACCAACCATTGCAATTTGCAACACAACCCGAATTGATGTATGTTGCGCCTTTAAAATAGGCTAACCCATGGGTTAAAGTCATGCCTGCCCTGTGGCGTGGTAGCCTGAGAGCTTAAATGCTGGTACAGGAAGTTGGGTTTAATTCCCGTAAAATGCCTTCTGCTTCTTACAGACCAACTGTCAGGGCAGGCAATTTTGGAGGCAAAGATGAGTAAATATTTAAGATTTCAATTAATAGAACAGAAACCAAAGACAAAGGTTATCGCGGTACAATCTAAAACTCACCCTATTAGACTTGGAATCATTAAGTGGTGGAGTAGTTGGAGACAATATGCCTTTTTCCCGGAAACCGGGACTATATTTAATGTGGAATGTCTTAATGACATCCAATCTTATATAAAGGGGTTGCGATAAGGTGCAAAAGCAATCTTTAGAACTTTTAACACAAGTACAAGAAATAATAGATAGTTATGATTTTGCTCTGACGCTTAGGCAAATATATTATCAATTAGTGGCCAAGCAGATCATTCCTAATAAGCAGAAATATTACACAAAGTTATCCCGGCTTTGCGTAACGGGCAGGGATGAGGGGATATTACCGGAGGAAGGATTTGCTGACCGGTTAAGGGAAGTTGATAAACTAAGTTCCTGGTCTGATCTTAATGAATTTATGCAAGCGGTTAAAAGATCTTATCGTAAAAACAAATGGCAAAACCAGGATAGTTATTTAGAAATTTGGACAGAAAAGGACGCTTTGCGAAGTGTCTTAACTGAAATTACTTATCAATACGATGTTGCTTTAATGGTAACGAGAGGGCAATTATCCCGGACAGAAGTATATAGGACTGCTGGAAGATATAAGGCTCAAAGCGATAAAGAATGCTATTTATATTATTGCGGTGATTTTGACCCTTCAGGACTATCTATTTATGATTCTATAAAAAAAAGACTTATGAATTTTGGTGTATTTATCAATTTCGGAAGGATCGCTTTAACAGAAGAACAGATAAAAAAATACCAATTACCCTCAGACCCGGCTAAGCAAAGCGACCCTAATTATAATAAATTCGTTAGTATATATGGCTCTGATATGGTAGTAGAACTTGATTCACTACCGCCAGATGTACTCAGGAAGATCATTGAAGATTGTATATTACGAAATATTGATCCTGGTCCTTTGGCACAAGTAAGAAGAAAAGAGAGAGATGAGAGGATTAGATTAAATAAGTTTATAGAAAAAGGGATTTAATTAAAATGAAGAAATATAGAATCCAGGAAGGAATTGCCTGGATGTGCTTCAGTTGCAGAAAAAAGATTCTTAGTATGGACGATATGATTATGTATGATCATAGGCTTTACCACAAAAAATGTGCCTTAACATTACTGGAAAAATTAAAGAGAAAATTATTTGGAGATAAAAAGTGAAGGATTCCTGGGAAGAAAAGAAAAGAAGAGAAGAAAAGGAAGCAATATTAAGAGGAATGAGTAGGGCTGGAAAGTATTGGGGCAGAATAGGCGCATACAAACATCGAGAAGGATTTCATCCCTTAGGACTGAAAAAGGCAAATGAGTGGTTTGCTGAAGGAAAATTATTCTTTGATGATTCAGAGGAGAACAATAAAAGGAAAGCTCACTGCAAAATATGCGGCAAAGAATTAATGGTAGGAGAAGGGCATCGCATGCTTATTTATGCGTCTAACTGGTATAACTTATCCTTTTATTTTGGATGTGAAGACTGCAAACATAAATTAGAGATCACCGGTTTTGCAGAATCGGATCTTATCAGAATAGGCAATTAAAAAAGAAGAGAGGAGAAGAAAATGAAACCCGAAGAATTTATTAAATTAATGTGGGAGAGGGCACGAATAGATCAAATGAGTAAAGGACAAAAAGAGGCTGATGAAATTATAAACAAAATTTCGCAAAAGTTATATATGAATTTAAATCACGGCGCGCTCCGCAGGTTAGCAGTGCGTAGCTTAAAAGAAATACTTAAGACTCTTCCCGAGAATCCTAACGAAGAGGATATCAATATAACAGTTAAGTTTATTGAAGCTATAATTCTAACGATTATCTCATGCATTCTAAAGGGGGGGAAAATATTAACGATAACTCCAATTAAAGACAAGGACAAGAAACAACCTGGAGATAAAAATGAAATATAGATTAGGCCAGAAAGTTAAGTATAAAAGAATATCGAAAAAGATAGAGATAGATATGCAATACTGGATACCTGATGACTTTGAAGAAAATCCCAAAACAAATGAAATAGAAGAAAAGGAATTAATGAGGAGAGAACTAATTGGATTAGAAAAGGAAAGAACTGGTTATGTAATGGGTAGAAGGAGACTAACATTTAGAACTTATTTAGGGGTAGAAATAGATAGTGGAGATAATTTTGAACCACCTTCTGAATGGGTTGATATAAAAAGGCAAGAATATGGTTTTGCTTATTTAGTTGCTTATGGTATGGGTCAGACTAATTATGTTTTAGAAGAAGATTTAAAAGAGGTTAATTAAATACTATATAAAAAAATCGAAAATAAAGACTTGAATAAGAAAATTCCCATCGAATATGTAGGGTATATACCTGCTCCTTTTGGTCCTAGCAAGACGCCTCATGTGGGGTTTGTGAAAGCAACAGATGAAGACATAAGAAAGGAATATGATTCTGGAGTTGAAAGACAGTTAAAAGAGGAATCAAATCGCGTCTGGAATAAGAAAAAAGGAAGATGGGAGATTAAAAAAAATGAGCAATTATGTGCAATTAAAGAATATTCTGGATAATGAGGTAGCCATTATGATGGGTGCAATTTGTTTTGCAATTTTTTTTAGTGTATTAATTTTCGCTATGGGATTCTGTCTGGGAAGAATAATGAGGATAAAAGATTTAGAAAATAAATGGGATAAGGAACTGAATAGAATAAAAGATATTTTTAATGAATTTATGGAGGAGGCCGGAATGCCTCAAAGAATAGATGATATTAGAAGGGGGGGGGACAATAAATCTTGAAGAAAGAATCATTTGAATTCTCAAATATTTTTTCGCCAATTGCTAAGGATCTTGAAGAGCGAAAAAATAGAATTGGGGAAGAGAAAGGAGGCAGAGAAATGGAATTTAACGAAGAATATCACTTAAGGGAAAGGTCGGAATGGATTATTAACTTGTTTAGGAAGATTGATTCGTATTGCCTGACAAATATTAGAACAGGAATCCAAAGGGCATATCTCAAGACTTATATTCGCTGGACTTGGTCAGGAAAAATGTTCTGTTACGTAATAATCAAGGAAGAGGCATTGAGAATTTATTTAAAACTGAAGTATTCAGAATTAGAAAACCCACCAGCATTTATTCGTGATTATTCAAAAATCGCAAGAGGTACTTGGATAGAATTACTATTTAATGACGAAGAAGAATACCTGCAGAATGAGATGGCCCTGCTTAATGTCATTTATGCATTAATCGACAAGTCATTTAAGAGAATCACCGAAAAGCCAAAATTAGCTAGGAAAATATCTGTGAAACCTGAAGTAGAACCGATAACGAAATTAGAGCCTGTTGTCGCTATTAAAAATTTAAAAGTGAATTTGACTGTAGAAAATAACGGCTATGTAACTCTCGAGCTTAAGATTCCAAGAAATCAATTGAACAAAACTTTGGATAGAATTTTAGGTTAATGTTCGGAAAATAAAAAGCGATATTAGAAGGGGGTATTAATTAATATGGATTTAATTGAATATGTAATTAAGCATACCGAGAGAGGACCTTGCCAATGCGGGAAGTGCTTTGATGCTGTTAAAAATCCAGAAAGTAAGCAGCCAAAGGGTCATACTGCGGACCTAACACTCTTTAAAGTCAGAAAGACCAATAACCCTGATGCAGGAGAGTTTAAAAAATTGGTAGAGGAAGAATTCCCGCACTGGCTTGACGGCAAGGAGCATTCCTATCTCGAGACTGGCGGAGATATCGGAGACCAGGGTTTAGCTCTAATGACTATGGGTTTGGGAGAACTGCTGGGGATATGGGAACTAATGACCCCGAATAGTATGGTTCCGTTTTTGGATAAAGAGATAAAAATGAAGATAGCTGGAGTGGGATATATAACCATAAAAGCAAAATTGAAGGGGTAATAAAATGAAGAGAACATGTAATGGATGTAGAGCAGCTTCCATATTGAGATTTTGTTATTTAGGATACAACACCGAGATAAAATATAACTCCGGATTTATGAGTGAATTGGTTCCTTTAGAAGATTGTCCAAAGCCAGAAACAAATGCTGATTATGTAAAGACAGAGCATAAGGAGGACTTAAAATGAGCCGATTATTTAAGAAAATATTCTATTTTATAATAGGGATCTTCGATAACTTCGGACGAGGATGTAAGCTTAGGTGGCAATAATGGTTAAGAAAATAATTATTATGATAGAAATTATAATATTGTTTTTATTATTAGCCATGTCTAATAATCCTAGAGTTATTGAGGCGGGAGTCAATAATAATAAGATCGATGAACAAGAAAAGAACACAGGAGAGGAAGATATATATATTTCCGAAGAGAAAACAGCAGCGGAAGATATATATATTTCCAAAAGATATTATTATATGACCGCTACGGCATATAGCAATGACTCCCGCTGCATTGCCAAAAAATGGCATGATGGCAAAACTGCTATGGGAACTCCGATTAGAGAAGGAGTTTGTGCCATCAACGTGGATTGGATTAATGGAAAATGGCGGGTAAGAAGCCCTTTGAAACTTGGGCAAAAAATTTATATTGAAGGTATGGGGCGATTTTCGATAGAGGATACCGGATATTTTACTGATAGGAATTTTCATTTTGATTTTTGGAATATCGATATATACAAAGATGACTACGAAGAAGCTAGAAGATGGGGGATTAAAAGAATTAAAGTTTATATTTTGGAGAGAGTGAGATAAATGAATTTTTTATACTGGCTCATCGGGAGCATAGCGATGTTCTTATTTTATTGGTATTTTCTTAGATAAGAGAAAGGATTAAAAAAATGGAATTTCTAATAAAATGTGCAGGTTGGATAGCTTTGCTAGTTGGAACTATAAGCGCTGTTCTAATATTAAAAAAAATAAGAAAGAATGAAGTGAAAAAAATAAAATGAAATCTTTAGAGGAAATTAAGAAATTTTTGGAAAGCGATTGGAAAAAGGTATTTCCACAAGATAATTTTTTTTGCTGGGTAAGAAGTTCAGTAACAGAATTTAATCCGGATAGTTACAAACCAGAGCATAAAAGCAAATGCCCCAAACTAACCAAAAAAAACGTAGTTAAAGCAATGAAAAATTATATATCTTTTGCCTGGGGAAAAGCTAATGACAAAAGGGGTATTTCGGCAAACAGAAGCATAGACCATTTTAAAGGTTGGTTGTGGCTTTTAGGAGATGAAGAAAGTATTGAATATTTGAAGGCAAATTATGCCCCCTACGGCAAGCCGGGATTGGCCTATATCTGTAAAAAATACGGCTTTAAAAATGAAGATAATGGGGATGCTTCTTGTTATTAAATGGGTAATAAAATAAGGAAATGACCACCCCCCCTGCCTATCATAATGTCAAGACCAAAATAAGAGGAGAATCCGTGGAAACCAAGCCCGACAAAGTTAAAAAAGAAGTAAGTTTAAAACAGAAATTAGATGTAATTGATCGGGAAATGATTAACGATATAAAAGATAAATATTATGATTCCGCTTTGAAAGCCCAGATATGGATGTGGCTAAAAGGGAAAACAATTGCTGAGGAAAGACTAGTAGGAACCCAGGGGGGGGTTCCTACTAGTTTCTATCAATTAGAAAAGGAAACAGGGAGACATCGTGGAGATTTAAAAAGATGGCATACCTTATATGAAGCAAATACTGATAAAGAAAAATATTTAGAAGATGCAAAGCAAAAAGCAGAATATTATACCCAAAAATATTTAGAAAGTAGAAAGGGGCTAGTAATAGAAGGGGGAATAGAAGGGATAGAAGTAGAAACCCTTCCTCTGCCCAAAGGCTCTTTTGAAGTAATTGTCATAGATCCACCCTGGCCCATGGAAAAAATAAGCCGTGATATTGCAATGGCCCAGATTGGTTTTGATTATCCTACTATGAGCATAGAACAAATTGAGAATCTGACTATACCCGCTGGTGAAAATTGTCATATATTTTTGTGGACTACCCAAAAATTTTTACCGGAAGCATTTGAAATAATAGAATATTGGAATTTTAAATATATATTAACTTTTGTATGGCACAAAGAAGGAGGCTTTCAGCCCTTTAAATTGCCTCAATATAATTGCGAATTTATTTTATATGCCAGAAAAGGAACACCAAAATTTATAGATCTAAAAGATTTTTTCACTTGTTTTTATGCCAAGAGAACAGGGCATAGCGAAAAACCTGAAGAATTTTATAAATTATTAAGAAGGGTAACAGAAGGGAGAAGACTAGATATGTTTAGCAGAAGAAGGATAGAAGGATTTGTAGGCTGGGGCGATGAGATATGAATCAAAGTAATTACATGGAAAATATAATATTGGAGAAAAAATTTGGAAAAATCATCAAGTCTATTTTAGGAAATCAATTTATAACACAAGACCCTATTCGGGACCAATATGAAGGGACTGATTTTGCTATTATGACAGTTAATCCTTTTAAAATAGGTGTTCGATTGCGCCGTTACTATTACTATCAACATAATAATGGACAATATCGTCAAGAATTCACTATTCGTTGGGAATTGCCAAATGGCAATAGAACAGAAATACATAAAATTAGAGATGGTCTTGTTGATTATATATTCTATGGCTTTGTTGATGCAAAGCTAAAAAATATAATTCAATATTTTATAGGTGATTTAAAAATCTTTATATTAGCTGAGCCCAAACCATATCAGAAACGGTGGAACGATCCACCCGATTCACGTCTGGCAGTATATCGTCTATGCGATACCCCCTATATCCTGAATAAGGACTTTGTAATCAAAAGTTGGCCAAAACCTTGGTGGATGTGGTAAATCTCGAAATATGCGATGAGTTTAAATATGTCGATGGAGAAAATTTATAATAAATTTTACGATAATAATTAATGGTATCCCAACTTAAAGGAGTTAAATTATGAATGCTATAGATGCATTAACCAACTTTATGAATGCCTGGAAAGATAGTGATTGGTGGGAGATGCTTAAAAGCACCCAGAAGACCTGGAGAAGTAAAGAAAATAACGATAGTGACCTGCTAAAGAACTGGTTTTATTTAAAGGACCTGCTTACTTTTAAGATATTAAAAATAGATCAAATAAGTGATTCTTGTGTGGATATACTTCTTGGTATAAGTTATATATTCGGTGATTCAAAAATAAAGGAAACGAAGATTAGGGCTAGGATAATCTGCGAGACTGAGCCCTATAAGCCTAGCAAGGAGGGCGAGTGGGGTGTAAATCCCATTGGTATGTTAAGAGAATTTAAATCTTAATGAGGGAGATGAATTAATGAAATCTTTTGATCTTTTCAAATCATATACTGTTAATGAGATTGTAGAAATAACTGGCTTTAAGGTAGATAAAATAACCCTGCTATTAAGAAAGGGAACGCTAAAAGGCAAGAAGATAGGCCGAGTTTGGTATAGCAAAGGCTGGCAAATTAGGAAGCTAATGTCAGAAAATAGGAAGTTAGAAGAGCTAAAAAATAAATTTAGAAAAGGTTAAAAATTAGTGGATTAGTCGGGAAAAGTGTTATATGATGTTCCCCCCCAAAGGTGTTAATTATGAAACAGAAACTAAAAAATAAAAATTTAATTAAGGCAAACATTTCTATAAATTGTGGATTCATAAGCCTGCTGTTAGCGGGTAGCACCTCCACGGTCGGATGTTTGCCTTAATTTTTTTAAAAAAAGGGAAGATAATGTTTTTTCGACCATAATTTAAATATCTATCTTTTGGTAGTAAAGAGGTAGCAGATGGGTAGCAAAAATTTTTATGCTAAAAGATTCTATTTCGCTCCGAGAAAGTGTAAAAAATTTTAGTGAAAGGAGTTACCATGGGTGGACACTTAAAAAATAGTTATTATTTCAGTCACGACACTAATGCCAGCAGGGATGAAAAAATATTAGCCATGCGGGTAGACTACGGATGGGAAGGCTATGGCTTGTTTTGGGCGATTATTGAAGCGATGGCGGAGGCGACAAATTATAAATTAAGATTTGCTAATGGCGAGCCTGACAACATAGACATAGCCGGATTGGCCCTAAATTTTCGCGTTTCTAGAAAAAAATTGGAAAAATTTGTAGAAAATTGCATAAAAAAATATAAATTATTTGTTTTTTCCAAAAATAAAAAATATTTTTTTTCAAAAACTTTAAGAAGACGATTATTGATAAGAAATAAAAAGACAAATAAATTAAGGGTTTCAGGCAAAAAGGGAGCAAAAAAGAGGTGGAATGGCGATAGCCACCCCAATGGCCACCCCAATGGCAAGGAAAGGAAAGGAAATGAAATAAAAGGAAATACATTCTCTTGTCAGGGCTCTAAAGAGAGCCCTGACTCTGATAATACCAAAATAGCCTATAAAGCAACTTGTTATTTAATAGACAAAATTCTAGCTAATAATCCCAGGGCAAGAGTGCCTAATAAAGACCCGACTGATTCTTTAATGAAAAAATGGGTTGCTGAAATGGAGAAACTCCATCGACTCGGACCAGTAGGGGTAAAAGAATCTGAGCATAAGGGATATAGCTGGAAAGAGATAAAAAAGATAATTGATTGGTGCCAGGATGATAATTTCTGGAAAGCAAATATACTTAGTACCGCTAAATTAAGAGAGAAGATAATAACCTTGGAAAATAAAATGGGGACATCAAAACCAAAAATATCTATGGAGGAATCTTTAAAAAAGATGGAAGAGGATGGATAAGAAAAACTTTAATGAGATGATGGGAATATTCGGTAAGGTGTACGAAAAGAGTCTGGCCCCCGACGTCTTAAAGATATATTTCGAAATGTATCAGGAAATACCCAACGATAAAACCAAATTTATTATCAAAGAATGCCTTAAAAGATGCAAGTACTTTCCCAGGCCCGCTGATGTTTTTGAGTGTCTTGAAGAAGAAAGTCAGGTTTCTGAGTTGCCCGATCTAGAATAGGGAGAAAATTATGTTACCTCAAGGACTAGAAAAATTACGGAATATAGAGGCAGAACAAGCTTCTTTGGGTTCGATGTTGCTATCCCCGGGAGCTGTCTATGTCAGCGTGGAAAGTCTGGAGCCTAATGATTACTATAAGACTTCTCATAGCAAAATATATCAGGTGATCCTCGAACTATTCAATAAAAATATAGCTATAGATTTGGTGACCTTATCAGAAGAATTACAAAATAGAAATGAATTACTAGACATAGGAGGAACAACTTATCTGACCCATCTAATGAACAGTGTTCCGACTCCCGAGAATATAGAGTTCTATAATCAAATAATTAAGAAAAAATCTAATCAGAGAAAAATCTTATTTATTTTAGAAGAACTAAAATTAGAGAAGATAGATACTCAGGAGGCACTTGAAAAAATATCCCTGATACCGGTAATCGAGATAAAGGAAGAAAACCTAAAGACACTATTAAAAAATACCTTGAAGATATCAGCAGAAGGGGTAGCCCACCGGTTTAAGATGGGCCACCTTAATAAATACCTCGGGGGGGTAGATAAAGGAGAAATAATAACTATTGGTGGATTTACCAGCCAGGGGAAAACTTCATTCGCTATACAACTGGCTATAGATTTTATAGATATCGATGAAGAAAAGAGAGTTCTTTATTTATCTTCGGAGATGACTCCACTAGAAACTTCCCGGAGATTATTATCAAACTTGATGCCCAAGAATATCATGGACTTTAGAAAGGGAAGATTTGACGAAGGAGATAGAAAGGCTTTGGACAGCATTGCTACCATAGTAGGGGATCATTGGAATTTTAATATCAAGAAGGTATTCGATGTGTCGGAAATAAAGAAATATATACATAAGTATGATCCCGAAATAGTATTTATAGATTACCTCCAGAACCTGGACAGAAAGGGGGCACAAACAGACTACCAGAAAGTAACGGGAAATATAAAGGACCTGCAGACCATCACTTTAAGCAGGGAAATAACCACCTTCGTTCTAAGCCAGCTATCGAGGAATAAAAATTCAATCAGAAAGCCTAAACTTTTTGATCTTCGAGACTCGGGGAGGATTGAGGAATGCTCTAATATCGTCATCTTTGTTTACTGGGAAGAGAGGATTAAAGAAAAGACTGAGATGAGGACAGGCGGTGAACCGCCAGAAAAGATGGAGATTCTGATTGCAAAAAACAGAGATGGCACGATTGGAAAATTTACCTTAGATTTTTATCCCGAATATTGCAAGATCCAAGAACGGGAGCGGAAAGAATATGAGTACTAAACAAAGCACAAATCAAAAGAATAAGATTCATGGAGATAATAAATGGGAGGCCTATGAACGGTACAAGAAGGAGCTGTCTTGGAAATATGGCTGGGATTCGAAACAGAATCCGGGCAGATATGAGCGGGCAATAAAATTATTATGTAAAATAATAAAATTATGAGATCCAACAAAAAGGAACTTTTTTCGAAGGAGAAGAGGGATATAGCAATGAAAAAAACTTCTGGAGGAGAAAAAAAACGTGGCCGGAGTAAGGAAAAGTGTCAGAGATATCGGGACCAGAATCGCTGGGAAAAGAATAAAATTAGGAAATGGAAAAAGCTAATAAAAAATTTATCTCCGGATAATAGCATGAAAAAACAGCTGGAAAAACGAATTAAGGAGGTCGAAGGATGAGAAAACAAAGTAGAGATGATAGATTGAAAAGATTAAAAGAGAGTCGATGTCCGATTCACGGAATAGCTATGGGGCAAGTTGATATATTTGATGATAGAATTACTTTTATTATGGAATGTCCCAGAAAGGATTGTAATATTCGAGCCTTTGAAATAGATGCAGAAGATGGGTCGATTGTGAGTATAACCTTATTATCAGAATTTAAATATTTGTTAAACAATTTTAAAGAAAAGGAGAGTTGAAAAATTTGTTAATTATTGGTCTTTTATTAGTTTTCATTATCACCCTTTTAGTTATGATTCTATGTGCCCTTGGAGATATAGAGAAAGAGGTGAGAAAGGAGGATGAAGATTGAGAAAATTTGAGAATCTATTAATCGCATTTATAGTCATATTTATAGTCATAATGCTTTTAGTAGGGTTATGGGTCTTGTATTTAAATTTTAAGATAGACAAGAACGAACTTCTAATTAAGATTTTAATTAGCCGGGATGGGACCAGTGTAGAGCTAATTGGAGCGATACAGGACAGGCTGGAGAGGCTGGAAGAAAAATATAGTGATTTTGGAGAAGGCAGAGGATTGCAGCTATTAAGAGGGTATCCTTAACTAGGATAAAGGGGGGCGGAATAAGAGATTAAAAAATTAATTAGAAAGGAAGGCAGTATGCAGAAAGCGATCAGAAAATATCTCAAGAAAGAGGCTGAAAAGATAGATGGCAGCATGGGCGAAAATTATATCAATCAGACTTTCGATATGCTCGATTCAGAAATTGACAGGGCAAAAAGAAGGGAGATTAAGAGGGCCAGAAGGAAGAAGTTAGGAGAATGGAAGCGGATAGAGAAAATGAATTGCGGGCATAGTAAGAAAAGAAGCTCGAGGAGAAAAATAAAAAAAAAGTATTTTTATTAGAGGTTAAATAAAATGATAATAATCAGGAATATTCTTATTTTTTTACTTTCAATTTCTATGTTATTTGTATGGATAGACCAATTTAAAAGAAGTAGAATGCTGAATGAGAGACGAAAAAAAAGAATTAATGATAGACAACAGGAACTAAAGCCAGAGATGCGAGATTCAATATTAAAAAGGGGCTAAAAGGCAGATTAAGGATGAAAGTTAGGAATCGGCTTTTGGATAAAAGAGAATATAAAGGGCGATTGACCGAGGCAGCAGACAAAATGTGCCCTTGCCAGATTTGTTGGAATCCCCACGATTGCGGGTACAGAGCAGGTGACGGTAAATGGATAATGATAATGCGTTGTGTGACGAATCATAAAAGTGGCTGCCCACGTGATATTAATAATGAACTGCCAAGACCGATTCATATTATTCGTGCAAAGGCGGGAGGAAGAGGACAGACAAGGATATGCCTAAGATGTGGACAGAAGGTAGTTATTGGGGAATGTGATTTTATTACATTTGAGGCGTATAAAAAAATTATGAGGAGGCAAGACAATGTTTCCCACCATAAAGACTTATTATGAACAGGTAAGAAAGAATAGCGAATTCGATGATTTTTCAAAGAAACTTAAAAAAAATATTGAAAAATTAGTCGTAATAAATAAAAAATACTCTTGGGAAGATGAGGCTGATGTAAATTTTAGAAAGGCTGTGGTGAAAGGAAATGAAAAATAAAATAGGCTGGTGTAACCTCACATTTAATCCAGTGTGGGGCTGCTTAAATTATTGCCCATATTGTTATGCGAGGAAGATAGCGAGTTTCCGTTATAAGCAAATGGTTGAAATTGAGTTTTGTCATCATTGGAAAAAACATCCCACCTGGGCCTGGACCGGAGATTATTTGTCCGGATTAAAAGATTTTAAACTTACGTTTTTAAGAGCTCAATTTGATAAGAAATTCCCCCAAAAGACCCAAAAGATATTCGTTGGATCAATGAGCGAAATTTATTATTGGGAAGATAGATGGTTGGAAAAAGTATTAGAAAAAGTAAAATTATATCCCCAGCATATTTTCCAATTTTTGACAAGATATCCGGAAGTTTACGATAGATATATTTTCCCGAAAAACTGTTGGCTAGGGGTAACCATAACAAGAGAAAAAGATTTTGAGAGAGGAATACCTTATCTATTTGTTACGAGTTGCAATATAACTTTTGTATCGGTTGAACCCATTCTTGAGCATATTAACCCTAGACCATTTTCAAATGCAAATATTGATTGGGTGATCCTGGGAGCTGAAACCGGGAATAGGAAAGGCAAGATCATACCAAAAAGAGAATGGATTGAAGATATAGTTAACTATTGTAGATATAAAGATATCGCGGTTTATCTAAAGGATAGCTTAAAGGAAATTTATCCGGCAGAGATAAAAGAATTTCCGGAAGGAGTAAGGAAATGCCTACATTAAAAGATAGGATTGCCGAAATACTTTCAGATTGTTCAAGTACATATAAGCTTGGACATAAAATGCATTTAAACATTGTAGTATTAAAAAGAATAATGGATGAGATTGATAAAGAGCAGAAAATATTAGGGCCTGCTTTGCATTGGTTTGCGGAAGAAATGGAAATAGATTTAAGGAGAAATGAGCATAAAGGTGGTTGGCTTGATGGCGAATTAGATTATTACCGGGGAAAAGCTTTGAAACATTTGACGGCATTGGAAAATATTGATTTAATAAAATTTAAAACAATTATCAGTAAGAAACACGCAATAGACCATTGCATTAAATCCGCAAATTATATGATGATGATAGCACACAATTTGATAGAAGAACTAAAAAAAGAAGTTGAGAAGAAGGAAGAAAAAGATGAATGAAATGCAGATACTTAGGATATTTGTTGAAGAATTTAGTCCAGTACATCAAGGACTAACAAAGGATATGAATTATGATGAGCTTTTTGAAGTAGTTGCCGAGATAGTAGAAGAACATTTCAGGACAAAAGACTAATAAAAAAATCAATGAGAAGAAAATTAGAAGATGAGCTTGATGATTTATGGAGAGAGATAGTCTATCTCCAATATAATTTTACCTGTGAAATGTGTGGGAAGAAGATGGCTCCAGAGGAATGCCATGCTCACCATATTATATTCAGAAGCAATTATAACGTCAGATGGGATAGAAAGAATGGGAGTCTCTTATGTAACTATAATCATAATGAAGCTCCGAATGCTCCCCATCGAGATAATAAGAAATATCTTGAATGGTTGAGAGAACATAGATGGGAAGGGCAATATGAGGAATTAATAAGAGAATCAGGAGAAAAAGGAGGTGCGAACAAATTAGAAATTCTGGAGTTAATGCAATTAAGGAATCAGTTGAAGTATATAAAAGGGAGCCTGGAAAAAATCAGGAAGAACTTAGAACAGTCAGCATTCATGAGAGGATAGTAGCATTAAAAGATGACATAGAGATGAAGTTCATTAAGCTGGGAGGGTATTTGAAACTCGTCAATGATAATAAATTGTATAAAGAAAAAGGTTGTGAAACTTTTAATGAATATATAGCGATGCCAGAACTGGCCTTTGAGAGAAGTACCGCTTATGCGATTATGGGGGTATACGAAGATTTTGTTGAAAGCAATTTGTCCGAAACTTTGGACATTGAGGGTATACCATACTACAAGTTGAATCGGATACGCCAATTTAAAGATGAGCCGATAGAGAAATTCGAGGAATGGGTATTAAAGGCAAGAGAAAATTCCCTATCTGATTTGAATGCTGAAATAAGGATAGCGAGAGGAGGCGGAGAAGAAGTCTATGTCCCGGTTAAGAAATCATATTCAGTCATATGCCCGAAATGCGGATGTCAATTCGAGCATGTAATATGAAAAATGAAAGAATAGAGCTTTTAAAAGATGAGGAGGCAAGCTATGGATAATTTAACCTTAATGTGCTTTAAAGCAATTGAAATTCAAAAACTCTGCCAATATAAAATAGGCGATAGGGTCTATTACTGGGATGGCGGGCATTTTAGTAACAAATTTATATTAGATGAGATAGCGATATACGAGCATGAGGATTTACATAAAGAGGTTTTGGGTAATACAAAATTATGGATTGCCAGCAAAGAATGGGATGAATTAACTGGGATCTATATTTGGAAGCCCTACCAGGGACAGTTACAGGAGATGCTATTCCCAAAAGATTGGATCCCAAGAGAATGTATGATAATTATGCGAAAGTTTCAATATTTTTACGAGCAGAACTGTGATGGTTTTACATCATTTGAAGAACTTTGGCTTGCCTTTGTTATGTATGAAAAATATAGCAAAATCTGGAATGGGGGAGAGTGGGAGGCAATTAAATGAATAAAAATTTAGAAGAATTAGAAGAAATAAAGGAAGATTATATCAAACGAGATTCACCGCGAAAAGTTTTTATGGACATTGAAGATGCTTTGAATATATCTAAAGTTATGAGAACAACTATAAAAATACTCAAAGATTTTGAAAAAAGATTAGATAAATTAGAAGGGGAAAGAGAAGGACTGAGGCCTAGGATAAGACTTATAAAAAGTCCAGAATTAATCAAAAGCGGTCACGGCCTGAGACCAAAGACAAAAAGGCCGAGACCTAAACCGAGACCAAAAATTATATACAATTATAAAATGGGTGGAACAGATCCGGATTAAAAAAGATAAGGAGGAAGAGAAATGCCAGAACTAAACAAAACTGCAGAATGCAGGAAACCAGCGAGTACTGGAGATGTATCGAAAATCATTCTCTCTATATTAGACAAGATTAAAGAGCTGGATATGATTATATCCGAGGTGAATAGCGAGCTGGTTGGTTCCCCGATGGAAGTACAGGGGGAAAAAGTCTTGACTAAGAAGGCTTCAGAAGGATGGATTGAAGATAATTATAGAGTACTCTGTGAAATTAGGGGACAAACAAACAGGGCATTCGAGAAAATGCAATTATTAAAAAGCCGATTAAAAACGGAAAAATAAGGGAGAGAGTGGGTTTGCGAGTTGCCTGCCCTCGTTAAAAAGGTTGACTAAAAATCTAAATAGGCGGCAAAGCACTAAATATATCATGTATTTTAAAGAATTATTAGATAAAGTGTGTCTCTGCTCTAATGAACCGGAAAGCTATAATAAAAGTGCTTAAATTGCTGCAATAAAGATGCTTCCGGTAGAACATGGCGAGACAGAATGTTAAGGAGAGCCTTCTAAAAAAAAAGAAAAGGTAAAGAAAAGGTGCTTTTGCCTCGCCAAAAGAAAAGTATCGATATATAGAACGCTGATAGGTAACTGTAGACTGGGGACTTATTACTAAATATATGCTTCTAATATTAGATGAGCAATATAATTAAATATGAAAGATGGGCAGAGAGCTAGAATGCCTATTGATTTTTATTTGGTGAATGCCTCTGTCCATCTTGAATGGTCGGAGTACTATCAAAAACGCGTAAAATGTTTTTTATCAATTGACTATCTCCGCCCAAAAAAAAACGGAAAGCTAAAGCGATAATGCTTAATATGCTGATCAAGATTTGCTTCCGGATAAAAAGATACTGTGAGCAGAATGCTACTAATTCGATATCAATAGACTAAAGAATGTTTGCTTCTGCCTTAATGAAAGCTGGGACAGGCAAAGAGCTAAAATTACAATGACTTATTCGTTTAGGCCAGAATTACCTTTGTCTATACTAGAGATTAAAAAAAATATGTCTCCGCCTGACGAAACGGAAAGCTATCTTAGGGATGCTTAATATGCTACCTTGAACTTGCTTCCAAATAAAAAAAATACTGCAGGCAGAATGCTAAGCTCAATATGCGAAAAAAAGCTATACCGAATTTGCTTCTGCCTTGCTAAAAGAAAGGTGATTTAAAATGTATTTTGTTAAATGGTCCATTAAAAAAGAATTAAAGGTTTTTGATCTTAAGAACGAAAAATCTAAAACTATGACCCCGAGCGTCGGAGAATTTTCTAAATTTCTGGATAAGATTGAAAAGGAAAATTCCTTCTATTTTGAGGAAGGTGGTGGAGACTCTTTTAAACTTTTAGCCAAAAGAAGAGGCCACCAGGTATTTACCTCACCGGGGATCAGGACTAAAGAGTGCCGGGAGGGCCTGAAGTTACCAAAAACAGATAAGAATGATGCATCTGCCATAAAAATTTTAATTAAGGAAAATCCCGAGGATTTTTATGAATTCAAAGAGCTAGACGAAATAACTGCCCGGATCAGCATAATATTCAAAGAGCGTGCTGATACCGAAAAGATTATGGTGGCGACTAAATTAAGGCTGTTTGCTCTTAAGAATAGATTGGAGTTAGTGAATCTGAACGGATACGAGAAAGAGGCGATGGAGAAAAAAGAGGCGGTTATCCGGGCTCTGCAAGAAGATTTCGAGCTTCAGACTAAGCTATTGCAGGCAGAAGTCAGAAAACACCCTATCTGGAGTGATTATCTAAAAGGCATAAAGGGAGTGGGACCAGCCGTAGCCGGTGGTCTGATAGCTGGGATCAAAAGAGCTTCTCGATTTACCGATAAGTATGCCTTGAGACACTACGCCGGAATGGTGACTAAGAAAGGCGATCAGAGTTTTAATCATCAGTTAAAGAGGGCATTATTTCATTTTGCCGAACAGATTATAAGACAGAATACTCCGATCTGGCGAAATTTATATGATGAGATAAAAGTATACTATGGTGATAAACACCCGGATTGGAAAAAGGGTAAGGTAAATAACTATGCCAAGAAATTCATCCAGACAAAATTTTTGGGTGAGTTATATGAAGAGATGAAGATGGTGGAGAGATAATGCTAAAAGCAATATGCTTTTTTAGGCTAGAGTATGATTGCTTATCTCTTATCTAAATTTCTCAAAAAAAAAGAAAGGAGAAAAAATATGCTAACGATCTTTAAATATCCGATTCCCATAGAAGACCATTTCATTTTAGAATTGCCTAAAAATGCTAAAATACTAACGGTTCAAACCCAAAGAGGTACTCCTCAGTTATGGGTAATGGTAGATTCAGAAACAGAGAAAGAGGCTAGGCATTTTAGGTTAAGTGGAACGGGTCACCCTCTGGGTGAAGATTACCTTAGAATCATTAATTATATAGGAACTTTTCAAATAGAAAATGGGGCATTAGTATTTCATTTGTTTGAGATTAAGAAAGGAGAATTTTAAAAATGAACGATTTTTATTGGGGAAAGAAAGAAGAGCCACCCAAAGAAGACTCGAAGTCTCAGCAAGAGGAGAAAACCCGTCCGTCTTTTATTGAAGTGGTGGAGAATAGAATTTATTTCTATTCTGATATCAATACGGATAAAATTTTACAGCTTAATCGAAATTTAAGGAATAAAGGAATCGATTTACAACGGGAAGCAATGGTTCAGGAACGGGAGCCTGCCAACATGTTTCTTCATATCCAAAGTTATGGAGGGAGCATCTTCGCGGGAATGGCAGGAATGGATGAGATTATTAAAAGTATCGTTCCTGTACATACGATGATTGATGGATGTTGTGCTAGTGCAGCAACATTCTTAAGTATTTGTGGAAAGAAAAGATTTATCAATCGACATGCCTATATGCTCATCCATCAATTGAGTTCCTTTATGTGGGGCAAGTATGAGGAGTTTAAGGATGAGATGCAGAACCTGGATAAGATTATGGTGATGATAAAAAAGGTATATGGAGAATATACAAAAATCCCGACGAAGAAACTCGAGGAAATATTGAAACACGATCTGTGGTTTGACGCTGACCAATGCCTGGAATATGGATTGGTGGATGAAATTGTCGTTTCTTAGTAAAGAATATATAAGATTTGATGAGCGAGGCCATAAAGATATAAAACTGAAACCATTTCTAAAACCAGCCTTGGAAATGGTTATGAAAAGATATTTGAAAAAAGAAAGGAAGGTAAAAAAAATGACAAAAGAAATAATAAAGTTGAATTATGATTATGAGAAAGTGGTTAAAGAATTTGAAGAATGGCTTGTGGAGAGGATTACTTATCTAGATGATGAGGTAGATATTAAAGAGAACAGAGATATAAGAGTAGCTGAATTTTATCGTATCCAAACTAAATTTAATTCTATCAAACGAAAATATATGTTTCTAAAATAATTTATCAAATATATTTAAAAAAAAAGAGGTTTTTTATTATGAATAAACACTATAGACATGGAGATATCTTATTAATAAAGATTGATGAGTTACCTAAGAACATAAAATTCAAAACTAAAAAGAGCAAAGTAATTTTAAAAGGAGAAGTAACGGGACATGCTCACAGATTAAAAGGAAATGCTAAGATTTTGGAAGTAGCCGAAAGGATTGCTAATAATCTAATTGGAGTCTGGGATGGACAGATGCTTGTGGCGAACACCATTACGGCAGAACCAAAATCACAAGTAATAGGCTATGCAGTGGTTAAAGAACCGACAGAATTAATTCACGAAGAGCATAATACCATAACTTTGCCTGTTGGAACTTATGAAATTAGACGTCAGCGCGAATATGATGCCAATTACATTAGATATGTGGAAGATTAAAAGAAAGAGAGACAAAGGGGAATATGATACAGAATATACCAGATTCGGTGAGGACTAAATTAAATTCATGGAAGACCGGGGAGAATATAAGGCATACCGAATACGGGGATTACTATATACTGGACGAGATTATAAGTGAGGTGGATTTAAGATCATCAAGTTATAATCCCTATACTATCGATCTATATTTTGAGACAGAAGAGCGAGGATTAAGCATTTTTCATATAGTGATACCTCCGGTAAATTTGAATAGCAGAATTCATACCATAATACTTTTTCCCTGTGATACGACTCTGAGAATTCTAAATAAAAGAAACTTAGCTGAAATACTCTCCGGGGATAAAAACTTACTCAGTAACCTTCTGGATATAAGACTAATTCTTGGAGAGGGTTTTGGAAGGCCTTTAAGTTTGAGAAGGGACGATGATGCACTTTATGAATTTAAATATATTCTAAAACGATACATTCAGGATTTAGAAACGAAGATAAAACTGGAGATGGGCTATCCCATAATATTTGAAGATATAGAAAAAACAGAAAATCTGGAGTTAAGAGAACGAATACTCCAGGAATTCGGCTATGAGAATTATATTAGGGAAGGGTTTAAAAAAGGTAAAATTAACTATCTCATTATTGAAGACGAGATTTTCCAATATAATAACCCGGGGAGTAGTTTTTATAGAATCCCAGAAGGTTATTTTAACAACCGCGACGATAAAATAATATTTCTGACAGAGGATATAGCCTTCTTGCAGGTTAAAGATTCTTCGAGCGGGAAGGTGTATTTTCTCAAAGTACCTCCTGATATGAGGAGTGTACAAGAGGCAAAGGCCTGGACGTTTGGATTAGAGAAAGAAGAGTACAATCCTGAAATAGAAACTTAGAGGATGCGATAAATGAAAAAACATATATCGATAAGTGATGAAGAGTATAATGACATTTTACAATGGCTAAACGAGGAAATAGATATTAGGACTGAATCACTTTGCGAAGAGCAAATTATAGCAATGAGAAATACTTTTTTATTCCAAAGATGGCGGTTGAGGAAAGCTTATTCTGAACTTGCGGCAGCCATGAGAGAGATCCGTTTAGGTTCTATCCTGATATCGATTATAGAAGGAATCAATAAAATATTTGAAAAGATATTCTGTTAGGGAAAGGAATTAAATAATGACATACAATAAAAAGATTAAAGTAGAATTAACTATCAGAGAGGATTTGGATGTGCGTCAACTTTTAGAAGATCTAAATGATTGGATGATAGAGAAAGATTTTATTGACCCCATAGTTCCGATAAATGAATTTCCTAAAAAAATATAGGAGAAAAGAATGGGGGAAATAGAGGAGATAATAAATGATGGATTTTTTAGAGATATATAATCTAGGAAGGGTAGTTACCTTTAAGGGCGAAGACTATTTTATTCTAAAGATCTTAGGAGGAGGCCATGCTTTAGCTAGGAAAACTAAAGATATTTTGCCCGCTCCAGTTTATGAGATAAAAATAGAAGTGGATGAGGGCAAATTGAAAGGGAAAGGAATGACAAAATGAAAAAGACAATTGCAATCGATTTTGATGGTGTTATCCATAAATATTCTAAAGGTTGGCAAGATGGCGAAATATATGATGAGCCGGTAGAGGGAGCATTGGAGGCAATTATTGAACTATTAGAAAAAGGTTATAAAGTATCTATATTCACTACACGAGAATATACTGCTGTAGTTAAAAACTGGATAATGGATAAAATGGATAAGTGTAAAGAATTAGAAGGTAAGCGTTTTGATATAGATAACTTTGAAGTTACCAATAAAAAGCCGATAGCCATAGCTTACATTGATGATAGGGGAATACGCTTTACAAATTGGAGAGATATGTTGAATTATTTTTAAAAGAAGAAAATCTTATAGAAAGAATATGCTTAAACGTAAAGGAATTATAAATGAAGATAAATGAAGTCAAACCGGGACAAATTTTTACTACTGATAACACCCTCACATATCCAAAGCTAAAACTTCATAGGGGATTTATAAGCATGAGGACACAATATGTTTATTTATGCAAAGGGGACGTTTTGGCTTGGCCACTATCGGAGACTCAACTTAGAAAGGTTATGAGCGATTGGAGAATGAGCCAGGAAAAATTTGACAAATATAAAGAGGAGTTAATCAAGAAATATGACATTTCGGAGGCAATTAAATGAAAATAGATTTATCTAAAAAGGAGATAGAGACCTTAATAAAATGTATAGATACAGCCATTATGTTTTATATTACCCATCAGTGGGATACTTATTCAGAGGAAACGAGGGAAAAAAGAAAATTAGAAGGCATTTCATTGAATAAATTAAAAGAAAAATTTATAAAAACAATAATGAAAGAAACTGATCCAAATTGAAAAAGAAAGGAAGAATGAGATGACTAACTTAGAGTATTTAGAGAAAATTAAAGATAAAAAATATAGAAAATTATTAGCTGAGAAAGTCGAACATTCAGCATTTTTAAATCGCAAGGAAAGAGAGATAATTGCTTTAGAAATTATAGCAGAGGAATGTTGTTTAATAAGAGGAATATTAGAAGAAAAATTCCAGATATATCGAATGGGCAATCCTTAAAAAAGGAGAAATAATAACAAATGAAAACAGTAATTTTTTTATGTATTGGATTTCTAATTGGGATGTTATTTTTACATTATATTTGGATGAAAAAAATTCTGCCTTGGCTTTCATTTTGGGTTCAAGTAATGGAACATGATTGGAGACACCGCACAGCTCGGAAAAGAGCGGGGAAATAAAATTAAGAGAGGAGCACAATTAAATGGTTATTAAAGGACTGAATAGTAGTAAAAAATTACATAAGCTAGGGAATAAAAATAGAATGACGGATTATAATTTACAATGTATTAATTGCAGAAAAGAACGAAATATAAATTTAGTAGCACATCGAAATGATAAAGAATATATCACCGGATTTCTAGTAATTTGTAATGATTGTCTTAGATTATTAGAGAAATTGAATAAAACAATTAAGATGGTTATAGAGAATGAATAATTAAAGTTAGAAAGGGAGCTTGATCAAATGAATAAACAAAGCATAGAGATTCTTAATGCGATAACTAAATATAATGATCTTCACATAGCCGATAAACGCTTAGTTATTATTGAGTCAAGAGATACAGGTTTTTCAAGTGGAAAAAAAGGACCCTATTTATCATTTGAAGATTTAACATCTGAAGATTTCTTTGAAGTTTATAGATACAAAAAAGGCCTACAAGAAAATGAAGATAGGAAGGGAAAGTGATTAAATGAACAAATTAAGCTCTCTAAAAAAGAAAAAATGGCTCAAAGATAGGCAAAGAGCCAAAAAAATAAAAAAGCAGCACAATTATGTATATAAAACGCATAAAGGTACTGCTGCTTTCTATCTTCAACAGAATTTGGAAGATCAATCTATACAAGCAGAGAAGGAAAAGATGATTGAACAAAAGACAAAGAGGGAGATATTAAATGAAATGTAAAACTTGTGGCAAAGATACTGTTGGGAATATGAATTTTTGTTATAGATGTTTGAATGATTGGTCGGAAATGAGAAAACAAATATGGAATCATCACGAGAAAAAATACGGGAAACTATCTATTGATAATTTAAAGATTCGTCAAAAAGATACAAAAAGACTTGAAGCGATATGGAGAAAAGATAAAAATAAATTCCAAGAAATATTAAGCAAAGGAGATGATTAAATGAAAATTTATAAGGGAAAAAGATTAAATCCAGAAGAAGGGACTATTTCTAATGTTGTAATCACTGTCAATAGCGAGCCATTAACACACCATATTTATCATAGTCCCGATGGTTTTAATTGGGGGTATGGGGGCTCAGGACCTGCCGACTTGGCAAGAAGCATTTTGTGGGATTTTATTGGGACAGAACCAACTCCCGGTTTATATCAGGACTTTAAATTTCGCTTTGTATCGGGCTGGAAAGACGAATGGGAGATTACTTCGGAAGAAATTCAAAATTGGCTAGACAAAAGGAGATGATTAGATGAAGTTTAAAGTAGGATATGAAAATATTAAAGGATTTAGCAGCCCAGTAAAGAAAGCAGAAGAAACTAATAATTGGACTAGGTGGGCGATTTTTGTGACAGTAGTGATTATGGGAGTTTCGGCGATATTAAAAATATTAGGGAAGATCTAATGAAGAATACTACTTGTGATGGAGAAAT
>Ga0307378_10001894_pt1 | contig 33091 bp, 33 predicted proteins | sample UN1MG_FD_202238 | JGI IMG/M metagenome (GOLD analysis project Ga0307378, IMG submission 202238) | Soil microbial communities from Risofladan, Vaasa, Finland - UN-1 | ecosystem: Environmental > Terrestrial > Soil > Coastal area > Acid sulfate soil | place: Finland: Risofladan, Vaasa | collected... | reverse complement strand
ATACAAAGCCGATAAAACTGGGATTCGTCGTTGCGGAGTTCAACCGTGACATCACCTATATGATGGAGATTGAAGGAAGAGAACATGCAGCGTTTCTCGGAGCAGAAGTGACCGAGTCTCTGTATGTTCCGGGGGCATATGACATGCCGCTGGCAATCAAGAAGATGCTGCAGGCAGGAAAAGTCGATGCAGTCGTTACTATCGGCTGTGTTATTGAAGGTGCTACCCAGCATGATGATATTGTCGTTCAGCACGCAGCCCGAAAAATTATCGATCTCTCGCTTGAATTTGGCAAACCGGTAACTCTCGGTATATCCGGGCCCGGTATGACGCGCCTTGAGGCAAACGAGCGGATCGATTATGCAAAGCGTGCTGTCGAATCTGCCATCAAACTTGTCCAGCGATTGAAATGAGGCAGCTCTCAGAGAAGATTGCTGCCGTCTCACCTTCCGCAACCCTGGCGATCTCCGACAAGGCAAAGAAGATGCAGCGGGAGGGCATTGATGTCATCAGCCTCTCGATAGGTGAGCCGGACTTCGATACCCCGCGGCATATCAAGGATGCCTGTATTGATGCACTGAACCGGGGCGAGACGCATTATACACCGAGCAATGGCATTCCTGAACTCATTTCTGCCATCAGCGAGAAGATCAGAAACGAGAACCATTTTCCCTGCACCCCTTCGCAGGTGATTGTCACGTGCGGTGCCAAGGACGCGATCTACGAGGCTATGGAAGCCGTCCTGAACCCCGGCGATGAAACGATCCTGCTCACCCCTGCATGGGTATCGTATGAACCCTGTGTCCAGATCGCCGGGGGAAAGATTGTCAAACACGCGGTAAATCCAAAGACCTTCCAGCTCGATGATTCCCTGTTAGAGCGGGTGAATGCAAAGACCAAGATGATCGTCGTCAACTCGCCTTCAAACCCGTCGGGTGCTGTCTTTGACAAACAATCCATGCAGCTCATAGCGGATCTCTGCCAGGATTACGATATCTACGCGATGTCAGACGAGATCTACGAGAAAATGGTATACGGCAAGGAACACATCTCGCTTGCCGCGCTCTGCGATATGGCGCAGCGCACAATCACCATCAACGGGTTCTCCAAGGCATACGCGATGACCGGCTGGCGGCTTGGCTATGCAGTTGCACCGGTTGAAATCATCCGGGAGATGTCCAAGGTACAGCAACATTCAGTCAGCCAGGCAACCACGTTTGCGATGTGGGGTGGGGTGGCAGCACTCAAAGGGGATCAGCGCTGTGTTGAGGAGATGCGTACTGAGTTTGACCGGCGGAGAAAATACGTCATCTCTGAATTGAACCGTATGGGCTACGAGACTGCGCCGGCAGACGGGGCATTCTATGCGTTTGTCAAAGTCAGTGGCGATGATATGGCGATTGCTACCCGCTGGCTCGAACAGGGGCATGTGGCTGTAACTCCGGGTAGTGCCTTTTATGCCCCCGGCTGGCTACGGCTCTCGTATGCAACCTCGATGGAAAAATTAAAGGACGCTATCGATCGGATCCGAAAGCTTATCGGAAATTAATTCCCGTTCAATTTTCGGTCACGTTTTTTCTTATCTTTCTTCCACCAGATCTTTGCAAAAGTTGAAACGCCGGAAACAACAATAACATCATCCTCATGCCGGAACAATGGTGAAAGATAGCTGTCAAGCACTATTTCCTGTTCTGGTGTTGTGACATTAAACCGGTGCCGGAAAAATACGGTCATCTCATCGGGTGTTGTAAAACGGTACTCTTTTTTGAGGGGGAGCATTTCGATATTTGCATAGATGCCCAGCTGGTACAGGACACCAAAGAGGCAATCTGCCTTTGGCCCCGGATAGTATCTTGAACCATGCAGAGGTTCCCAGAGATCTGCATACATGCGCTCCCAGAAAGGCATGTCAACAAACCAGAACAGGTACACGTAATCGCTCGAAGCGGCATCCATCTTTTCAATCGCATCCCGGATATCCTTCATGGTAAGAGAAAGCGAGGCGATCACTATGTCATAATATCCGGAAAGATCACAGGTGATATCAATATCTTCCCAACGTTTCTGGATGCAGGTTACATTGATGATACCCTCTTGCCTGGCACGTTCGTTGAGGACAGAGACCATTCCCGCACCGGGTTCAACCGCGGTTACTTCTTTGACCAGAGGTGCAAGTGGTATGGCCAATGTACCGGGCCCGGCGCCAATGTCAAGCACCCGTGAATTTTTTGTGATGTCCAGACCGGCGATCGTGATCTGAACCCTGTCATCATATTCGCACCGCGACGTGGAATCGTAGCGTTCGGCATTTTCCCGTTTGTTCCAGTTATGCGAGGGGTCGTCAGAATGTTTTGACGACTCGTGAAGCCTCTGCCGTGCTTTCCAGATCTCATTCCAGTCCACATCATTCCAGGGGTGCGCAGGTGCTGGACACATAATTAAATGAATACCCCATGATCAGTTAAAGATGTTTTTTGACTGTTCCTGAACAAAAAAAAGAAAGCGATGTTATTCGTGCCTGAGTGCATCGATCGGGTTGAGGTTTGCCGCCCGCCACGCAGGATAGATTCCACAGATCAGACTGATGACAATACCAAAAGATACACCATAAACGATATAGATCAGGCTTGAAGGAACGAACAGGTACTTTGTGGTTTGTATCAGCACACTGCTGATCACATATCCTCCCAGGAGACTCATGATACCTCCAATCAGGCTTCCGACAACGCCAAGGATCAACGCTTCGTAAATAAACATCGACATCACTTCTTTTCGCTGCGCCCCGATGCTGCGCATGATGCCGATCTCCTTGATCCGTTCGGTCACTGACATCATCATGATGTTGAGAATGGAAACTCCGGCAACCAGCATCGAAATGCCCCCAATAGCTGATACAAATGTGGTAATCTGGCCGAATGCCTCAAAGATGGTTTCCATGGTCTTTCGTGTATCCACAACGTCAACAATTTTATCGCGCTTGTTCATCTGGTTCTCGATAGCGGTTTTTACGGCCGGGAGGTCATCCAGATTCTTCACCTTGACAACCACCTTATCGTAATCATTGCGATTATATGCCTGATCAAACCAGTTCTTCGTCACGACAATTGCGGAATCGGTGCTGACATCAAAAGCCATACCACGTTCCTCAATGATACCGGTGACACGCAGTGTACCCTTATTGCCATCAGTACCGATTGCGATCCGGGATCCGACCTTCACATTGTTGTCCCTGGCGAATGTTGATCCGACAAGGCACCCCGAATCACCGCGGCTGTATCCCCCTTCTTTCAAATTAAGAAGGTCCGGGACATCATCCGGGTTAAGACCGTAGATGATTGTAACGATGTCATCGCTTCCTACACCGAGTTTCATGCGATCCGAAGTCTGAAGAACAGGGATCGCTACATTCGGGGCAGAAACACGTTTTATCTGCAGGAAATTCTGCTCGGTTATGCTAATGGATGATGATCCCCCGGCACCCCCGTTGAAACCTCCCATAGTTCTGCCGACATGGGGTGTTACAATCACGCTGTCACCGACTGTATTCAAGCTGTCTGAGACGGTGAGCACCAGACTATTACCAAGAATACCCATGGATGCAATCGCAACCACTCCGATAACGATCCCCAGCATGGCAAGCGATGACCGGAGCAGGTGGATCCTGATATTGCGTTTGGCAATTTCCCAAAAAATCATTCCACGATCATCCCGTCAGTAATACGGATAGTTCTCCGGGAATATTTGGCAATGTTCGGATCATGCGTGACCATGATAATCGTCGTGCCCTTCCGGTTGAGTTCCGACATCAGTTCCATAATACCGGCACCGGTCTTTGAATCAAGGTTGCCCGTTGGTTCATCCAGGAGCAGGATATCAGGATCATTGATGAGAGCCCTGGCGATGGCAACCCGTTGCTGCTGACCGCCCGAAACCTCCGTCGGAGTATGAGTGAAGAGCGAATCATCAAGCTGTACCGACCGGAGCGCCGCACGCCCTTTTTCCGGGTCCACCACTTTCTGGGATTTCAGCATCATCGGGAATGTCACGTTCTCAATGATGTTTAAAAGCGGGAAGAGGTTGAAATACTGAAATATGAATCCGATCCGGTCCCGCCGCAGTTCAGTGAGTTCTTTATCGGACATGTCCTTGGTACGCGTCCCGCTGATATAAATGTCTCCGGATGTTGGTGTGTCAAGGCATCCCATCAGGTTCAGGAGTGTAGACTTCCCGGAACCTGAAGGACCCATAACCGAGATGAACTCTCCCCGGTCAACCTGGAAAGATACACCTCCAAGGGCGGTAACGTCCCCTGAAGGAAGTGGGTATACTTTGACTACGTCTTTGAACACCATGACGTGTTGTTCGTTCATAGATGCAGTCACTTCTTGTTCCTTCTGAAGTAGAAGTACCATCCACCAATACAGGCACCGACGATAATTACGACAGCGATAATGGGAAACAGAAGATTTAAGGTCCCACTATTTTGTGAGTTGGTTCCAAGTGCTGAAATTTTTACATCCTGCAAAGAAGTATACAGGTTCCCATCAGAATCCTTGTAAGAAAGTTGAATCGGGATGCTTGTGGTGCTATTTGCGGTGAAGGTTACTTCAAAACTGCCAAAATCATCGGGTTTGAGGGCACCAACAACATAGGTTTTATACGGATCCTGCGGAACTGCTGGTAAGAGGGTGGTGACCATTACGGTATTTGCTGTTTCCAGCCCGGCATTGTTCACATCACCTGTGATATGGTAAATGCCGCCTTCAGATTTTATCTGGATATTACTGATAACAGGATTTGCCTGCTTTTTATCGATCCCGAAGACGATTGGGAGATCCATCCTCACTTTATGAGGATTATTACCATTATTGTATGTTGCTGTAATAACAAGGGGAATCTCCCGATCAGGAGTTACTGTGAAGTTTACCGGCATTTTGGCACCGGATGCAAGGTTCCCGATGAAAATTTTTTCCGGTGTTGCGGTTATGCCTGTCCCGGCAACTTCAAGAATTAAGCTCCTCACATCATTTTTCCGGGGATTGGCCACCTGCACATAAATGGTCTCTCTCTTTCCTTGGGCGAACGTGTCAGGTTTATCAATAATCGTTAGTTCGAGCGGGGTGTTATCAACCTGTATTACTGCACGGTAATACAGACTGTTTGCATCACGGAAGCTCAGCGAGAATGTCGGGTAATATGTACCATCCCGGGCAACAGCGGAAACGGAAAAAACAAACGATTGAGTCTGCAGAGGACCGATATTGGCTGATGAATCATACGGTGCGCTTAAAAGTCTGATATTATTGTCACCGATTGTTGCATGATTGACGACGACACTGGTATCAGAGTTACCATTGGTCACATATACCATGATGGTACCTGTATCATCAGTAAAATACGATCCCGGATCAGACGTGACATTGGATATATAGACATTTCCGGCAGCGATAATAGATTCCGGTGTCTGGAATGCGCTTACAGTTCCAATCCCTGTGCAGAGGATAAGGAACAGAGTAGTGAGTAAAATATATCGAGTGTTTTTCATTTAAATCCCTGTCATAGTATAGATAATATAGAGAATGTAGACGACAACCGGAATTCCAACACAGAGTGCCGCATCTCTCACAGAGAGTTTCCTGGCGTGCTGTAAACCGTAGATCCAGATATTAGCGCTCCAAAGGAGAAATACAATAGAAATTATTGATGTGATCTGCGTCATCTCCATCATTGCAGGATCATGCATCAATGCATTGACCGCCTCCTGGATCAGCTGGGGATCCTCGGCTGCATTCGTAGCAATCTGGGGAACAATCACTCTGGGGATGTACTGCATCGCAACAATCAGAGTGAGTATCGCCCCGAAAATCTGGGGAAGATAACCATATCCTACAAACTCCAGCGTTCTTTTAAAGGTTCCATTGCCCTTGAATACCAATGATACAATGTAGAATACGCCAGCCCATATCACCCAGAAGATGAATATCCCTAATAAAGCACCAAGAATCGTAAAAATGGCAATTATTGATTCCATGCCGGGAATCAATCCCGTCATCATCTTTCCCGTTAATCCACCTATCAGATACCCATATACTGCTGAGACAATCCCCAGAACTAGTACGATAAGGCCGGGAATTTTGAGACTTTCCTTTTCCACGATTGCATCCTTGAAGAATGCCCCGGGTCTGATGAGAATATCAAAAAGTGAATGTTTCATCTAATAATCACCTGTTCCGAATAATCACCTGTTCCGCTCTTGGATCTTTTTGTTGTTGCAGGAATAACAACTTCATTACAGATATTCTCCAGAGTATATTAATGCTATGGGAGGCGGAATTCAACGTGTTGTCCTGTGTTCAATAACAGGGAATTGATCCTCATGTTCATCGAGAGAGTGCAGGTACCGCATCTATACCCTTGTGTCTTTTGCGATAAGGAAAAACTTCAGAGGTTTTTTATCCCGAATTCCGGGCTTCGGAGAGCGCTTCACGCGCTTTGTCCATCATGCTTCTGACAGCTGGTATTTTTGGTTTTATCGCGAGGTAATCTTTCCTGCCAAATGAAGATCTTCCTTGTACAGACTTTCCGCCCGGTCAATCCGCCCCTTGGCTTTTATCATAAGGTTGAAGAATAAATGTTTGATTTTTTAAATCAGATGAATTGAAGATTTTGATTCGAATAATCACACTTTCTCCTTGATTCGCATCCCGCAATTGCATGAAAATAATGTACATATCCCAAAATAGTGTACAAATTTGTTGCACAATGTATATATTTATACAAAACTAGTACTTTGTATGCAGACAAAAATCTCCCTCGATGAGGAGCAGATGCCAAAAAAGTGGTACAATGTTCAGGCGGACCTGAAATCCCCACTCGATCCCCCGCTCCACCCAAAGACCCAGAAACCTATCGGTCCTGAGGACCTTGCTGCCATCTTTCCGATGGAGCTGATACGACAGGAAGTGACCACCGATCGTCATATCGATATCCCGGAAGAGGTGCAGGATGTCCTGCGGCTCTGGAGGCCAAGCCCCCTGTATCGTGCCTACCGGCTTGAAAAATTCTTAAAGACGCCGGCAAAGATTTACTACAAGTGGGAGGGCGTCAGCCCGGCCGGGAGCCATAAGCCAAACACGTCAGTCCCTCAGGCGTATTACAACATGAAGGCGGGAGTAGAGAGGATTGCCACTGAGACCGGTGCCGGGCAGTGGGGCTCAGCTCTTGCGTTCGCCACGATGCTGTATGGTCTCAAATGCACTATCTACATGGTCCGGTCAAGCTACACGCAGAAACCCTACCGGAAATCGATGATGCGGGTCTGGGGAGCGGAGTGCATCCCGAGCCCAAGCACCAAAACAAATGCCGGTCGTGTAATGCTCGAAAAAGATCCCGATACCCCGGGAAGTCTGGGTATGGCCATCTCTGAAGCGGTTGAAGACGCAGCATCCCACAGCAATACCAACTATGCGCTCGGTTCGGTCTTAAACCATGTCTGTCTGCACCAGACGGTGATAGGGCAGGAGTGCCGCGAGCAGCTTGCCATGGTGGATGACTATCCGGATGTGGTGATCGGCTGTGTCGGCGGCGGTACCAACTTTGCCGGCATCTCGTTTCCGTTTGCCGGGGACAAGCTGACCGGGAAGCACAAGGATGTAGATCTCATCGGTGTCGAACCGGCGTCCTGCCCGACCCTGACCAAAGGGCTGTACACCTACGACCTTGCTGACGAAGCAGGGTATACCCCGCTCCTCAAAATGTTCACACTTGGGCATGACTTTGTCCCGCCCTCCATCCATGCAGGCGGGCTTCGCTATCACGGGGACTCCCCTATCGTCTCCCGGCTTGTGCATGACGGCGTGATGCGGGCGGTCTCCTACCACCAGAACGAGGTCTTTGACGCGGCACAGACTTTTGCCCGGACTGAGGGGATCATCGTAGCACCTGAGACATCTCATGCCGTCAAGTCAGCTATCGATGAGGCACTCAAGTGCAAAAAGACCGGGGAGGAAAAGACAATCCTGTTCAACTGTTCCGGCCATGGCAATTTCGATATGTCGGCATTCGATGCGTATTATGCCGGTCAGCTGGTTGACTATGAATACCCGGATAAGCTGATCAAGGAGTCACTTGCCCGGATACCAAAAATTTCCTGAAATTCTTTTTTTATGAAGCGCATCGGATTTCTTATCAACCCTGTTGCCGGTATGGGTGGTGCAGTGGGATTGAAGGGAACTGATGGCAATGTTGATGAAGCTCGTCGTCGCGGGGCAGTACCGCAGGCAAAAAACCGGGCTAAAATAACACTGCAACACCTTAAAAACATTCAAGACCTGATTTTTCTCACTCCCTCTGGCGCAATGGGAGAAGATGTACTCAGGGAAACCGGTGTGCAGCATGTGCAGGTTGTCAGCCATGCAGGAAATCACAGTACTGCACATGATACGAAGATTGCGGCGCAGCGGTTTTTTGAAGAGGGTGTTGACCTGATACTGTTCTGTGGCGGTGACGGAACCGCCCGGGACATCTTTGATGTGGTGGGTCGGAATGTGCCGATCCTCGGCATCCCTGCCGGTGTGAAGATGTACTCGGCCGTCTTTGCTATCGATCCGTCAACGGCAGCGGAAGTTGTGACAAAGTACGAGATCCAATCATTGCGGGACTCAGAAGTGATGGATGTGGATGAGGAAGCGTACCGGGCAGGCGAACTGAAAACTCTCCTGTATGGCATTGCCCGTGTCCCGTCAGTAGCAGGAAAAACCCAGATCTCCAAGCAGGTATTTGAAGAAAGCAATGAGGAACGCGCAAAGGGGGAAATTGCCCGGTTTATTCATGAAATCATGATTCCGGACGTGTCGTATATCCTTGGTGCAGGGACAACTACAGAATCTATTGCCCGCGAAATCGGGGTGAATAAAACCCTGCTGGGTGTCGATGCGATAAAAAACGGGAAAACCGTTGCTATGGATATCGATGAAAAAAAGCTCTGGGATTTGCTTGAACAGGGGCAGGAGGCAAAAATTATCCTCAGCCCGATCGGTGCACAGGGATTCATTCTTGGGCGGGGAAACCAGCAGATCAGTGCACGTATCGTACGACGTGTGGGGATCAGCAATATCATCATCGTTGCTACCCCGCACAAACTCCGGGAAACACCGTTCATGTACGTAGATTCCGGGGATCCGGTACTTGATGCGGAATTTGGTGATACGGTTCTGGTGATTACCGGTTACCGCATGGCCCAGCGAAAGCGCCTCTACCAGCCAGAGCGTGAATAGAAAAGGATTAGTTTTTCTGGGGCGCTTGTGGGGGCTTCAAGAGTGCGAATGCAATAATAAGACCGATAACTGCAAGGACAAGGACATAGGGGAACACTCCCATATATGACCCTGTGGAGGTCTTGATAAACCCCGCAAGTTGCGGTCCGACAATGCCACCGGCACCGTATGCAAGGAACATGACACCGTAGCACCGCGGGTAATCGCAGGTGCCGAAATAACTTGCCGTAGCAGTCGGGGCGATGGCCAGCCAGCCGCCGAGACAGCCCCAGAGGACCGCGAATGCCAGAATGTACACCGGTACAGACTGGACCTGCCATATAAGGACCGATGCCAGTGCGATTAGCACGAAGGAAACCATCGCTGTATTTCGGGGAGTCAGCTTGTCCGTAAGGGTTCCAAAAACCGGGCGCCCAAAGCCGTTGAAGACGGCAAAGGCGCCAACGAGCATCGTAGCAAGCCCGGCTTCAACACCGACATCAACGCCAACAGGCTTTGCAATACCAATCGCCATCAGCCCGGCAAGACAGCCGATGAAGTAGCAGGCCCAGAGTGCATAGAATGTAGAAGTTTTGAGCATCTGCTCTCGATTGAATTCACAGGTGACTGCCTGACCAGGTGCAGGGGAAGGGGGTGTCCATCCTGCAGGCTTCCACCCGGCTGCAGGGAATTTCAGGGGCAGTGCGAGTACGATGATAAGAATGATAAATGCTATACCAAATACCCTGAATGTGTTCATGACTCCGGTAGCACCGATAAGGAATCCTGCAATATTAGCAGTCAGTACTGCTGAGAACCCAAAACCGAGCACGGTCAGACCGACTGCCAGTCCCCGGCGGTCCGGGAACCAGCGGGCTGCAACGGCAACCGGAACTCCATAGGCAATACCAACGCCAATCCCGGCGATAACTCCGTAGAAGAGGTAGAGCCACTGAACAGATCCGGCAAATGATGAAAGGAGCCAGCCCAGACCGGTGAGACACCCGCCAACGATTGTAATGTTCCGTGGACCATATTTTTCAATATATTTACCGGTAAACGGCATTGCTATGGCAAAGAATGCCAGGAAGACTGAAAACGGCAACAGGATTTCGCTGGCGGAGACAGCCTGACCCAGATCCTTGGTGAAGTAATTTGTGAGAGGTCCGACAAACACGCTCCACGAATAAATCGAGCCCAGGCACAGGTTGATGACCATGCCGAGTGCCACAAGCATCCAGCGCCCTGTTTCAGGGTCCGTACCGAATAGTTTTTCCTGTCCTGTCCCGCTCATTTTTATATCATTTCCTTTTTAAAAAAAAGGATTATTCCTCCAGCGTCGATATGTCGCCGGGGTCGATTCCCATCTCTTTTGCCTTGAGAACACGGCGCATGATCTTTCCGCTTCGTGTCTTTGGGAGCGTATCAACAAATTCAATTTCATGAGGTACCGCAATCGGACCTAGTGTGGTTCGCACATGGTGGACAAGGTCCTGTTTCAGGTTGTCGCTTGGCTTGTGACCAACGCGGAGAATCACAAAGGCTTTGATCGAGTTCCCTTTCACCTTATCCGGTTTACCGATGACTGCGGCTTCCGCCACTGCCTTGTGGGATACGAGGGCGCTCTCGACTTCAGCGGTGCCGATATTGTGGCCTGAGACTATGATGATATCATCGGCACGCCCGAGAATCATGATATTGCCGTCTTTGCCTTTGACAGCAAGATCGCCCGCCGTGTAAACATTATCAATGGTGTACCAGTACTTACGGTACCGTTCATCGTCCTTGTATAACGTACGCAGCATGGCCGGCCATGGCAATTTGATAACAAGGAATCCCATGGTGTTCACCGGGACAGGATTTCCGGATTTATCAACGACATCAGCTATGATACCGGGAATAGGTTTTCCTGCAAATCCCGGCCGCATCTTTTCGCCAACCATGGTGGTGATTAACAGCATTCCTGTTTCCGTCTGCCACCAGGTATCGACAATGGGACACCTGTCCTTTCCAATCACATGATAGTACCATTCAAATGCTTCCGGGTTCAGGGGCTCGCCAACTGACCCGATGATCCGCAGCGAGTTCAGGTTGTACTTGTTGGGCCAGCTCTCGCCTACCTTCATGAACGTTCGGATGGCGGTCGGGGCTGTATACAAGATCGTAATTTTCTGCTCTTCAATGAGATTCCACCAGCTTCCTGCATCCGGATAATCCGGGGTCAGTTCGGTAATAAAAACGGTGGCGCCGACAGCAAGCGGTCCATAGATGATATAACTGTGCCCGGTGACCCAGCCCGGATCAGCAGTACACCAGAAAATATCATTGTCTTTGATATCGAAGACGTATTTGCTCGTGTAATATGTCCCGACCATATAGCCGCCACAGGTATGCACCACCCCTTTAGGCTTTCCCGTGGATCCGCTCGTGTACAATATGAAAAGCGGATCCTCCGCATCCATGACTTCGGGCGGGCATTCATCGGAAACACCCTCCATCACCGCATAAAAATCCAGCTCGCGTGTCGGATGGAGATCAACTGACGGGTCTTTTCTCCGGAGCACAATGACATGCTCTACCGTGGGGGCGTTAATTAGAGCTTCATCGACGATTGCTTTCAGCTGGATTGCCTTTCCGCGGCGGACTGCAATATCTGCGGTTATCACGACCTTTGCCTCAGCGTCCTGAATCCGCATGTTCAATGCTGCTGCGGCAAATCCCGCGAATACCACGCTGTGTGTTGCACCGATCCGTGCACAGGCAAGCATTGCAATCACCTGTTCCGGTACAAGCGGCATGTAAATACAGACACAGTCGCCCTTTTTCACCCCGATTTTCTTTAATGCATTTGCAAAGCGCATGACGTGGGACAGGAGTTTCTGGTACGTGTAAATACGCTCTGCACCCCCCTCCCCACGCCAGATGAGGGCGACCTTGTTGCGCCGATGATCGTTTACATGGCGGTCAAGACAATTGGCGGTAATGTTAAGTTGTGCATTGATGAACCACTTTGCATACGGGTAGTTCCACTCCTTTACCGCACTCCACGGCCGGATCCATTCCAGCTCTGAGGCCATTTTGCTCCAGAACCCGTCCGGGTCCGCCAGAAAATCGTTGTAGGCTTTCTGGTAGTCCCCCATCCATGCATTTTTTTTGTACTGTGGATCGGGCGTGTAATATTTTACATCCTCGACAAGTTTGACATTAAAATCGTCTGCCATTTCCCACCTATTTAACATTATTAATCATGTTAGTAACTTATTTAAGAATTCTGATCGAGGAGGAATGTCCTGTATGAAAAAAAACGGGGCCAACAAATTGGCATTATTATAACAAGAATTATCTATCCGGGTTTTTCAATATAGGATCGATGCTTAAAAAGTATAAAGGGTGCCTGCTTGGTGCTGCAATCGGCGATGCGCTCGGTATGCCCAACGAGAGCACATTCCCTAACTTAAACAAGATGAAATATGGATACCGGCGCCCGTATAAAGGTCATCCAAATGAGGGACTAAATCCCGGACAATATACGGATGACACCCAGATGATGATCCTTGTCGCGACACTCCTCGCTGACGGAAAATACAATGAGGAACGATACTCCACTGCACTCCGTGAGCTCTATGATCAGGGCAAGCTCCGCTTTCCTGATGGATCAGTATCTGCTGTGTGCGAACAACGGGTAAAAGAGAAAGTCCCCCGGAAAGGGGTGAAATCCACAACCTCCGGATGCCTGCCGATTACGATCCCTTTCGGTTTGGCATTCCCTGATATGAATGAGGGATGTGAGCGTGCCGTGAGGGCCTGTAACGTCACCCATACTCATCCGGCAGCGCATGCAGCAGTATCAACCCTTGCAACTCTTCTCTACCATACGATCCACAATACATCTAACCCAATTGAAAGAGCGCTGGAGAAAGCACAGGCTGAGGATGAAGTGCTTGGTGGAAAGATCAGAAAGGCAATTGTACTGGAAAAAGAAGGAATGGACACCGGAACGGCATTACTTAAAATTGGAAATGATGTTTCAGTTTTCCAGACCCTCCCCATCGCGATCTTCCTGATCAGCAGGTATTCTCATCCGTCTGATCTCCTTACGGTAGCAACTAATACGGGTGGAAATACTGACACCATCGGTCTTATCTGTGGGTCATACCTTGGTGCCGCTAAAGGTATCGATGCACTTCCCACGGATTTATTGGAAGGACTTGAAGACAGGCAGCGGATAGAACTGCTTGGGGAACGATTACATACCCTCTATTTGCATAAACTGGATCAAATGTAAAGTAATTTCTTTAATTTCCTGTATTTTTTAAAAATCTAAACCAGCCGGGTCTAAAAAGCATTAAATTTTTACAATCGGATATTCTGTTATGAAAATTGCGATTATCGGGGCCTCCGGTTATGCCGGAGGTGAGCTAATACGCCTCCTTGTTCACCACTCCACCGCAAAGGTCACCTGTGCAACCTCCCGTAAACTTGCGGGAACACCTCTTGATCAGATTCATCCCCATCTCAAAGGGTTTACCGATCTCAAATTTGAAAACCTGGATATTGATGCCATCGATGCAGACGTTGCATTTCTCGCAGTTCCCCATACAGCTGCAATGACCTATGCAGGCAGACTGTTGTCGAGAGGAATAAAGGTAGTGGATCTCAGTGCTGATTACCGTTTACCAAAAGAGATTTATGAGAAGGTGTATGGGGTCGCGCACTCGGATTATTTCCCGGCACCCTACGGTATCCCTGAGCTTCATCGGACGGACTGCATCAATGCAAAGTTCGTTGCAAACCCCGGGTGTTTCCCCACCGGAGCAACACTTGCTGCCGCTCCCCTGGCAAAATACGCTCACACGGTAATCTTTGATTCAAAGACCGGTGTGAGTGGTGCGGGTGACAATCCCTCTGTAACCACACACTATCCGAATGTAGGTGATAACATCGCGCCCTACAAATTGACATCCCATCGCCATCTTGCTGAGATGAAACAGGAACTTGCCTGGCTCGGATCAAAAGCGAAATGTTATTTCACTCCCCATCTTGTACCGGTTAATCGCGGTATTCTGACAACGGCCCACATCCTGCTCAATGAGCCCCTGGAACAAAAAGACGTTGAGAAAATATACCGCGATTTCTACAAAGGTGAATATTTTGTCCGGTATCAGAAACCCTCACTTGCCGCGGTCCGCGGAAGCAATTTCTGTGATGTCATGGTCGAAAGTGAAGGATTACGTGTCGTGGCAATATCTGCCATAGACAACCTTGTCAAAGGGGCAAGTGGACAGGCAATTCAGAATATGAACCTGATGTGTGGCCTGAAAGAACAGGACGGACTTATAGGGGCAGGTATGCTGCCGTAGGTGAAAAATAATGTTGGTAAAGGATGCAATGACAAAAGACCCTGTTGTGTGCACTGCTGAAACATCCCTCCGCGATGTAGTAGGCTTATTGAGGAAGCATCATATCGGTGGGCTTCCGGTTATGGAAGGCACGGAACTCGTTGGTATTATTACGGAATCTGATCTCATCTCGCTCCTTGAATCTGAAAGGATCTCGGATGACCTTTGGCTGCCATCTCCCTTTGAGATTATCGAGATCCCTATCCGTGAGTACATCAACTGGGAGAAGACAAAACATGCGCTTCGCAACATCGGCGATATGCCGGCAAAAAAGGTGATGACGCACCGGGTAATCACCGCTATAGAGGAAATGGATATCGAGGCAGCTGCCGCTCTCATGCTAAAGGAGGGAATTGCACGCCTGCCGGTAATCCGGGGAAAAAAACTGGTAGGTATTGTGACAAGGGCAGATATAATCAATGCAGTTGGATCGTCCCGTTCTCTCAAAGAGGGAGCTGATACGTAAATGACGTTTCGAAGTATCTGTGCAGTGAAAGGTGTAAAGGCCTACGGGATGAAAGAAGGAAAGTTCGGGCTGACACTCATCCGTGCAAGCGGAACAGCAGCTGGTGTATTTACCGAAAATCTTGTCAAAGCAGCCCCTATCGAGCTCATGCGAAAACAGATAAAAAAGGGAACAATGGAAGCAGTAATCGCAAACAGCGGTTGTGCCAATGCCTATACCGGAAAAAGAGGAGATACAGATGCTGTTGCGATGACTGAGTATGCAGGTTCTGCACTGGGTGTTGAACCGGAACTGGTAGGTGTTGCCAGTACTGGCGTCATCGGGCGGTATCTTGATCTCCCGCTCATTCAACGCCAGTGTAAGGAAATTGCTCCGAAAATCGATCGTACCCAGGAAGCTGAAGACCTTGCAGCCCGGGCCATAATGACGACCGATACGTTTCCCAAACATGCACTCGTGGAAAAGGAAACGTTCAGTATTGGGGGAATTATAAAGGGGAGCGGCATGATCGCACCGAACATGGGGACCATGCTCGCATTTGTCTATACCGATGCGGACATAGGTGCAAAACCGTTATCACAAGCTCTTAAACAGGCTACCAGACGGACATTCAACCGCGTTGTCGTCGATGGGGATACGAGTACGAACGATATTGCTCTTTGCACAGCGACGGCAGAATCAGGAAAGGTAAATCCTGCTGAGTTTTCACGTGCTCTTGAGGAGTGTTGCCGTTTGCTTGCCCAGCAGATTGCGGCAGATGGCGAGGGTGCAACAAAATTAATTGAGGTGACCGTGAAAGGAGTGCAAAAGGAAGAAGCAGCTGCAAAAGTTGCCCGCACTATTATTGAGTCACCACTGGTAAAGACGGCCGTCTATGGGGAAGATCCAAACTGGGGAAGAGTGATTGCAGCGGCAGGGCGTGCGGGGGTTATTTTTGATCCGAATGCAATCTCACTCTGGATCAGCGATGGAATTGAGCGATATCCGCTGGTCAGGTCCGGAGAGATTATAGCAGATCTGAAAAAGGCAAAAAAATCAATGCACGGAAGGAAAGTGATTTTTATCATTGACCTTGCAGCGGGAAAAGAAGAAGCAACCGCATGGGGCTGCGATCTCACCGAACGCTACGTTGAGATCAACGGGAGGTACACCACGTGATGAAGCGCGAGGATGTTCTTATTGAGGCGCTGCCCTACATCCAGCAGTTCCATGGAAAGACCATCGTGATCAAGCTCGGCGGGCATGCGATGGTGGACCCGGTTGTACTCGAAAATGCCATCCGGGATGCAGTGCTCCTGCATTACGTGGGAATTCGCGTAGTACTTGTGCATGGGGGTGGTCCTGAGATATCTGAGAAGATGAAGGCGATGGGCAAGGAATCCGTCTTTATCTGGGGATTGCGGGTGACTGACCCGGAAACTCTTGAGATTGCCCAGATGGTGCTCGTTGGCAAGATCAACAAAGGGATCGTTTCGCTGATTGCTAAATGCGGCGCCCGTGGTGTCGGACTCTCGGGCAGTGACGGCAACCTGATCATCGCAAAGAAGATGGATCTCCAGAAAATAGAGGTCGGGGGTGTGCAGAAAGAAGTCGATCTCGGGCATGTCGGGAAGATCGAATGGATCGATCCGGCAATCCTGAACACGCTGCTCGATACGCGTTATATTCCGGTTGTCGCACCGATAGCGATTGACCGGTCTGGCAGGAGTTTAAACATCAATGCCGACACGGCAGCAGGTGATATTGCCATTTCGCTCAAAGCCTATAAACTCATCAATATGACCGACGTTGATGGTGTGATGGATGCAAAACGCACCACGGTATACCGGAAACTGACCATTAATGAAGCAACTGCAATGCAGAAATCCGGGGCGATTGGCGAAGGTATGATCCCGAAAGTGGGCTCTGTGATCAAAGCGGTGGAGAACGGGGTGAATTCTGCACATATCATCAATGGGAATATCGAGCACAACCTCATCCTCGAACTCTTCACCCGTGACGGTGTAGGGACGATGATCTCCTAAAAATAACTGTCACTCCCAAAATTGCAGAGCGGTATTTTAATTAAAGCATAATATCAGATTGTTATAGAGGTTAAGAAATGGATAAAACGCTGAAAATAGTTGCAGTTGTGGTTGTTGCGGTGCTGGCAGCCTGTGCGGTATTTTTTGTCATATCCCAGCAATCAGTAATACCACCGGCACCTGCAGCGGACACTTCAGTTCAGAGTATTTTTACGGTCTATTTCTTTTACGGGGAAGAATGCCCGCATTGCCATAACGTGATGCCGTTCATCCAGAATCTTTCAAAAAAATATCCTGATGTAGATTTCCTTATTCTTGAGACCTGGCATAATGAGACAAACCAGGCCATCTCCCTCGCACAACACCAGAAACTCGGGATAAAAAGTGCCGGTGTTCCCGAAGTAATTGTTGGGAAAGTCGTCCTTACAGGATCTGTTGATATTCCCGCTAAGCTGGAATCTGTCATTACCGAGGAACTAAAAAAAAACCGGTAACTGACGGACAGGAACCTGCAAAGAACCTGTCAAGCTCAAACCTTTCGTTGCAGAATACTGCCATTACTGGATTTTATTTCTATGGTGACGGCTGCAGCCATTGTGAGAAGGTTAAACCCATTCTTGCTGATCTCCGCGTGAAATACCCTGACCTCGATATACGTGAGCTGGAAGTCTACAATAACGCGACAAATCAGGAAACTTTTGCCGTAATGAACCGACAGTATGGTATCGGCAGCGCCGGGATACCGACACTCTTCATCGGTACTTCTGCAATGATCGGTGATATTGATATTATAAACCGTTTTGAAACAGCCATCCTTGCAGAGAAAGAGCGGATCGCATCCTGTAACGGCACTGCCCAACCTGTGGCACCAAATAAGGATCCCACCTGCACGGAGGAATCTCCGCAACTCAGCCTGCCGCTGGTCATCTTCGCAGCCATGGTTGACAGTGCCAATCCCTGCGGTTTATCCGTGCTGGTCTTCCTCTTGATCCCAATAGCTGTGGCCGGGAGCAGGAGGCGCATCCTGCTTGTTGGCGGTGCGTATATCACCGCGATGTTCCTGTTTCATCTTCTCGTTGGAATAGGGCTTTTCTCAGTGTTCTCCCTCTCCGGATTCTCACGGACCTTCGCTCTTGTCGGGGGAGCAGTCGCTCTTCTTCTGGGGATCATAACGATCGCAGATGTGCTCCGGAACAAGGAGACCTTTATCCTGTCCATACCGGAATCGCAGAAAGGACTGCTCGGGAACTATATCCGTATCGCGTCGCTTCCTGCAGCATTTGTTCTGGGGATTCTAGCCGGAATCCTCGGCTTTTCCTGTACCGGGGGCATCTATATCAGCATACTCGGTTTAATGGGCAGGGAGATGACAGTATTGTCTGGATTGCCATGGCTTGTACTGTATAACCTTGTATATGTCCTCCCCCTTATCCTGATCACCCTTCTCGTTGCTTATGGCATTTCCCCGGAACGGGCTGACAGCATGAGGGCAGAGTATAAGCGGACACTCAGAATGGTTATCGGTGTTATACTGGTAGCCCTCGGGGCAGTTATCCTTCTCGGGTGGCTGGGGTAAACCCCTCACAAATCCCTGCGATTTTTTAAAAAAGCATAATCAGGGAAGATTCCCGTCCCCGGAACACTCCCTCTGGCGCTCTTCACTCATCGCAATAAGATATTCAAAAATTCTCTGAACTGCCACGGGATCAATTTTATATTCAACCGCCTGTTCAAAAACCGATTCAAGGACCTCAGCAGTCCGGTGCTCGTCATGGACAGGCATCCCTGCATGAATCTTGATCTTTGCAATTTTTCTGGCGCAGTCCTGCCGTTGTGCAATGAGACGGATAATCTCCATGTCTACTCTGGTGATATCAGCTCGTATCTTCTCAAGGGACATATTATTACATATCTGATATCTCAAAATATACATAATCCTTACAGTCCCCAACACCAAAGCAGATAACAGAGAACTTTCTTATTTGATCAGGTACTTATATGCTCGAACGTATTTCCCGACGCGAAGAATTTGATCTTTTTGTAGCCTGGATAGCGATATCACTTGCATTTGCAATTATTTTTCTCCGTGGCATCGGACGGGTAGACCCGGTTATTGCCCTGTTATTTCTGGGCGTTTCCTTATTTACCGTCGGAATCGGGTTTATCCTCCACGAGATGGCGCACAAATATACCGCAATACAATATGGTTTCTGGGCAGAATTCCGGAAAGATAATATCATGCTTGTCGTTGCGGTTGCGCTTGCAGCTCTTGTGGGAGTTGTCTTTGCCGCTCCCGGTGCAACAATAATATATGATACCACTGGCAGGGGTATCAGCCGGGAACAGAACGGGAAGATTTCTGCTGCAGGGCCAGTTGTTAATCTCCTGCTTTGCATCCCTTTTGCCGTTCTGCTCATCTATGGCGGGGGTGGCAGTTCCCTCACCGGAAATATTGCCACGATGATAGGTATGATTGGTTTTCAGGTGAATGCGATGATTGCCGCTTTCAATATGCTTCCAGTCAGTGTTCTGGATGGCAAAAAGGTGCTTGCTTGGAATAAGGGTGTCTTTTTGGTACTGATAATCGCCGCATTTGGTGCGCTACTGGCCTCTTTTGTTTTTTGAAACGTTTTTTTTAATTTTAATACTTTTAAAAGATACAAAAATGAGTTTTGTTGAAATACTCAAAGAAACAATCAATCGCTCTTGGGGGCTCTTTGCACATCGTGGTTCTGCCCCCGCCGTTCGGGTATCCCCCATAGTGCGATAACCCCCGAGAAGGTTGAAAATAATACTCCGAAAAGGGAGGGGTCAAGGGGATGCTCCCCTTGGGCTGCCTCCCTCTATTGGGGAGTGAGGGGGTTAACCTCATAAGCGCCGCAGATAATTACCAAATAACTTTGAAAAAGAGGGTTTCAACAGAGCCCAAAAATGGAAATTATTCATTTTAGATTTTGCCCCTCTATTCAGGAAATTCTGGCTTTTAATTTCTCCAGCACTGCCACAACCTTCTGCCCCTTTTCAAAGGCTTCCTTCAATGCAGTCGGGTGCCTGTGTATGCCTTCATATGCGTCCATGTTGTTTGCGATGATATTGTCATAATATTCAAAACCAACCCCATTGAAAAACGCGGTAATGGCAGGAAAGGCCGCATCAAACACATTATCCCATGAAAGTCCGGCAGTGGAGATGAAGACTCCTTTATGCTGAATGATGTGCTCATTGGGAAAAAAGAGAGTCTTTAAGATAAACTTCCTCGCCCAGAGATACTGCCCCCGGTCAATCAGTCCTTTGAGTTCTGCGGTAATTCCCATACTGTAAATCGGGGAAGCAACAGCTATGGCGTCTGTTTTCAGGATTTTATCAAAAAGAGTGATAGCATCGTCCTGCACGATGCAGTCTCCGGTTTTATGACAGGCGTTGCATCCCCTGCAGGGTGTGTAATCAAGATCCCTGAGCACTACCTTCTCTACTGATGCACCGGCAGTTTTTGCACCGTCAAGGAAACTATCCAGCAGGGTCTCCGTATTCCCGTGCCGGTGCGGGCTTCCCGATATGCCAACAACTTTTATTTCCATGAACCCTCACAAACCAAGACGCTTTCTTATTTCAGCAATAACGGTTTTTCCGAGTTTTTCAGCATCATTTTTTGCCGTAGGATGATGTTCGATTGCGCCTTTCTCGTCCACGCCGTTGATCATCAGGTAGGAAATGTCAGCATCGTTGATGTCAATGACATGGTAGAAGCATTTCACTGAAGGGATGGCCGCTTCAAAGACATGATCCCAGTTCTGCCCGGCGGAAGCAACGAATACCCCGAGCCTCTTACCCTTGCGTTCCGGGGGAACAACGGGAAGCTTGAGCACGTATTTCCGTGAGCGGAAGACCTGCGCCCGGTCGATCAAGGCCTTTGGTTGCGAGGCAATACCCATGCAGTAGATGGGCGAGGAGAGTAAGATAACATCTGCTTCGACTATCTTGTCATGGTAGATGTCCATACCATCGCGCTGAACGCATTTATTCAGTTTCTCGCATGCGTTGCACCCCTTGCAGGGATTGATGTTGGCGTCCGTCAGTGCGATCTTCTCGATAACCACGTCCTGGTCAGCGGTCATCGCGCCCAGCATCCAGTCCAGCAGGGTCTCTGAGTTGCCATTCCTCCGGGGACTTCCGGCAAAGGCGAGGACTTTGATCGGCATAGCAGTTTTCTTATAGTGGCAATGCTAAAAAAGGTTGGTTTTTGATCTATTTCACGTGGGCAAAAAATTTAAATAATCAGATTTTTTTGAAGCAGAGATACCAGTCTTTGCACTCGTACCCCTCTGACATCCGCTTTTCCATCTCTGCTGCCGTTTTTGGCGGAGGAACGACAACTTTATCGCCAGGCTGCCAGTTGGCGGGTGTGGACACCTTAAACTTGTCAGTCGTCTGGAGTGCCTTGACCAGCCGGATGATCTCGGGCATGAACCTCCCGTTCTGGAGGGGGTAGTAGATCATCGCCCGCATAATGCCCTTGTCGTCGATGAAAAAGACACAGCGAACGGCTGCCGTCGAAGATTGCCCGGGGTGGATCATGCCGTATTTTTTGGCCACTTTCATGGTCAGGTCGGCAATGATAGGGAACGGGATGGTTACACCCATCTTCTCTTTAATATCGTGCACCCATGCAAGGTGCGCCGAGATACTGTCCACAGAAAGGCCGACCAGATGGACATTGAGCGACTTGAGTTCATCGTAAATATTTGTAAACGCCATGAACTCGGTGGTGCAGACCGGTGTGAAGTCAGCAGGGTGGGAGAACATTACCACCCATTTTCCTTTCAGCTCAGAAAGCTTGATTGGCCCCTGTGTGGTTTCCGCTTCAAAGTCCGGCGCCGGTTCCCCGAGGACGGGGAAGGTAATACAGGAATCGTCTTCCATGTTCTTTCACCGCCAATACCTGTTATGGCATGACTTCATCGAGTTGTGCTTTTCCATAGACATATGCGGGCATACCGGAGAGCAGGAAGGCGACGCGCAGCGCCTCTTCAATCTCTGCTTTGGTGACCCCGAGGTTCTTTGCTCCGGCAAGCTGGGCATGGACAGCATGCTGGTCACGCAGGGCTGCTGCAATTGCAATTGCAATCAGTTTCTTGGTCTTTCTCGACAGCTTGCCATCGTCCCAGATATGCTGCTCAAATCTCATTACGAGATTGAACATTTCGGGTTCTTTGGTTGTCAACTCCCGGAAAAATTTCGGCACTTTTCCGATCTTCTTCTCAAGGCTTTTAAGTTCCTTTTCCAATTCTTTCTTTGCTACCGGTTTTTTTGCCGGTGCCTTTTTGACAACCGTTTTTTTAGCTACTGCCTTTTTTACAACCATTTTTACACACTCTCCAGTTGCATCGGTTCGCCACAACAGACAAGTTCGCCGCCCCCGACTTCCTTTACTACGACGATATTATAGCAGATCTCGCATTTGAAGATCTGCCCCTCTTTTGAAACGTTTACCATGTAGAGATCCTCCATGTACGCCAGATAAACCTGGGAGCAGGAATCCCGCGCACACGTTTTTTATTGCAGGAACTCCCAGAAGCCACACTGCTGTACTTGTGCCTGAAAAGAAAAATGAAAAGTTTACTGGTTGCTTTCTCCGCGTTTTGGCGGATGTTGGGCATCCTCCGGCGTCTTGATGTCCGGGCGGATGTGCGTCATCGGGAAGCATGCGTATTCTTCGCACGCGCAGGAGGGACATTTCCTGAGATCCTGCTCGCTCTTGTCCAGGGTAAGTTCTTTTCCGCAATCAATGCACACATATTTGCCAGCGCCCACTTTCTGTCCTGCGGTGTACGTCTTCTGTTCAGTCAATTAATTCACCAAATCTCTCATTCACGTTAAAGATATATATGGGTTGTGTTCATGCCACCCGGGTTTCCCTTTTCTGCCCGTAATAAGACAGGTGCCGGTTCTTATGCAAAGCTATATTGTGGTTTTTCACTTTTACTGTTCTATGAGAAAAAAAGTGATCGGCCTGCTCGGGAGTCCCCTGTCTGATGGTAACACGGCAAAACTGCTTGACCGTGCGCTGAAAGGAGCAGAGGATGCCGGCTGCATGGTTGAAAAAATTGAAGTTGGCAGTCTTGATTTCCAGGCATGCCAGGAGATGATGTTCTGTAAAGACCATGATACCTGTATCATGGACGACGACATGCAGCAGCTTTACCCGAAATTCAAAGAGATGGACAGCCTCATCATCGCCACACCGGTTATGACCATGGGAATTCCCGGTAAACTCAAATCGATGATGGACCGGTTCCAGGTCTTTTTCATGGCCAAGTATATGCGGAAAAAACCATTCATCTCAAAGGAACAGAGAGTCGAACGCAGGGCACTGTTCATCTGCATCTCGGGTATGAAAATCCCCGAGGTTTTTGTGGGCGCAAAACTGACCGTAAGGGGCTTTCTTGACATTATTGACTGTCAGTACACCGATGAGTTGCTAATCAGCGATATGGACACTATCCGCGATGTAACAAAGCACCCGGATCTGCTCGAGGCAGCCTACCAGAAAGGGTATGCCCTCGGAAAATCGCTCACTGCGTAATCTCTCCCGCAACAAAACCTTTTTTTACCCTTGTAAAGTTCCGTTATTGCGTGAACGCCTCGTATTGATTTTTCCCTCGTTCCGCTAGAGCAGTCCCCGTTCCTTCATGCTCAGGTAACCGGCTTTTGTTACAATGATATGGTCAATCAGCTGGATGCCCAGCAACAGTCCTGCCTCCCTGAGCTGTGTGGTGATCGCAATATCCTGCGGGCTGGGTTCAAGCGAACCTGATGGATGGTTATGGACGCAGATTACGGATGCAGCCCGGTCGGTGATCGCATCGGCAAAGACTTCACGGGGGTGGACAAGGCTGTGGTTGAGCAACCCCACGGTGATGATCCTGCTGTCAAGCACCTCTCCTGCGCCATTGAGGGTGATACAGATGAAATGTTCCTGCCGTTTGTCTCGGATTTCTGCTATAATGGTGAGCGGGAGGATGTCCTGCGGTTTTGTCACTTTGATACTGCCGCCAGCGGGAGCACAATAGCGCCTTCCCAGCTCAAAGCACGCCATGATCTGGGCAGCCTTTGATGGGCCGATCCCCATTATAGTGATGAGATCCTTGTACTGGATCGTGCCCTGACCGTCCTTCAGGAGCCCGCAGATCTCTTTGGATATCACGCGGACATCCTTGCCCCGTGTGCCCCTGCCAAGGATCGATTCGATCAGTTCCTGATCGGTGAGTGATGTCACTCCTTTCTTGGCAATCTTCTCGCGTGGCCTGTCCCGTTCAGGAACATCTTTCATCATCTTCATGGAAAAAACCCGGCTTGCAGGAAACGGCAGAGGCCGGTTATCCTGTTGTGTGTCAGGATTACTTTTTGGCGCAGCAAAAACCTTTCTTTTTTTACCGGGAAAAAACTGCCTTTTTATATCTCATGAATAATCTTTAAGTCAAATTCCTGCTATATCATATGCTCATGGCAACAATTGAGAATGTAAAAGAGGCATTTGCCGGTGAATCCCAGGCAAACCGAAAATATCAGGCTTTTTCTGAAAAAGCTGCTGCCGAAGGGTTCAACAACGTTGCAACTCTCTACAAGGCAGCCTCTGAAGCTGAGGCAATCCATGCAAAAAAACTCTTAAAGGTGCTGATGGCTATCGAACCCACGCAGAAAAACCTTGAAACCAGCATTGCGGGTGAGACGCACGAGTTCACCCACATGTACCCGGAATTTGTTAAGCTGGCAGAAGCGGAAGGTAAAAGTGATGCTATGCTTGCTTTCACCTATGCCATGAAAGCTGAGCAGGTTCATGCAACACTCTACAAAAAAGCACTCGATATGGTAAAATCCGGAAAAGATATGGGACGGGAAAAAATTTTCCTCTGTCCGGTCTGCGGGAACATCGAGATCGGCAAAGTCCCCGACAAGTGTCCAATCTGCGGTGTTTTCGGGAAACAATTCCGGGAAATCACTCTATAATTTTTTCCTCGTCTTTTCCATTTTCATTATCTTTCTCTTTTCCCCCCTCTTTTTTCCGACGGTGCAGCCAGACCATGACAAGGATGATGGCAACCAGTGTCGCCCAGGATGCAGAGTAAATTACAATAATGGGATAATTCAGGATTGGCGGTGAAGCAATTGGCGGGGGTGGGGGTGTAATACTCTCAAACTGGATGGCAACCTGGGCGGGAAACTTCGTCTTACCGTCGAAATATCTGACGCGCAGAGTTGCGTTCCCTGATGGTACAACGCCCTTTACCGGAGCATTGTTGGTGTTAGGGAATGCGATGGATCGGGTAATCATCCCATTCTCATCAGCAATCTCAATATACCAGGCATCCGGGTATGACTTTGAATAGAAGTCCCTACCCTTCACAACGAGCGTTGAGCCCGGGGGCAGGGTAACATTCCATATGCCGGTCTCGGTCTGATTTGTGAAGGAAAGGATCCGAGAGGTCACATCATTTACACCGATTGTAACCGAACCCGATGTTACAGCACAGGAAGACAAAGGGGGGATCTGAACAAAAAAATCTTCCGAAGGTTCGACAGGCTCCTGAGAGCAACGGAACCTGTCTTCCATGACCTGGCCGTAGTTCAACGCAACGGGGTAAATCCTGACTTCATCGAGGCCCCCACGGAAATACTGCGGGCAGTTCTGATCCGTCAGATTATAGCTTCCCGCGTCGGCACCAAGCATGATGTAATTGTTGGATTCATAGTGGATCGCCCCGGTTGCATTTCTCTGGTTTCTGAGCACACCATCCAGATACACCTTCAATGTCTGCCCATCATACGTTCCGGTAAGGTGGTGCCACTGGCGTTGCGAAATACTTTCATGCTGAACAGGTATTGACACCTCCCCAATCCTTTCCAGATTTATGGTCCACCAGAGGTCGTTGCCATCATCAAACCCCACCCGGTATCCTCCGTCCTCATACGTTGAGATTAAAACCTGGGGTTCAAACGAGTCCGTATAAAACCATAATGAAACGGTAATCTCCTTTTGGGGATGGTTCTTGGAGCTGAATGGAATTTCGGCATAATTATTGATCCCGTTAAAAGATATGGCCCTTCCGCACGCCCCGTTTTCAAGGCGTGATGTGTCATAAAGGGTTCCTGCATTGCCATTTCCTGATACATCAAGGGCATAATTACCGCTACCTTCATTGAAATTGAAATATACCGCAGGTTCAGGTGTGGAGTAAGAGTTATCTGTGTATGCACATGCCCCGCTTACTACGCAAAAGAGTACAAGACAAAAAAGAGTGTACTTTTTCAAAGTCCCTGTTCCATGCATGCCACTCATAATATCTTATCAAAGGTGTATTGGGGCTTGTCCAAAAAGAAAGTTGCTATGATGAAGTTCAGAAAATATCCTTTTTTCCAGCGTCAATATATTTATAAGACGCCACACCATTTTCGAAATAATGAGAAAAGTCACCGTCTACTCAACAAAAAATTGCCCCTATTGCCGGATGGTAAAGGCATTCCTCGACAAACATGGCGTTCCCTACGACAATATTGATGTTGGTGAAGATATCAATGCCGCAGAAAAAATGATAGAACGTTCTGGTCAGCGCGGTGTCCCGGTAATTATTGTTGATGATGAAGTGATTGTCGGTTTTGATTCACCGAGGCTGAATGAGCTTTTTGGTGAAACTACCCATGGGGAAATTTATGATGTTCTGATTGTCGGAGCTGGTCCGGCGGGACTCACTGCAGGGGTATACTGTGCCAGAAAAATGCTGAATACGATTATTATCAGTGAAAACATTGGTGGTCAGGCACTGCAATCCTGGGCGATCGAAAATTACATGGGTTACCGGATGATCACCGGGGAAGATCTGATGAAAAAATTTGAAGATCAGGTCAGCACACTCAATATGCGGGTTGAACTCGACCGGATTGTTGGCATCTCAAAAGAAGACGACATTTTTACCTCACGGACAATTTCAGAAAATACTATAAAAGCAAAAACCGTGATCCTTGCCCAGGGTAACCGCCCGAAAAAACTTGGTGTAGCAAACGAGGAACAGTTTCTCGGACGAGGGCTTTCCATCTGTTCAACGTGTGATGGACCATTATATAAGGGAAAAAAGGTGGCTGTAGTAGGTGGCGGCAATTCCGCGCTGCAGACTGCTGTGGAGATGAGTGAAATAGCTCAATCGGTAAACCTGATAGTGCGCAGCGGTATAAAGGCAGATCCAATATACGTAAAGATGCTTGAATCAAATAAGAACATCATCGTGCACCTGAACACGAAGGTAACCGCAATTCACGGGAATAAGTTCCTCTCTGCAATCACTATCAGGAATGAATCGGGGGTCGAACAGAACATCGATCTCGATGGGGTTTTTATTGAGATTGGCTGGCTGCCAAATACCGATATTCTCGATGGGTTCGTTGCGCTGAATGATAAGAAGGAGATCATTATAGACATAAACTGCCACACAAGCATGGCTGGTGTTTTTGCAGCCGGTGATGTAACCTCTGTGAATGGTAAACAGATCATCATTGCTGCCGGAGACGGGGCAAAGGCGGCGCTTGAAGCCCATGACTATTTGATGAAGTCTGCGTCCCGGTAAGAAAAATCCTATCATATCCTGCTTTCTAATTCAAAAAAGTTGAAAAACACCGAGTTAAAAAATGTCTTATTTGATCTCTCAATGTTGATTCAGGGCACTTTCGAATTGCCTTTTTTCCTGTCTTTCTCGTTATATCCTTCGAGTAGTACCGTGGTGATATTTTTGACGGGTTTATCCGTGTGCCCGGCTATATGGAATTCGCAGAATGGGCAGGACGAGATCACGATATCCGCTCCGGTCTTTTTTATCTCTTCTCCCCGTCGTTTACCCAGCGCTGCTGCCTCTTCAGGGTTCCCGGATCGTACGCCCCCACCCGAACCGCAACAGATGGATGGCATTTCAGCAAGCTCAACCACCTGTCTGATCAGCTGACGGGGCTGTTCTCTGATGCCCTGTCCCCGCAAAAGGTGGCAGGGATCATGGTATGTTGCCTTAACAGGCAGACGTGCGGGAGGTTCTATGCCATATGTTATGAGCACTTCGGAAATATCCATCACGTTAAACGGTGTCTTGTAGTCATTTTTCAGTGTAGATCCGCACCCGGCGCACATGGTCATCACCGTGTCAACACCTTTAAACCTGAACGCATCGATGTTGCGTTTCTTGAGCGTGTCGAGGAAGGAAAGCTGGCCGGTGCGGATGAGCGGCGAACCGCAGCAGACCTGCTCTTTGGGAATGATAACCCGTATCCCATTACGCCTGAGCACTTCGATGGCATCAAGTGCTGCTTTGGGCAGGCGCATGTTGTACATGCAGCCGACAAAGAACCCGACCGTTGCCTTCACCGGACCTGTCGGCTCGATCACTTCCGCGTTTACGAGCTCCATAAAGGTCGGTTCGATCCGGTTCACGGAACGCCCTGTCTCCCTTACAAGAGCCGCCACCTCCTGGTGTTTGGGCAGGGTGAATCCACGCCTGTTTGCAAGCGCCCGGAGTTTTTCGATTGCTTTTGATGGAATCTCAATCTCTTTGGGGCACACCTTCCAGCAGGCCTGGCAGCTGGTGCAGGTGAAGAGTCCCTCCTGTACCGCATCAACTATACGATCCCCGCTGTCACGAGGATCAAGTGCGAGCCGCATTTCCTGTCGCATCGCTGTGGGTCCGAGGAACTTTGTGACATCCATTGCAGGGCAGACCGAGACACAGCAGAGGCACTCGATACAGTCTCTCAGCGGTTTTATCGTATCGATATCGGATTTTGTCGGCATTTTCTGTGAATCTGACGGCTTCAGGGAAGCGATCGTTTCAAGCGTTGGCAGGAGATCAACGACAAGATCCTTTTTTACCGACAGGTTCAGGGGTTCGATGGTAATGTTGTTTTGAGCTTCTTCCATGCAGGCAAGCACGGGTTCGCCGTTTACCCGCACTGCACAGCTCCCGCACTGCCCCGACCCGCAGCTGTACCTGTACGAAAGTGTCGGATCCAGCTCATCGTGAATTGCATGGAGAACATGGAGAACACGGGCGCCTTCGTTTACTTTGATTGTATAGGTTTCAAAATGCGCCTCCCTGTCCTTCTCCGGATCGAAGCGGTATACCCGGACCGAAATCTCCTTCATGGCAATCCCCTGTTTTTCTCAATCCCGTTTCTGGAAGGAGAGATGAACGTATGATTGAAAGGAGAGTGCTGGGCATCATGGGTCTGGGGAATATCGACCCTCACATGTGCCCCCCGGGACTCCTGCCTGATCAGCGCACTCCGGCAGATAAGTGAAGCGGTCAGGCACATATTCCGGATTATGCAGCATTCTGCAAAATTTCTGGGCGATTCGGCCCGGAGATTGGCAAGAGACAGGTTATTGACAATCTCCAGGGTCTTATGCAGATCTGTTGCGTTCCGGAAGATCCCGGCCCCCCTCCACATTGCCTGCTGGAGTTGTGTTCGAACCCGTGCAGGATTTTCGCTTCCCTTAATGAATGTATCAAGATGCGCCAGTTTCTGGCTAATCTGATCATTATCCACGTTTTTTGCCCGTTTTTTTGATTTTCCTGCAAATTCCCCGGCACGTTTCCCGAAGACCTGCGTATCGGCAAGGGCATTTCCCCCGAGACGATTTGCTCCATGCACCCCCCCGGCAACCTCACCGCAGGCAAAGAGTCCGGATTGCGTGGTACGGCACTCCGGTGAAATCCGCAACCCGCCCATGATATGATGGGCCGTGGGGGCGATTTCCATCGGCTGCATCCTTATGTCCACCCCGAATTTTAAGAACTGTTCGAGCATCACTGGCAGCCGGCTCTCGATCTGCTCGCGGGGAAGATGCGTAACATCGAGATACACCCCCCCGTTCTTCGTCCCCCGCCCTCCTTGTATTTCCTTTGCGATTGCCCGTGCAACCACATCCCGGGTAGAGAGCTCCATCCGTTCGGGGTCATACAGTTTCATGAACCGCTCGCCGAGGTTATTGAGCAGGGTACCCCCCTCCCCCCGCACAGCTTCGGTTACAAGCCGTCCCCGTGCATCATAGGGGAACACCGCACCGGTCGGGTGAAACTGGATCATCTCCATATCGATCAGTTCGGCACCTGCACGGTAGCCAATGGCAAAACCATCCCCGGTACCGCTCGATGAGTTTGTGGAGATGTCATACACTTTTGTCCCGCCACCGGTTGCAAGGATCGTACTGTCTGCCTTCAGTAAAACGAGATTTCCTTTCTCATCCAGTGCCATTGCACCAATGACCGATTCACCGCTTTTAAGCAGGTCGATCACCGTATATTCCTGCAGCATGGTGACATTCGATGAATCAAGCCGCTCGACTAAGGTGGTCATCATCTCGTGCCCGGTCCTGTCACCAGCATAGCATGTCCGCGGGAACCGCTGGCCGCCAAACGGGCGCTGGGCGACCTCATCGCTCTCGGTGAAATCGAACACCGCACCCCACTTTATGAGATCCCCCATCCGCAACGGAGCTTCCCTGACGAGAATATTTACCAGCTCAGGATCGTTGAGGTACGCACCCCCTTTGAGTGTATCCTCGAAATGAATCCCGCATGAATCCTGTTCCCGAAGGACAGCGTTGTAGCCACCTTCCGCCATGGTGGTGCATCCCCCTTTACCTACGATGGTCTTTGAAATGAGCACCGTGTCGCCATATTGCGATGCCTCTATAGTGGCCCTTACACCAGCACCACCGCTCCCGATCACCAGCACATGGCAATCCACCACCACATCTGCAAGCATCTTATTATTTTGTGGATCGTATAGTTACATAAATAAATAGCACAGCCAAAGTGAGAGAAAAATGAGATTATTAATGAAATTTGGCGGGACTTCAGTCGCCGATGCACAATGCATCGGACAGGTCGTGGATATTTTAGAAAAACATTACATAGCCGGAGATGAACTGGCAGTCGTCGTATCTGCACAACGTGGCGTGACCGACCAGCTCATTGAAATTATCGGAAAACTCCCGACAGCAAAAGATGACAGTGCCATTGCACCCCTTATCCAGGCACTGGGAAAAAGGCACATTACCACTCTTGAAGGGGCTGCACCTGACTTTGTCGCTGAAACGGGTGCGGTGATTGAGGAGCGGCTTATCAGTCTCCAGAATATTCTCTTTGCCGTCTATAATCTGCGGGAGCTCACTCCCCGCTCGAAGGATTATATCATCTCGTTTGGTGAACGGCTGCTTACCCCGATTATGAGCGCAGCTATCCGTGAGCGCGGTATCCCATCAACCGTACTGGACGGGTGCGATGCCGGCATTCTCACCACACCCCAACATGGTGAATCCACCGCACTTTCGGAAAGTGATGAACGGATAAAAAAACGGGTGGAACCACTTCTGGGAAAAGAAATTCCGGTGATCATGGGATTCATGGGCTGCACCAGAAGCGGAATAATCACAACCCTCGGCAGGAGTGGTTCGGATTACTCCGCCTCGATTATAGGTGCCGGTATGGATGCAGACGAGATTTGGATATGGACTGATGTGGATGGAATAATGACCTGCGATCCAAGGGTAATCAATGATGCACGGGTCATGCCTTCCCTGTCCTACATTGAAGTGATGGAACTCTCCTACTTCGGTGCAAAAGTGATGCACCCGCGTTCCATCGAACCCGCAATGCGGAAGAATATCCTTGTGCGGGTAAAAAATACCTTTAATCCCTCTCATCCCGGAACGGTGATTGTACGGAACGGACAACAGGACAACCGCGTGGTTAAAGCCCTGACCTATATCGACAAAGTCGCTGCGATAAATATCAACGGTGCCCAGATGATTGGGAGACCAGGAGTAGCAAAAGCAATTTTTACCATCCTTTCGGATCATGAAGTGAACGTGATGATGATCTCGCAGGGATCATCTGAAGCAAACATTTCGCTTATTGTTGATGAGACACATCTCAATGCTGCAGTGCATGCACTAGCCGATCTGGTAAAACAGGGTATCGTGCGTGAAGTTACCCACAACCACGATGTGTGTGCAGTTGCTGTTGTCGGTGCCGGTATGGCAGGAGCTCCTGGTACAGGAGGCAGGATCTTCACAGCCCTTGGGAAAGCGGGTGTCAATGTCATGATGATCTCACAGGGGTCATCTGAAGCGAATATCTCATTTGTGGTGAACCAGCAGGATGGTCCCCGAGCGGTACGGGTGCTCCACGACGAATTCAGGTTATCGGAGGAATGCGATGAGTAACACGGCCTACCGTGATGCGGGAGTTGACATCGATCTCGAGGCATCAGCAATAAAAGCCCTCATAAAAAACCTGACCTACCGGAGAAAAGGCAGCTGTACCATGATGGACGGCACAGGGCATTTTGCCGGTCTGATTGATTTCGGTGAACAGGTCCTCGCCCTGACCACGGACGGGGTCGGTACGAAGATGCTGGTTGCTGACCAGATGGAGGACTGGAGCACCGTGGGAATCGATTGCGTGGCGATGAATGTCAACGATCTCTACGTCATGAACGTGGAGCCGATCGCATTCGTGGACTATATAGCAACGGACAAACTCTCAATCGAGAAGATGGCCCAGATTGGCATGGGGCTCAATGAGGGTGCGAAGCTGGCGAATATTGACATCGTTGGCGGGGAAACCGCCTCGCTCCGCGGGCTGGTCAACGGGCTTGACCTCGCCGGTACTTGCCTGGGGATGCAGAAGAAGGACAGGATCATCTCGGGCGAAAAAATCCGGCCGGGTGATGTAATTATCGGTGTTTCTTCCACCGGTATCCACAGCAACGGTCTCTCGCTTGCCCGCAGTGTGGTGGAGAAGTATGCCAGTTATGATAAGAAGATGAAGAGTGGCAAGACACTCGGTGAGGAACTGCTCACCCCCACCCGGATCTACCATGAAAGCCTGAAGGTTACAGCAGCCTGTA
>Ga0307378_10001893_pt1 | contig 33097 bp, 31 predicted proteins | sample UN1MG_FD_202238 | JGI IMG/M metagenome (GOLD analysis project Ga0307378, IMG submission 202238) | Soil microbial communities from Risofladan, Vaasa, Finland - UN-1 | ecosystem: Environmental > Terrestrial > Soil > Coastal area > Acid sulfate soil | place: Finland: Risofladan, Vaasa | collected... | reverse complement strand
GGATCTGAGTCGCCTCGCCCGGGTCATTGACCTGACTGGGTCATTGACTCGCCTGGGCGAGCAGACGCAAACTGGCTTAAATAGGCGGCGTGTCGGAGGACTTTGCGTCTGTTCGCGCCGAAAGACGTCGGCGTCGACGCCGACGGAGTAGCCATACCGCAGCCACTGCCAACGCGATCAATACCACCGCAACCAGCGCCGGGATCAGGATCGCGATGAACGTCAGGCTCACACTGGTGACGTCTTCGATGGTGCTCAACACGGGCGCCGCGACGCCGGCGGTGGCGACGTTGGCTGCCGGCCGTACTGCCGTCTTGGTCAGGTGGACCACCAGTGCTGTCACCACGCCGATCGCCACCGGAACCCACTGCCCGGTGCGAGCGAACTCGGCGGGGTCGGTCACCGCGGCGGTCTGAGCGGCGGTGCCCGAACCGAACACGATGCCACCGGCGGTCGGCCGCACGAAGGTCTGCACCGTGTCGTTGATCGTGTCGAGGGCGGGGATCTTGTCCGCGACGATCTCCACGGCCAACAACACCGCGACGACTGCCATCACCCAGCCGTTCTCCAACCACGCCCAACCTGGCGGCAGGCTGATAAGGCCGGTGAATTTCGAGAGCAATCCCATCAACAACATCGGGATGTAGGCATTCAGGCCCGCGGCGGTCGCCAGGCCGAGGCCCGTCATGAGTTCCACGTGGGTCCGCCGTCCCCGCTCAGTCGCACACCGCGACAAGCACACCGTCGCCCAGTGGCACCAGGACGGGGGTCAGGCGATCATCCTCGGCGATCAGACGTGCCGCTTCGCGCACCGCGGTCACCTCGGCGTCGTGCGCGCTCGGGTCGCCGGCCCGACCATCGAGGGCCGCGTGGTGCACCACGATTACCCCACCGGGTCGCAGCAGTCGGACCCCCTCGCCGACGAAGTGCGGTTGGCCAGTCGGTTCGGCGTCGATAAACACCAGATCGTAGGACTCGTCGGCGAGGCGGGTAAGGACCTCCTGTGCCCGCCCTGCGATGAGTCGGGTCCGTCCCGGCCCGATGCCGGTCTCGCCGAAGGCCTGCTTCGCCAGGCGCTGATACTCCGGTTCGACGTCGATCGTGGTCAGCACACCGTCGTCGCGCATGCCCGAGAGCAACCACAATCCGCTGACTCCGGTCCCGGTACCGACCTCGACAACTGCTTTTCCGCCGCTGAGCCTGGCCAGCAGGCCCAACAGTGCCCCGACAGCCGGGGTGACCGCGCCGGCACCGACGTCCACCGCGCGTTCGCGGGCAGCGCAGACGATGGCGTCCTCGGTGATCGACCCCTCAGCGTGGGCCAGGAGCCGCTCGGCCCGGCTAGGCCGCGGTTCGCTGCCGGGATCGTCGTTGATGGACATTCTCAGCAGCGTAGATCAACTCCGCTGGTGTGTGTGCGGACGCGCCAGGGCCGGTCGCCGCGCCCGCTACCGGCTGCGATGTGGGCAGCCGAGAAGCTTGCTGAGAAATAACCATTTCCTTACGTTTGACCTGTTAAGCCGGTATTTATCAGATAACATTTAGTTTGCTCACATGGGTTACATACCGTGATCGGGAATGGTGGGTTCCATGGCACGCCGCGAAGACTGGACCGGGAATACCCCGCATGGCGCGGCTGTTGTGATCGTTGACATACCCGGCCGCACAGAGCAGCCGGCCACTTCTGACCAGGAGGATCCGACGACCACCACACTGACGGCCCCCGCCCCCGGTTCGTCGGCGGCCCCCGCCGCTGTCTCGGCGGGCCCCGCCGCGATGGCCCGGTCGGCCCACAACGGCGAGTCGGGTTGGGTTGAGGCGTCTGAGGAATTACAGGGCACCGCCGTCTTCGATGCGACCGGCGACCGGGCGGCCATGCCGTCCTGGGACGAATTAGTCCGTCAGCATGCTGACCGGGTCTATCGGCTGGCCTACCGGCTGTCGGGCAATCAGCATGACGCCGAGGACCTCACCCAGGAAACGTTCATCCGGGTGTTCAAGTCGCTGCAGAACTACCAACCCGGCACCTTCGAGGGTTGGCTGCACCGGATCACCACGAATCTGTTCCTCGACATGGTTCGGCGCCGGGGGCGCATCCGCATGGACGCACTCCCGGAGGATTACGACCGGGTGCCTTCCGACGGGCCCACGCCCGAACAGATCTACCACGATTCTCGGCTCGGTCCCGATCTTCAGGCGGCCTTGGACTCCCTGCCGGCCGAATTTCGCGCCGCGGTGGTTCTCTGCGACATCGAGGGCCTGTCCTACGAGGAGATTGGGGCCACGCTCGGGGTGAAACTGGGAACAGTGCGCAGTCGCATACACCGCGGTCGCCAGGCCCTGCGGGACCACCTGGCCGCGCGCTCCGGCGATCGGGCAGTCGCTGTCGAATCGGACTGACCTCAGCGCGCGCCGCGCCACCTTGTCACGGCGTCGGCGCTGATCGCGCTACATTTAAGCTATTAATCCTGAGTGAGTGGAAAGGAGTACCGGCGATGGTCGATCCGGGAGATGTGTTCCGCCGGGCTCTGTCCTGGCTGCCGCCGCACTTCGCCTCCCAAAGCGATGCTCCGGTCGGTGCCCCGCGCCAGTTCAACTCCACCGAGCACCTGTCCACCGAGGCGATCGCCGCGTACGTCGACGGTGAACTGCGGATGAAGGCCCATCTCAGGGCCGGGCACCACCTGGGGATATGTCCGCAGTGCGCCTCCGAGGTGGAGGCCCAGGGGCAGGCGCGCGCAGCCCTGCGTGACTCGCGGCCGGTCAGCATGCCGAACACCCTCATGAGTCTGCTTTCCCAGATTCCGCAATCCACCCACGATGACTCGTTGCCGCCGTCGCCGCCGAGCTTGACCGAACAGCTGACAGACGACACCGTGCACACGCGTAGCCGCCGTAAACGCCGGTAGGGTGATGGCTCCGGAGCTGTGCTCTAACCCGAACGTGCATACCCCCCGAACGCCTGGATAGAGGTTGATGTGAGCCCCGATAAGGACACTGCTGGCGGCGGCCATCGTCTGGCGCCCCGTCCCGTTTCGCGTCCCCCCGTAGATCCCGCGGCCACCCGCACCTTCGGGCGCCCGCGCGGTGTCGACGGATCTTTCGTCGCCGAAGAACTGCGACCCGCTAAATTCCGCCAGTCAACTGAGTTCGCCCCTACCGAGAAGCCGTCGGACCCGATCCTTCAGGAGGCCTTCAGCCGTCCGCATCCCGGCGGCGAGTCCCTCCAACGGCACCCCGCCGACGCCGGCGCCCTCGCCGCCGGCGCTGACGTCAACGACGATCCTGTCGATCCCTGGCGTGATCCGGCCGCCGCGGCCGCTCTGGGCACCCCGGCGCTGACCACGCCCACCCCGATCGTGCCGGTCGCCACGATGGGCAAACTCGGCGTCCGTGATCTGCTCTTCGGCGGTCGCGCGTCGTTCACGGCACTGGCGGTGCTGGGTATCACGGCATTGCTGATCGGCGTCGCCGGCGGTTGGGTCGGCCGCAAGACGGCGGAGGTCGTGGAGGCATTCACCACCTCCACGGTCACGTTGTCCACCTCCGACGCCGGCGAACTGCCGCCCGGTCGATTCGCCCAGGTCGCCGCTTCGGTGGCCGACTCGGTGGTCACCATCGAGGCCAAGAGCGATGAAGAAGGCGCACAGGGTTCTGGCGTGGTTGTCGACGGTCGCGGCTACATCGTCACCAACAACCACGTCATCTCCGAGGCGGCGGCCAGCCCAAGCAAGTTCAAGCTCACGGTGGTCTTCAACGACGGCAAGGAAGTACCGGCCAACCTCGTCGGCCGAGACCCGAAGACCGACCTCGCGGTTCTCAAGGTCGACAACGTCGACAACCTGACGGTGGCTAAGTTTGGCGACTCCGACAAACTACGAGTGGGCGAAGAGGTCATTGCGGCCGGTGCTCCACTGGGCCTGCGCAGCACCGTGACCTCCGGCATCATTAGCGCGTTGAACCGGCCGGTGCCGCTGTCCGGAGAGGGCTCCGATACCGATACCGTCATCGACGCTGTGCAGACCGACGCATCGATCAACCACGGCAACTCCGGTGGTCCGCTCATTGATATGAACTCCTTGGTGATCGGCATCAACACGGCAGGAAAATCGTTGTCCGACAGTGCAAGTGGGCTGGGTTTCGCGATTCCGGTAAACGAGGTCAAAGCCACCGTCGAGACGCTCATCAAGGACGGAAAGATCGCGCATCCGACCCTTGGGTTGTCGGCCCGTTCGGTGAGTAACGACCTGGCATCGGGCGCCCAGATCGCCAACGTGAAGTCGGGTGGGCCTGCTGACAAGGCCGGCGTGAAGGAGAACGACGTCGTGGTCAAGGTGGGTGACCGCATGGTCGCCGATGCTGACGAGTTCGTAGTCGCGGTCCGACAACTCAAGATGGGACAGGACGCGCCGATCGAGGTCATGCGCGAGGGCCGCAAGGTGACTCTGACAGTGAATCCGGCCCCGGACAACTGACGCGATGTTCGCCAACGTCGGGTGGGGCGAGATGATCCTCCTTGTCGTAGTCGGATTGGTGGTTCTCGGGCCGGAACGCCTCCCCGGGGCTATCCGTTGGGCGTCGGGTTCGTTGCGGCAGGCGCGCGACTACCTCAGCGGTGCCACCACCCAGTTGCGCCAGGAACTCGGCCCCGAGTTCGAGGACCTGCGTGAGCCGCTGGGGGAGTTGCAGAAACTTCGGGGCATGAGCCCGCGGGCGGCGCTGACCAAGCATCTCCTCGACGGAGACGACTCCTGGATCACCGGTGACTTCGACGCTCCGCCGGTCAAGGGGCAGAGTGCCGCAATGCCGTCGACCGCCGCGCCATCAACGCCGCCGAGTGGGCCAGCACCATTTGATGCCGACGCGACCTGAACCCGGCAAGCGGCAGTAACGCCTAGCGCCCGGCCGGATCGAGTCCCAGGGACCGTCCTGCCAGACCGCGTCGGCGAGCCATCAGTTTGTCGGCGATGGCGCGCAATTCGGTACCGGCGGCCGATTCCGGCGCCGACAGCACCAGTGGCACGCCGCAATCCCCTGCGGCCACCAGTGCGGGGTCCAGGGGAACCCGGCCGAGCAGTGGCACGTCGGACCCGACCGCTCGGGTCAGTCGCTCCGCCACTTGACGGCCGCCTCCCTCGCCGAAGATCTCCCACGTGGTGCCGTCCGGCATGAGCAGGCCGGCCATGTTCTCCACCACACCGACGATGCGTTGCCGGGTCTGTAGTGCGATCGCGCCGGCGCGTTCGGCGACTTCGGCCGCGGCTACCTGAGGTGTGGTGACCACTAGGATCTCCGCGCTCGGGAGCATCTGGGCGACCGAGATCGCCACGTCGCCGGTGCCCGGTGGCAGGTCGAGCAGAAGCACGTCGAGATCGCCCCAGTACACGTCGGCGAGGAACTGTTGCAACGCCCGGTGCAGCATTGGTCCGCGCCATGCCACCGGAGCATTGCCCTCGGTGAACTGCGCTATGGAGATGACCTTCACTTCGTGGGCGATGGGCGGGAGGATCATTGACTCGACCTGGGTGGGCCGATCGCTTGTCCCCATCATCCGCGGAATGGAGTGACCATAGATATCGGCATCCAGCAGGCCCACCGAAAGACCGCGCCCAGCCATCGCGGCAGCCAGATTCACTGTGACGCTTGACTTTCCGACCCCACCCTTGCCGGAAGCAACGGCATATACACGAGTCAGTGAACCTGGTTGGGCGAACGGGATGACCGGTTCGGCCGAGAGTCCCTGTTCCCCACGCAACTGCTTGCGCAGTGCGGTGCGCTGCTCGTCGCTCATCACGTCCAGGTTCACCGTGACCGACCCGGTGCCGGGAACATCGGCCACCGCTGTAGTGACCATGTCGACGATCTCGGCCTTTTTGGGGCACGCCCCGGTTGTCAGGTAGATCTCGATCCCGACCGTGCCGTCCTCGCCGACGGTGACGCTTTTGACCATGTTGAGCTCAGTGATCGGCCGCCGTAGTTCGGGATCGATGACGCCTGCCAGGGCGGCGCGGACCGCCTTCTCGCGCTCGCTGTATTCGGACATCTCCGCAGAGTCTAGGTGGCGGCGGGGCGGGGGTTGCGACTCCCCCAGGACTGGATGCGGTCTGGGTCAGGCGGGTCCGGGCAGCACGGCACCGACCGGCGCCGGTTCGCCCTCCGGCGGTGCCGGTGCGCCAAGAGGGGCCGGGGGAAGCCACGGGGCGACGGGGGGCGCGGGCAGACCGGGAAGTGGCGCGGGCAAACCGGGGGGCGCGGGCAGACCGGGAAGCGGTGCGGGTCCGAGCGGCGCAGGTCCCGCGGGGGCGGGGACCGCCGGTGCGGGCCCCGGCAACGCGGGCCCCATCGGCGGGGTACCCAGCGGGTTGACGTCCAACGGCGGCGGAGCCATCCACGGCGCCGGTGCCGGCGGCAGCATCCAGGGCGGCAGATTCGGCGTCGGTGCTGCCGGCGGCAGTTGGGAGGCCATGCAGATCACTTGGCAGCCATGCTCGGGAAGGACGCTGTTGGCCGCTTCGGGGGTTGGTCCGGGCATAGCCAACTGACCGGCCAACTCGGTATTGCCGAGGTTGAACAACGGCAGTTCCGCCAGTGGGTCACTGGCCAACATGCCTGGGCCGAGACCCTCGGGGTTCTCCAAGTGCAGGGCCCCCAGAGCCGGGACCGGGCCGCTGATCGCCGGCAGGTCCGACGGCGCGACGCCGGTGGCGTAGGCGGCCGCCCAGCCCAGGACGTTCTGCGCGTAGGGCATCGAATTGTTGTAACGCAGGATTGCGGTGAACACCTGGGCCTGGTTGCGCAGGTTCAGGCCACCGCTGCACAGGTAGCGAGCGGCCGAGAGGCTGGCATCGAAGAGGTTCTGTGGGTCTGCCTTGCCGTCACCGTCGCCGTCGGAGGCATACCGGGACCAGGTGCCGGGCAGGAATTGCATCGGACCCATCGCCCGCGCGTAGGTGGCGCGCCCACCGACGTTGCTCTGAACGATGATTTCGTTGCCGGGCAGCGTGCCGTCCAGCACTGGGCCGTAGATGGGCCGGACCGCCGTTCCCCGTGCGTCGGTGGCGCCGCCGTTGGCGTGGGACGACTCGATGCGGCCGATGCCGGCCAACAGGTTCCAGCTCACCCCGCAGCCCGGGACCGCGGTGGCCATGGTCTGCTCCGCTTTGCGATAGGCCGACAGTGCCATGCCCGGGATCCGCATTCCGCCCGGGGCGTTGACCACGGCTGCCGGCGGTGGGGAAGAGAAACCAGCGGTGGCGGCGACCCGGAAGTCGGCCGGTGGTTTGGCCATGGCCACCACCGTCAGGCCCTGCGACACCGGTTCGGAGGACTCGACTGTGACCAGTGGCGTGACGTCGATCCCGCTCACCGGGACGCCGGACCGGCCAGGAGAGGCGGCCACCGCACCGGCTAACACGACGGGGGTAAGCGCCACGACACCAAAAGCCGGGTTCCGCACCACCCGTGTGATCCGGTGCCTCAGTCCCACCCGTTCATCCCCACTCGTGTCTGGCCCGCTCATTCAGCAGCACCGATTCGTTCATGTGAACCAGATCACCATACATAAGCCTGCGACGCCGATGGCACGCAATTACCGCTTGTCGCCCGCCGCCCTCTTCGTCCGGCGTTCGGTGCCCTCCGGTTTGCCGGTCGTCGGTGGTGGTTGCAGCGCCGCGAGGAGCTCGCGCACTTCATCGAGTTCGCGACGCAGATAGTCGCGGGTGGCGACTTCGCCGATCGCCAACCGCAGTGCGGCCAGTTCCCGGGCCAGGAACTCGGTGTCCGCCTTGGTTTGCTGGGCACGGCGGCGGTCCTCGTCGAGGGCGACTTTGTCGCGATTCTCCTGGCGGTTCTGGGCCAGCAGAATCAGCGGCGCCGCGTAGGCGGCCTGCGTGGAGAACGCCAGGTTGAGCAAAATGAACGGATAGGGATCCCAGCGCAGACCCACCGCGAATAGGTTCAGGGTGATCCACACGATCACCAGGACGGTCTGCCACATCAAGTAGCGACCGGTGCCCAGGAACCGGGCGATGGATTCGCTGAACCGGCCGACCGAGTCGGAGTCAAGGTTCAACGACGGTCGCCGGGAAGTGCGCGGGGTGTCCAGTCGCTGGCGCGGATCGCTCATGACGCGGCCCCGGCGTTGTTTTTTCCGGTCGGGTTTTCGCCGATCACGTTTGCTTCGGACTCCTCGAAGGTCTCCCGCCAATCGTCGGGGAGCAGATGATCGAGCACGTCGTCCACGGTGACCGCGCCGAGCAGATGGTTCTCCTCGTCGACGACCGGTCCGCAGACGAGGTTGTAGGCGGCGAGATGCCGGGTCACCGCGCCGAGCGGGGATTCCGGGCGTAAGGCGGGCAGGTTGACGTCGACGATGCCGCTGACCAGGTGGGCCGGCGGCTCTCGCAGGAGTGCTTGCAGGTGCACACACCCGAGGTAGTGACCGGTCGGGGTTGCGGTCGGGGGACGCACCACGAAGACCACCGACGCCAGTGCCGGTGTCAGGTCAGGATTGCGGACCCGGGCCAGTGCCTCGGCGACCGTGGTGTCCGGCGCCAGCACCACCGGATCGGAGGTCATCAGGCCGCCGGCCGTGTCCGGGGAGTGGCTCAGCAGTCGGCGCACCGGTTCGGAGTCTTCCGGATCCATCCGGCGAAGCAGTAGTTCGGCCTCGGTCGGGTTGAGGACACCCAGCAGGTCGGCGGCGTCGTCGGGATCCATCGCCTCAAGCACATCGGCGGCGCGGTCGGTGTCCAACCCCATGAGCAGTTCGGTCTGGTCGTCGTCGGGCAACTCCTGCAGGACGTCAGCCAGTCGCTCGTCGTCGAGGGCGTTGATGACCTCGACGCGGCGTTTGGCCGGCAGATCGCGCAGGGCATCGGCCACCTCCACCGGTCGGCGGCCCTCGAACTGGTGCAGCAGTTGAGCCACTCCCTGGCCCGGCATCGCCAGACCCGAGGGCGTCAGTCCCTGCACGTTGTGCCAGTCCACGACCGTCACGGTCGAGCGCCGTCCCAGCCGACGCAGGCTGCGCACCGCGACCCGGGTCACCAACCAGTCCCGGGTCCGGGTCTGTTCGATACCCAGATCAATGACCGAGACATCGATGTCGGCAAGTTGCTTCTGTTCGGGGTCGCTGACCCGCACTCGGGTATCGAGCACCTGGCCCAGTACCAGCACCTCACCCGGATGCTGGTCGAATTGGCGAAGTGACAGGTTGGCGGTGTTGAGCGTGACGGCATTGGGTTCGATCGCGGTCAACCGAAGCATCGGGACGAAAATACTTCTACGGCTTGTCATCTCGACGACAAGTCCTAGCACTCGCGGTTGTTGGCGGATGATGCTGATACTGATCACCACATCGCGAACCCGACCCAGGGATTCGCCGTCGGGACCCAGAACGACCATCCCCGCCAGTCGCGCCGCGTATACCCTGTTCATCGGCGCCATGACTACAAAGAGTAGGAGTCTGCGCGTGGACTTTCGCTATCGGCCCCGCAGAACCTGTCTGTCGGTTCCCGGCAGTAACCCGAAGATGATCGAAAAGGCCAAGGGCCTTCCCGCCGACGAGGTTTTCCTCGATCTCGAAGACGCGGTGACTCCCGATGCCAAGTCGGCGGCTCGCACCCGAGTCGGCGCCGCACTGGCCTCGCCGGGGTGGGCCGGCCAGTTACGGGGAGTCCGGGTCAACGACTGGACGACACCGTGGACGTACACCGACGTCATCGACGTGGTGTCGGCCGCCGGGGCGCACCTCGACGTGATCGTGTTGCCCAAGGTGACCGACGCCGTCGGAGTGCACGCGCTGGATCTGTTGCTGACCCAACTTGAGCGCAGCCACGGACTGCCGGTGGGCCGCATCGGTATCGACGTCCAGATCGAGGATGCCCGGGGGCTGAGCAACATCGACGCGATCGCCGGTGCGCCGCGGGTGCAGGCACTGGTGCTCGGCCCGGCCGATCTGTCCGCCAGCCTCAACATGCGCACGCTCGCAGTCGGGGAGCAACCCGCGGGCTACGACGTTGGCGACGCCTACCACCACATCCTGATGACCATCCTGATCGCGGCGCGGGCGCACGGGGTGGCGGCGATCGACGGGCCGTATCTCAAAGTTCGGGACGTCGAAGCGTTCCGGCTGGTGGCCGGGCGCTCGGCCGCGCTGGGTTTCGACGGCAAGTGGGTGCTACATCCGGACCAGATCGCCGCCGGCAACGAGATCTACAGCCCCCGCCAGGCGGACTACGACCACGCCGAACTCATCCTCGAGGCCTACGGGTGGCATACGTCAGCGGCCGGGGGCGAGCGCGGCGCGGTGATGCTGGGCGAGGAGATGATCGACGAGGCCAGCCGCAAGATGGCGCTGGTGGTGGCGGGCAAGGGTCGGGCCGCCGGAATGACGCGGCAAGCCGCGCCGTTCGTGCCGCCGGCTTAGTTGACGGCACCGCGGTGTCTGGGCTCCCCGGTTTGGGGCACCTCAGTTCCAGGCGTAGGTCATCCAGACGACGCTGATCACCAGCGATGCCACGCCGACGACGATCCCCGCCACCGCCAGGCCGTAACCGCCCTGCCCGGTTTTCTTGATCTGGTTGATCGCGATCGCGCCCAGTCCGATGCCAATGATCGAACCGATTCCGCACAGCAGACCGACCACCGAGGCCACCAGCGAGAACACCGCCATCGAGTTGGTGCCGGTCGGCGGTGTCGAGGGATACCCGTAGCCGGTCGGATACGGGGCGCCGTACTCCGGCGGAGGAATGTAGCCACCCGGCGGTGGCGGGTAGGGAGCCCCGTACTGGGGTTGCGGTGCGCCGTACTGGGGTTGCGGTGCGCCGTACTGGGGCGGCGGGTATCCGCCGTAGGCCGGGTTCGGGTCGGTCGGGGGCGGTTCATAGCCGCCCGACTGGGGCTGCACATGCTCGTTATGGGGCGTTTCCCCGGGGTCGCCGCCGGCAGCTGTCATGCTGTTGAACCTAGCGTATGCGTTGCAGGTCAGTGCTGATCGACGGAGGAGAACGACACGATGACCAGTCCCTTCCAACCCGCATCGAATCCCGGTGCCGTCCCCGGCGGCGTCCCTGGCTCGTCGCGCCGCGGCCCACTGGGTCTGCCGACGCCGCCCAAGGGCTGGCCGGTCGGTTCCTACCCCACCTACGCCGAGGCCCAGAAGGCGGTCGACTACCTGTCCGACAACCAGTTCCCAGTGCAGCAGGTGACCATCGTCGGGGTCGACCTGATGCAGGTCGAACGCGTCATCGGACGGCTCAGTTGGGGCAAGGTGATCGGCGGCGGCATCCTCAGCGGCGCCTGGCTGGGCGTCTTCATCGGTCTTCTGCTGGGGCTTTTCAGTAACAACCTCGGCCAGTCGCTGGCCATCGGTGTCCTCGCGGGTGTGATCTTCGGCTTGATCACCTCGTCGATCCCGTACGCGATGGCAAAAGGCACAAGGGATTTCAGCTCGACCATGCAATTGGTCGCCGGGCGCTACGACGTGCTGTGCGATCCACAGAACGCCGAAAAGGCGCGGGACATGCTGGGGCGCTTGAGGTTATAGCCGGGTTACGGCCCTGAGCCCGGCTACAGTGACCAATGCCGTGCAGCACGGTGGCGAGCGGCGAAAGGCGGATGTCGTGGGAATCGTTGTTGCGAAGGCTAGGCGCGCGACCGCGGCGGCGCTCATCGCGTTCGCCGCAGCATCGTTGACCTCGGCGTGCGGTACCGGTGGAGACGGCCAAGTGGTGAGTCTCTACACCGCGGCCGGTGAGACCGCGACGTTCACCGCCGTGGCGAAGCGGTGCACCGAGGAACTCGGCGGCCGGTTTCGGATTCAGCAGTTCAGCCTGCCCAAGGGCGCCGATGATCAGCGTCTGCAACTGGCGCGACGGATCACCGGCAATGACCGCACGCTCGACATCATGGCTCTCGACGTGGTGTGGACGGCGGAGTTCGCCGAGGCTGGGTGGGCTCTGCCACTGTCCGGCGACCCGGCCGGACTGGCCGAGGCTGACGCTATTGCCGACACCCTGCCCGGACCGCTTGAGACGGCCAAGTGGCGGGGCGAACTGTACGCCGCACCCATCACAACAAACACCCAATTACTCTGGTACCGGCCAGATCTCGTGGCACCGCCGCCACCAACCTGGGACCAGATGATCGCTGAAGCGACCCGGCTGCACGCTGAGGGGAAACCCAGTTGGATTGCGGTGCAGGCAAAGCAGTACGAGGGACTGGTGGTCTGGTTCAACACGTTGCTGGAGAGTGCGGGCGGACGGGTGCTGTCCGAAGACGGCAAGACCGTCACCCTCGTCGACACTCCCGAGCACCGGGCCGCCACCGTCAAGGCATTGCAGATCATCAAGTCGGTGGCCACTGCTCCCGGAGCTGATCCCTCCGTGACTCAGACCGACGAAGGCACCGCGCGACTGGCTCTCGAAGCGGGAAACGCTGCGCTGGAGGTCAACTGGCCGTTCGTCTTCGCCTCGATGTTGGAGAACGCGGTGAAGGGCGGGGTGCCGTTCCTTCCGTTGGCCGACAAACCTGAATTGGCCGGCAGTATCAACGACGCGGGCACCTTTGCGCCCACCGATGAGCAGTTCGAGTTCGCCCTCGATGCCAGCCGGGAAGTGTTCGCCTTCGCCCCGTATCCTTCCGTGACGCCCGGCCAACCCGCCCGCGTCACCCTCGGCGGACTCAATTTCGCGGTGGCCAGTACCAGTCGGCACCCGGCCGAGGCCTTCGAGGCCATTCGATGCATCCGCAGCGAGAGCAACCAGCGCTACACCTCGATCGAGGGTGGGCTTCCAGCGGTGCGCGAATCGCTCTACGACGATCCGGGGTTCCAGAAGAAATACCCGCAGTATGCAATCATCCGTGATCAGCTGACCACCGCGGCGGTTCGGCCGGCGACGCCGAACTACCAGGCGATGTCGACCCGCATCTCGGCGACCCTGGCGCCGATCACCTCCATCGACCCGGAGCGCACCGCCGACGAACTGGCCATCCAGGTCCAAAAAGCCATCGACGGCAAGGGACTGATCCCATGATCGGTTCGACTATCGTCGGCGGCGATGATCGCCGCTCGCAGCGTCGGCTCGCCTATCGGCTGATCGCGCCCGCAGTCATTCTGATGCTCGCAGTGACCGGGTACCCGATCCTTTACGCCTTCTGGCTTAGCCTGCATCGCTACAACTTGGCCAGCCCTGCGGACACGAAGTTCATCGGGTTGGCCAACTACCAAACCATCCTCACCGACAACTACTGGTGGACAGCCTTTTTCGTCACCTTGGTCATTACGGTGATCTCGGTGGCGATCGAGTTTGTACTCGGTCTTGGCCTCGCGCTGGTCATGCACCGCACGATTTTCGCCCGAGGGGTGGTCCGCACCTCGATTCTCATCCCATACGGGATCGTCACCGTTGCCGCTTCCTACAGTTGGTATTACGCCTGGACGCCGGGCACGGGCTACCTGGCCAACCTGCTGCCTGATGGCAGCGCCCCCCTGACCCAGCAGATCCCCTCCCTGGCCGTGATAATCCTGGCCGAGGTCTGGAAGACCACACCGTTCATGGCCCTGCTGCTGCTGGCCGGGCTGGCACTGGTGCCCGACGACCTGCTCAAGGCCGCTGAAGTGGACGGTGCCGGCGCCTGGACCCGGCTGTGGCGGGTGACCATACCGCTGATCAAGCCGGCCATCCTGGTGGCGTTACTGTTCCGCACGCTGGACGCCTTCCGAATCTTCGACAACATTTACGTACTGACCGGCGGCTCGAATGACACCTCCTCAGTGTCGATCCTCGGCTACAACAACCTGTTCAAGGCTTTCAACATCGGACTGGGTTCGGCGATCAGCGTTCTGGTGTTCGTCGCAGTTGCCATCATCGCCTTCATCTTCATCAGGCTGTTCGGCGCAGCCGCCCCCGGATCCGACGGCGAGGTGCACTGAGATGGCACTACGTGTGACGCCGCGGCGCGCCACCGGTTGGGCAGTGGTCAACACCCTGGTGGTCGTCTACGCACTTCTTCCGGTGCTGTGGATTCTGAGCCTTTCCCTCAAACCCACCTCGACGGTCAAAGACGGCAGGCTCATTCCGTCGTCGATCACGTTCGATAACTACCGAGGAATCTTCAAAGGGGATGTCTTCACCTCCGCACTCTTCAACTCCCTGGGTATCGGACTGATCACCACTGTTATCGCCGTGCTTATCGGCGGGATGGCCGCCTATGCGGTGGCGCGACTGGACTTCCCCGGTAAATCGGTGCTCGTCGGCGCCGCATTGCTGATCGCCATGTTCCCGCAGATCTCCCTGGTAACACCGTTGTTCAACATCGAACGTCAACTCGGCTTGTTCGATACCTGGCCGGGCCTGATCATTCCCTACATCACTTTTGCGCTGCCGCTGGCGATCTACACCCTGGCGGCTTTCTTCCGGGAGATCCCGCGAGATCTAGAGAAGGCCGCCAAGATGGACGGTGCCACCCCGGCCCAGGCGTTCCGCCGGGTGATCGCTCCGCTGGCCGCGCCGGGAATCGTCACCGCCGCGATCCTGGTGTTCATCTTCGCCTGGAACGACCTGCTGCTGGCGCTGTCGCTGACCGCGACGACGGCGGCGATTACGGCGCCGGTAGCCATTGCGAACTTCACCGGCAGTTCGCAGTTTGAGGAGCCCACCGGTTCGATCGCCGCCGGTGCAATGGTGATCACCATTCCGATCATCGTCTTTGTTTTGATCTTCCAACGAAAAATTGTTGCCGGGCTGACCTCCGGTGCGGTGAAGGGGTAGCGGCGTCCTATGGCCGAAATCGTTTTGGATCACGTCAGCAAGCGCTACCCCGACGGCGCCATGCCGGTGCGCGACCTCACCCTCACCATTGGCGACGGTGAGTTCGTCATCCTGGTGGGTCCGTCCGGGTGTGGAAAATCCACCACGCTCAACATGATCGCCGGCCTCGAGGACATCACTGAGGGAGAGTTGCGCATCGGCGGACAGCGCGTCAACGAGAAGGCACCGCGCGATCGAGACATCGCGATGGTGTTCCAGTCCTACGCGCTCTATCCGCACATGACGGTTCGGCAGAACATCGCATTCCCGCTCACGTTGGCCAAGATGAGCCGCTCCGAGATCGAGTCGAAGGTGGCTGAGACCGCGACGGTTCTCGATCTGACCGAACTGCTGGACCGCAAGCCCTCGCAGCTTTCCGGCGGGCAGCGCCAACGGGTGGCAATGGGCCGGGCGATCGTTCGCAAGCCCAAGGCCTTCCTGATGGATGAGCCGTTGAGCAACCTCGACGCCAAACTGCGGGTGCAGATGCGCGGTGAGATCGCCCGACTGCAGAACCGACTGGGAACCACCACGGTGTACGTCACCCACGACCAGACCGAGGCGATGACTCTCGGTGACCGGGTAGTGGTGCTGCGGGCCGGGCAAGCCCAGCAGATCGGCACTCCCGAGGAGTTGTACAACACACCGGCGAACCTGTTTGTGGCGGGTTTCATCGGCTCGCCGGCGATGAACTTCTTCCCGGCAACCCCGACCCCGGCGGGGCTGCGACTACCGTTCGGTGAGCTCTCCGGGCGCGTCGGTCACGCGCTGTCGGCCGAGGTCATTGTCGGCGTGCGCCCGGAGCACTTCGAGGACGCATCGTTGCTCGAACCCCATGAACGTGGTCGGATGCTGAACTTCGGCGTTCGGGCAGATCTGGTCGAGTCCCTCGGTGCCGATAAGTACGTGTATTTCTCGACCGGTGTAAGCCCGGCCCGGTCCGATCAGTTGTCTGAACTTGCCGCCGACACCGGCGGTGCGCAGCACTACGTCGCGAGGGTGTCCGCCGATTCCCGGGTCGCGACCGGTGAGACAGTGCAGTTGGCGCTGGACACGAGCAAACTGCACGTCTTCGACGCCGGCACCGGAGTCAATCTCAGCGCACCGGCACGGTGACCGACTCGCCGGCCACGGTGAGCGAGCATCTTCGGGCCTACTTCACCCGCGTGGGAATCGATTCCGCGCCGGATGTCGCCACCGTGACCTTTCTCGGGGTGGAACGCATCGACGTGCTGAGATTCGGTCCTGACCGGCGCCCCGGCTCAGCGGGGGCATTTCACTACGTGACCCTCGGCTGTTCGCGTTACCCGATGGCTGACGGCTCCGTGGCGGTGACCGATCCGATCCGGGGCCCGCGGGCCGAGATCGCGATGAGTCTGCGTGCCGGTGCCCCGACAACCGGTCTGGCCCGCAGCCTGGCGGTCGTCGCGGCGACCCCGGCCGTCGAAGGTGTGGTGCTCGACGCCGGCGCCCTGGTTGACCTGTCTGCTCCGTTGTGGGCGACGGCCCCGTTCACGGCTGTGCTGCTGGGGATTTCGGATATTCCCGATTTGCCACTGGAGTCGCCGCGTGATCCGGTGCGCTTCCTGTCGGCGGTACCGATCACCCAGACTGAGGGGGCGTGGGTGCGACTCAAGGGTGCCGAGGCGATGCGTCAGGCGTGGGCCGACGATCGCGTGGACGTGCTGGACCCGCTGCGGTCGGCGTCGTCGCCGGACTGAAGAGTTGGGCTGAAGGTTGAACCAGAACCCGAACCCGAACCCCTACAGCCAGTGGTTGCGCCGGAAGGTGAAGTACAAGCTTCCGCACACCGTGGCCATGAGCAGTAACACCGCCGGATATCCCCACTGCCACGCCAACTCCGGCATGTTCTCGAAGTTCATCCCGTAAATTCCCGCGATCATGGTCGGCACGGCGGCGATCGCCACCCACGCCGAGATCTTGCGCACATCGAGGTTCTGCTGGAGTTCGACTCGGGCAAGAGCGGCGTGTACCAGTGAGGTCAGCATCTCGTCATGGCTGGCGATGAGGTCGGCCGCCAACGTCTGGTGGTCGGCGACGTCGCGCAGATAGCGTCGGATCTCCTTGGGCAACAGGTCCTGGTAGTCGGTTTGCATTCGTGCCAGCGCATCGGTGAGCGGCCAGACCGCCCTGCGCAACTCCACGACCTCACGCTTGAGCAGGTAGATGGGCTCGATGTCGGTCTTGCGCCCCGGCGAGAAGGTCTCCTCCTCGATGGCGTCGACGTCGGCCTCCATCGCCTCGGTCACCGACCGGTAGGAGTCGACAACATGGTCGGCGATGGCGTGCATCACCGCGGGCGGGCCCAGCCTCAAGCGGTCGGGGTTGGCTTCCAACTGATGTCGTACTACCGCCAACCCGGTGTGGTCACCGTGCCGGACCGTGACAGCGAAGTCGGGCCCGATGAACACCATGATTTCACCGGTCTCGACGATCTCTCGGGCCAGCGCCATCGACTCGTGCGGGACGTACTTCACCGTCTTGAGAACCAGGAACAGGATGTCGTCGTACCGTTCGACCTTGGGCCGCTGGTGGGCGTTCACCGCGTCCTCAACCGAGAGCGGATGCAGCCCATAGACGTCGGCGACCGATTGCATTTGGTTCGCATCCGGTTCGTGCAGGCCGACCCAGACGAACGGCCGCAGGCCACCCTGTTCGAGTTCGCGCACCTTGGTCAGGGCCGTCGCGGGGGTGAAGTCCCCCGGCAACCGCTCGCCGTCGCAGTACACCGCACAGTCGACCACCGTCTCCGAGACCGGCGCGGCGTCATGTTCGGAGTCGCCCTCGGGATTGTGAATGAGGTTCACTTCGAGCAGTATCGGTCGGCGAGTTTGGAACTGCGCCATGGCACGACCTCCCCGCCACTGTTTGGGGCCCGGATTCGGGTAAGCGCTGATGCTACGCGCTCGAAACGGCCGATCTGCCCCGGTCCGTGGGCCCGACCACGCAGCCGACCGTCGGACCGCGAATCCCCGGTTCGGGCGGGTGCGCTAGATTTTTCCTCGCCAACCATCCGTTCCCGGTGACGGGCCCGAGCAAGGAGCACCCCGTGCGCACAGCGCCATTCAAGGTCGCCGTCACCGGCGCTGCCGGTCAGATCAGCTACAGCCTGTTGTTCCGGCTTGCCAGCGGTGCACTGCTCGGAGCGGAAAGGCCGATCGAACTGCGACTACTGGAGATTGAGCCTGCCCTCAAGGCGCTCGAAGGTGTGGTCATGGAACTCGACGACTGCGCATTCCCGTCGTTGGCCGGCGTGGAGATCGGGGCCGACCCGACCAAGATCTTCGACGGCGTGAACCTGGCCCTACTGGTCGGCGCCCGCCCTCGTGGACCCGGGATGGAGCGCGGCGATCTGCTCGAGGCCAACGGTGCGATCTTCACCGCCCAGGGCAAGGCACTCGGCGAAGTCGCCGCCGACGACATCCGGATCGGCGTGACCGGCAACCCGGCCAACACCAACGCGCTGATCGCCATGACGAATGCGCCGGCCATCCCGCGCGAACGGTTCTCGGCACTAACCCGCCTCGACCACAACCGGGCGATCTCGCAACTGGCCGGTAAGGCCGGTTCGCCGGTTACCGATGTCAAGAAGATGACGATCTGGGGCAATCACTCGGCTACCCAGTACCCCGATCTGTTCCACGCCGAAGTCGGCGGCAGGAACGCGGCCGAGGTCGTCAACGACCAGGCCTGGGTCGAGGACTACTTCATTCCGACTGTCGCCAAGCGCGGCGCGGCGATCATCGATGCGCGCGGTGCCTCCTCGGCCGCCTCGGCTGCGTCGGCGACCATCGACGCGGCCCGGGACTGGCTCCTGGGGACGAGTGCGGGTGACTGGGTGTCGATGGCGGTCGTCTCCGACGGCTCCTACGGGGTGCCCGAGGGCCTGGTCTCCTCCTTCCCGGTGACCACCAAGGACGGCAACTGGACGATCGTCGAGGGACTGTCGATCGACGAGTTCTCCCGCGGCCGTATCGATGCCTCGACCGCCGAACTGGCCGACGAGCGCGATGCGGTCACCAAGCTCGGTATGGTCTGATCGCGGCAACACGCATTCCCCTGCCAACACCTGCGGTGAGTAGCCCACCCGTATCCAACCCTGAACTCGTCGTCGCGGACGAAGAGATTTTCGCGGCTCTTGAGGGCGGAAAGCTCTCGTTGGAGTTGAAGGCGCCGCTGGACACCCAGCGGGCTCTGTCCATCGCCTACACCCCGGGTGTGGCCCAGGTCTGCCGCGCCATCGCCGCCGACAACTCCTTGGCCGCCCGATACACCTGGGCGCACCGGCTGGTTGCCGTGGTCAGCGATGGCAGCGCGGTATTGGGGCTGGGTGATATCGGCGCGACGGCCTCGCTGCCGGTGATGGAGGGCAAGAGCTCCCGACCACATCGTTCCCAGCCCGCTGGACCCGAGGGTCGGGTCCGCGGTAGCCGCCGCCGCCAGAGATTGATCCTCGGGCGGTGAAGCCGGTGGTGCGCTGTCGACTGGCACTGGTGGCTCTGGCGGTGCTGGTAACGGGATGCACCGCCCCTGCACCGGCGCCGATGTTGACGGTCGGTACGACCTCCGAGCCGACAATGCTGCTGCTGGCCAACGTCTACGCCGCCGGACTGCGCTACTACGGCACCGCTGCCACAGTCGAGACCTCGGCGGATCCGGTGGTCGCCCTCGACGACGGTACGGTCGGCGTCGTCCCGGGATTCACCGGCCGACTGCTGGAACGTTTCGCCCCCGATTCGACCGCTCGCTCCGCGGCGCAGGTGTACCGGGCGATGGTCGGCGCGTTGCCGGAGGGAGTGGCGGCCGGTGACTACGCGGTGGCTGCCGAAGACAAGGCCGCGCTGGCCGTCACCGAGATGACGGCTGCGACGTGGGGAAGTCGCGACCTGGCGGCGCTGGTCGACAACTGTCCCCGCGTGCGCGTCGGGGCCCGGACCGGAAGCCCTGCACCCGACGTCGTGGGGGATTGCACTCTTGTCCCGCCCCGTGAATTCGGCACCGCGGAAATGCTTTTCGATGCGCTGCGATCGGGCACCGTGACCGCGGTCTGGACGACTACGGCTGACAGGGGCATTCCCGATGACGCGGTGGTGCTCGTCGACCGCAAGCCGACACTGATAACCGCCCAGAACGTCGTCGCGCTGTTCCGGCGCAACGAGTTCACTGAGATGCAATTGCGGGCGATCAACGAGATCGCCGGTGTCCTGGATACCGCGGCTCTTGTCGACATGCTCGATCAGGTCGCGGCGGGTACCGATGCCAGGGACGTGGCCGACGGCTGGCTGGCGGCCAATCCGCTGGGACGCTGAACGCGCGCGTGGGCTTTCGGCGTTTTTGCAATGCGGTGTTTTTGGGAATGCCGGTGTCTCGGGAATCAGCGCATGGTGGGCATGAATCGACCCGCCAGCGTGGTCACTATCCGTTGGTAGCCCGACCCGGTCGCCCGCACCACGATATCGAAGATCTTGGCGTCGGCACCCACCAGAACCCTGGCCTTCTTCTTGACCACGGCGTCGAGGATGATCTGCGCCGCCCGATCGGGGGAGGTGCGGGCCATTTTGGAGTCGAACCACTCGGCCAACGACGCCTGGTCGAGGCCTTCGGCTGTGGTCGCGTTGCGGGCGATAGCGGTCTTGATACCGCCGGGGTGCACGGTCGTCACCGCGACCGGATGCTTGGCCAGGATCATTTCCTGTCGCAGCGCTTCGGTGAAACCCCGGACGGCGAATTTCGCCGAGTTGTAGGCCGCCTGGCCCGGCACCGAGAAGATGCCGAACACACTGGAGATGTTGATGACGTGGCCGTCGCGGGAGGCGATCAGGTGGGGCAGGAAGGCCTTGGTGCCGTTGACCACGCCCCAGTAGTCGACATCCATGATTCGCTCGATGTCCTTGAACGGCGTGACCTCCACGTCGCCGCTGTAGGCGATGCCGGCATTGTTGTAGACCTGGTTGACCTTGCCGAACTGATCTTTGACCTCATCGGCATACAGGGTCAGCGCTTCGCGTTCGGTGACGTCGAGACGGTTCGCCCGCACCGGTGCGCCAATCGCCTTGAGGCGCGCTTCGGTGACTGCCAGGCCTTCGGTGTCGACGTCGCTGATCGCTACGGAGGCACCAGATCGGCCCAGCTCAATGGCGAGGGCTTGGCCGATACCAGAGCCCGCTCCGGTCACAACCGCCACCTTGCCGGCGAATCCCTGCATGCGTTCCCCCTGTTGACGGGTGTCGAGTCAGCTCAGGGTAGCAAGCGGGTATACCCGTCCGTAACGCCCGCGCAACCGCCTACGATGAGATCAACATGAGACTCAGTCGTAACGTGCGCCGTAACGGGCGTCGTGTCGCTCGCGCAGGTTCGCTGGTGCTGGCCACCGGGATCCTGACCGGGGTGTTCGCCGCGACCGCCGCAGCCGACACCGCCAACAGCGTCGACGACGTCCTGTCCACCCTCGCCGATCTGGGCATCACCGAATTCGGTGCCGCCGATCTGGGCATCAATGGTCTGGGTATCGCCGATCTGGGTATCGCCGGTCTGGGTATCGATGGTTTGGGCCCCGTCGACGCCGGTGAGTTGGAACGGTCCTTGTGCCCGGTGCTGGCTGACCGCGGCCAGGATGCCGTCGATGTCGCGGCGAAGGTCGCAGACGGCATCGGCCGACCGCTGGGAGTGGGCACGATGTTTACCGGCACGGCTATTTCGTTCCTCTGCCCCAGGGCCGTGGACAACGTCGTCGACACCTTCAACAACGGCACTCCGCTGCTTCCGATCTTCGGAAGCTAACCAACCCGCGCCGAGCGTGCAGAAATCATCGCCTCCGGCGGCGTGTCGGCCTACCGACACGCACGCTCGCGCGCCCGTCGAACGGCGCTGGTGCTTCAGCCAAACGCCTCGTCGAGGATCTCCTGCTGTTCGACGGCGTGCACCTTTGATGAGCCCGATGACGGGGCCGACATCGCCCGTCGCGAGATTCGCTTGATCCCGGTCAGCTTGTCGGGCAGCGTCTCCGGCAGGGTTAGACCGAACGTCGGCCAGGCACCCTGATTGGCCGGTTCCTCCTGCACCCAGAAGAACTCGCGTGCATTCGGGTACTCATCGAGGGTGACGGAAAGGCGCCGCCTGGGTAGTGGCGCGAGTTGCTCGATCCGGATGATCGCGACGTCGTCGCGACCGTCCTTGGCCTTGCGGGCCTCCAACTCGTAGTAGATCTTGCCGCTGGTCAGCAGTATCCGAGTGGCCTTGGAGCGATCGCCGTCACCGTCGGTGTAGGTCGGTTCCTCCATGATCGAGCGGAACTTGCGCTCGGTGAAGTCGCGGATATCGCTGACGGCGGCCTTGTTGCGCAGCATCGACTTCGGGGTGAAGACGATCAGCGGCCGATGCACTCCGTCGAGGCCATGCCGTCGTAACAGATGGAAATAGTTCGCCGGGGTGGACGGCAGTGCGACGGTCATCGACCCTTCGGCCCACAGTTGCAGGAAGCGTTCGATACGACCCGAGGTGTGGTCGGGACCCTGGCCCTCGTGGCCGTGCGGTAGCAGCAAAATGACGTCGGAAAGCTGACCCCACTTTGCTTCACCAGAAGTGATGAACTCATCGATGATCGTCTGCGCGCCGTTGACGAAATCGCCGAACTGCGCCTCCCACAGGACGATCGCCTCGGGATTGCCCACCGAGTAGCCGTATTCGAATCCGACCGCCGCATATTCCGACAGCGGCGAGTCGTACACCAGGAACCGGCCACCGGTGGGAGTGCCGTCGGGGTTGACCGTGAGTAGATCCAGCGGTGTGAACTCGGCTCCGTTACTGGGGTCGATGAGCACCGCGTGACGCTGGGTGAAGGTCCCGCGCCGGGTGTCTTGACCGGTGAACCGGATCAACTTGCCCTCGGTCAGGAAGGAGCCCAATGCCAGCAGTTCGGCGAATGCCCAGTCAACCTTGCCCTCGTAGGCCATCTCCCGGCGTTTCTCCAGCACCGGTCGCACCCGCGGATGCACGGTGAACCCTTCGGGCACATTCAGGTGGACATCGCCGATGCGCGCCAGCAGTGACTTGTCTACCGCGGTCGTCATTCCACGCGGGATCATCTGAGCGGCCTCGACCGATTCGCTCGGCTCGACCGCGTGCCTCTCCAACTCGCGGACCTCGTTGAACACCTGCTCGAGTTGTCCCTGGTAGTCCCGCAGGGCGTCCTCAGCCTCTTTCATCGAGATGTCGCCGCGGCCGATCAGCGCCTCGGTATAGGCCTTGCGGGTGCCGCGTTTGGTATCGATCACCTGGTACATAGCCGGATTCGTCATCGATGGGTCGTCGCCCTCGTTGTGGCCGCGGCGGCGGTAGCAGAGCATGTCGATGACGACGTCCTTGTGGAACGTCTGACGGAAGTCGACGGCCAGGCGGGCGACCCACACGCATGCCTCCGGGTCATCGCCGTTGACGTGGAAGATCGGCGCGTCGGCCATCTTCGCGATGTCGGTGCAGTACTCGGTGGACCGGGAATCCTCCGGCGCCGTGGTGAAGCCGATCTGGTTGTTGACGACGATGTGAATCGTCCCGCCAGTTCGGTACCCCCCGAGCAGTGCCAGGTTCAGCGTCTCGGCTACCACGCCTTGGCCGGCGAAGGCGGCGTCGCCGTGCATCATCATCGGCACAACACTGAACCTGCGCGCGGCATCTTCCGCGGGCACCTCGACGCCGTCGATCAGGTCCTGCTTGGCCCGTACCAAACCCTCCAGGACAGGGTCGACGGCCTCCAGGTGGGACGGGTTGGCCACCAGTGACACCGCGATGTCGTTATCGCCGAACATCTGGATGTAGTTGCCGTTAGCGCCGAGGTGGTACTTGACGTCGCCGGATCCGTGCGCCTGGGAGGGATTGAGATTGCCCTCGAACTCACTGAAGATCTGCGAGTAGGGCTTGCCGACGATGTTGGCCAGTACGTTGAGCCGGCCGCGGTGCGGCATGCCGATGACTACTTCGTCGAGACCATGCTCGGCGCATTGGTCGATGGCCGCATCCATCATGGGAATGACGGTCTCCGCGCCTTCCAGTGAGAACCGTTTCTGGCCAACGTATTTGGTCTGCAGGAAGGTTTCGAACGCTTCTGCGGCATTCAGTTTGCTCAGGATATATTTCTGCTGGGCAACGGTCGGCTTGTCGTGGCGGACCTCGATGCGGTCCTGCAGCCAGCGCTGCTGCTCGGGCTCGAGGATGTGGGTGTATTCCACGCCTACGTGGCGGCAGTAGGCGTCGCGTAGCACCGAGAGCACGTCGCGCAGTTTCTTGTACTGCTGACCGGCGAGCCCGTCGACCTTGAACACTCGGTCCAGATCCCACAGCGTCAGTCCGTGGGTTAGCACGTCGAGATCGGGGTGCATGCGGAACCGGCTTTTATCGAGCCGCAGCGGGTCGATATCGGCCATCAGGTGGCCGCGGTTGCGATAGGCCGCGATCAACTCGATCACCCGGGCGTTCTTGTCCAGCGGGGAGTCCGGGTTGTCGGTGCGCCAGCGAACCGGCTCGTAGGGGATGCCGAGTTCGAAGAAGATGTCGTCGTAGAAATCGTCGGAGAGCAGCAGTTCGTGGATGGTCCGCAGGAAGTCGCCGGACTCCGCGCCCTGGATGATCCGGTGATCGTAGGTCGAGGTCAGCGTGATTAGTTTGCCGATCCCCAACTCGGCGATACGTTCGTCGCTGGCGCCTTGGAACTCGGCTGGCAGTTCCATCGCGCCGACGCCGATGATGGCGCCCTGGCCGGCCATCAACCGGGGCACCGAATGCACGGTGCCGATGGTGCCGGGGTTGGTCAGCGAGATCGTCACGCCGGCGAAATCCTCAGCGGTGAGCTTGCCGTCGCGGGCCCGGCGCACGATGTCCTCGTAGGCCGTGACGAATTGAGCAAAACCCATCGCCTCGCAACCTTTGATGGCCGCGACAACCAGAGAGCGTTTGCCGTCTTTGCCCGGCAGGTCGATCGCCAGACCCAAATTTGTCTGAGCCGGTGCGACGCTGTTGGGTTTGCCGTCGATCTCGGCGAAGTGGCGGTTCATATTGGGGAACTTCTTGATCGCCGTGACGATCGCGAAGCCCAGCAGGTGGGTGAACGAAATCTTTCCGCCGCGGGTGCGCTTGAGGTGATTGTTGGCGACGACCCGGTTGTCGATCAGCAATTTCGCCGGCATCGCCCGCACGCTCGTCGCGGTAGGGATCTCCAGCGAGGCGTTCATGTTCCTGACGACGGCCGCTGCGGCGCCGCGCAGCACCTGTGCCACTTCACCGACTGCCTCGCCAGCGACCGGTGTGGCCACGGGTGTCGCGACCGGTGTCGCGACCGGTGTGGTGGGGGCGGTTGGCACGGGAGTCGGTTTCGGAGCGGCCGGGGGAGTGGGGGCGGCCACCGCGGGCACCACCGCTGTCGTCGGGCGGCTGGCGGGTTGGCCGTTGCCGACCACCGGCGCGGCGGCGGCCTCGGGGCTGTACCCGGCGAGGAACTCGTGCCAGCTCGGATCGACCGAGGAGGGGTCGACGCGGAATTTTCGGTACATCTCCTCGACCAGCCATTCGTTCTGGCCGAATGGTGAACTCGTAGTGCTCACTGAGCCGCTCGCCTCGATTCCGCTGCCGGTTGTTGCCGACTAAGGCTATCTCGTCTCAATAGCTAGCGCCGCTGCTCAGTGCATACCTGAGGCGGGTGAATCGCCGTACTCAGTGTCCTGACCGGCCGGCAGCAGGTGCAGGGTGACGGGCCAGCGCCCGGGAGCCGGCCCGAAGGCTCGCCGGGCGTTGGTGATGATCCGCTTACCCATCAGTCGATTTCCGCCGCCACCGACCACCGCGCCGATGCCGACCGGCAACATCTTGCCGAAGGCCATCGCGGAGCGCTTGATCGCAAACTTCTTGACGAAATACTGCATGAGCTTGGAGTTCAGTTGCGAGACCGCCGGCAGGGGCAGCAGTTCAGTCTCGGCGAGCCAGGCTCCGCTGGTACGACTCGGGCCGAGGAACTCGGTGATGGCGCCCCTGCTGTCCTCGCCGACAAGCACGCTGAGCACGAGCGCGCGACGCCGGTCGCGTTGATCGACCGGAATGCCGTGCACCTCGGCTACCGCCAAGACGAACAGTGACGTGGCCTCGAGGAACACCAGTGTCTCTCCGGCGACCGCCGATAGGGCGACCAGGGTGCCGATGCCGGGGAAGGCGGCCGCCGATCCGACGGCGGCGCCACTGGCCATCACCGCCGCCAGGTATTGCTTTTCAAGTTTGGTGACGATGTCGGCCGGGGTGGCGTTCGGATTGGAGCGACGAAGTTTGTCCACGTAGGCCGCCACGGCCGGTGCCTGAACCCGACTGCTCACCTCGAGAATCTGGGAGAGCACCCGGGCCGACATACCGGCGTCGGTGGGCGGGGCCGGCAACTGCTCGGGCTTTTTGGGGCGAAGCCTCATGGCGTGCCTTCCTGTCGGGTCCACCTGAGATTAACGAACCCCAGGTTGCCGGTGACGCCCGATGGTGATCGGCGTCACGTTCCCGCCGCGGCCCGGACTGCTTCCGTCCCGACCCCGGTGGTGAATCCCCGCCGGTCCGGCTGGCAGCATCGGTTGTCATGAGCGCGACCACGGCGCGCGAGCAGCCATCGAACCCGGCGGCCGGACGGCCTCCGAACCCCTGGCTCACCCTGTGGGCGATGTTGGTCGGCTTCTTCATGATTCTGGTCGACTCGACCATCGTCGCGGTGGCCAACCCCGCCATCATGGCCGACCTGAACATTGCCGATTACGACACCGTGATCTGGGTCACTAGTGCCTACCTGCTCGCTTACGCGGTGCCGCTGTTGATGGCCGGCCGCCTCGGGGATCGGTTCGGCCCCAAGAAGCTCTACATCATCGGCCTGGTGGTGTTCACCGGGGCATCGCTGTGGTGTGGCCTGTCCGGGTCGATCGGCATGCTCGTCGCTGCGCGGGTGGTGCAGGGCATCGGCGCGGCGCTGCTCACTCCGCAGACACTGTCGACGATCACTCAGATTTTTCCGGCGGAACGCCGTGGGGTGGCGCTGAGCGCGTGGGGCGCCACCGCCGGGGTGGCCACCCTCATCGGCCCACTGGCGGGCGGGGTGCTGGTCGATTACCTCGGGTGGTCGTGGATCTTCTTCGTCAACGTGCCGGTCGGGATTGTCGGTCTGGTCCTGGCGGTGTGGCTGATTCCAGATCTGCCGACTCACCCGCATCGCTTCGACGTGCTCGGCGTGGTGCTGTCGGGCGCCGGTCTGTTCCTGATCGTGTTCGGTCTGCAGGAAGGCCAGGCCTATCGCTGGCAGCTGTGGATCGTGGCCGCGATCGTCGCCGGCGCGGTGTTCATGGTGGCATTCATCTACTGGCAGGCAGTCAATCCCAACGAGCCGCTCATTCCGCTGGAGATGTTTCGGGACCGCGATTTCAGCCTGGCCAACATCGGTATCGCGGTCATCGCGTTCGCCACCACCGCGATGATCGTGCCGGTGATGTTCTACGCCCAGACGGTCGGCGGATTAACCCCCACGGGTGCGGCACTGCTGACGGCACCGATGGCCGTTCTCAGCGGAGTGCTGGCGCCGTTCGTCGGGCGACTGGTCGATAATTCGCATCCACGGCCGATTATCGGGTTCGGTTTCTCGACGCTGGCGGGCGCCCTGCTGTGGCTGTCCGTCGAGATGGACCCCGGTACCCCGGTCTGGAGGCTGGTGTTTCCGCTGGGCGCCATGGGCGTGGGGATGGCATTCATCTGGGCGCCACTGGGCGCCACTGCAACCCGCAATCTGCCCGGCCGGTTGGCCGGTGCCGGATCCGGGGTCTACAACACCAACCGTCAGGTCGGTTCGGTACTCGGCAGCGCCGGAGTCGCCGCCTTCATGTCGGCGCGGATCGGCGCTGAGATGGCGGCTTCGCCCCCCGGTGTCGAGTCGCGCGCGGAACCCCACATGACGCGACTGCCGGCGTCTCTGCACGAGCCTTTCGGTGCCGCGATGGCACAGTCGGTCCTGCTGCCCGCCGTCGTCGCCCTCGTCGGTGTGGCGGCGGCGCTCTTTTTGACCGGTGGGACGCCGAAGCCGGATCCAGACGTCAGTCGAACAGCACTGCAGGATTGAGATACCCGGTCGGGTCCCAGGCGTTCTTGATGGCTCGCATGGCCGCGATGTCGGCGGGCGTACGGCACATCTTCAGGTAGCGGCGTTTCCGGCTGCCGACACCGTGCTCGGAGTTGACGTTACCGCCATGGGCTGCAACGATTTCCATCATCTCCGGGTAAATCCGGGTCTCCTGATCGGGGTTGCAGCGCAGCACGTTGAGGTGAAGGTTGCCCTCGCCGACATGGCCGAACAGCAGTGGTAGCGCATCCGGCGCATGCCGGTGAATGACAGCGGCTGAGCTCTGCTCGAACAAGCCGATCGCCGACAGCGGCAGGGACACATCGAATTTCACCGGCGGGCCGAAGAGTCCCACCACGTCGGCAAGGGACTCCCGGGCCTGCCACAGGCGCTGCTGGGCGGCGATGTCGACGCCCACTGCAGGTTCGGTGCCGCCCGATACGGCGTCGAACGCGGTGTCGAGGGCGTCCGCGAGTATGTCGGTTTGGTCGGCATCGGCGGCCAGTTCGACCAGCAGTAGCCACGCACCGCCGACTGGCGCCGGTAGGCCCAGGTGCTCGGCGGCCAACGCGGTCGCTCGGCCATCGATGAGTTCGAGCGCGGCAATGGTGTCGATGCGGCGGAAGATCCGCCCGGCCGCCACCAGGGCATCGAGGTCGGCGAAACCGCACACCGCGGTCACCCGGCGGGTGGGTCGCGGGTGCAGACGCATCTCGACCGCGGTGATCACACCCAGGGTTCCCTCAGCACCGACGAACAATGCGGCCAAGTCGTATCCGGCGGCATCCGAGCGGACCGCGGAATTTCGGCGCAGCACCGATCCGTCCGGTAGGGCGACATCGAGACCGAGAACCTGTTTGCCCATAGTGCCGTAGCGGACCGTGCGGAGCCCGCCGGCGTTGGTCGCGACCATACCGCCGATGGTGGCCGAGTCGCGGGCGGTGAGATCCACCCCCACCAGCAATCCCGCCGCTCCCGCAGCATGTTGCGCCGAGGACAGTGTGACCCCGGCTCCCATCCGGATGCTGCGTTCCTCGGCGTCGACGGCACCGATATCGGTGAGTCGCTCCACCGACAGCAACACGTCGTCGTGCTCCGGAACCGTCCCGGCCACCAGTGAGGTGCGCCCGCCCTGAATGGTGACGTAGGCGCCGGCGTCGCGGCAGGTCCGCAACACCGCGGCGACTTCTTCGGTGCTACCGGGCCGGATCAGGGCACCGGCCCGGCCCCGGTAGCGGCCGGTCCAGTCGACGCTGCGGGCGGAGAGCACATCGGGATCGGTGTTGACGTGCCCGGCGCCGACGATGGCGGCGAGCAGTTTCCTCAGCGCGCTTCCCACCGACGCGACTCTATTCGGCTCGCCCGGAATCGATCAGCCGGTATTGCCGATCAACTCCACGCCGGCGCCATTCCATCGGAATTTGACGACGCTGTTCAACCCCATGCCGCCGTCGAAGCTGAGCGCCACGGTGTCTCCGGTGCTCTGGGTGGTGTCGATGCCATTGAATCCGAAGGTATCCGGTACACCGGTGGGGATGAACTTGCCGAGATGGAACAGCACCGCCCGGGTGTTGGCGTTACCCGCATTGGTGTTTGCCTTGACGATCACCGCTGACAGTTGTGCGCACTCGTTGTAGTTTCCCGCGACGGGTTCGGGGCTCCAGCCCTGTTGGCTGCGTGGGTCACGGGGCAACTGAGAAATCGCGGCGGCGATCGCGGGCGCAGCGAGGTTGACCGCGCACGGGTCCGGCGCCGCAGGCGTCGGCGGCGGTGCGGCCTGACTCGATGGGGCCTCTGGCGTGGAATTCTCGGGGACCGCCGGGGTGGTCGCCGTGGATGAGGGCAGCGGAGTCTTGGACACCGTCGAGTCACCGGACCCGCACCCGGCGAGGATGGCGACAACGGCGACGGCCGTCATCGAGGCAGTCCAGCGATGCCACACATCGCAGCACGGTACCGGCTATCGCGGGCGTCTCAGGCGCGACCCGCACGGGCAGACCTGCACCCGCGCGATGGCATTAGACTTCAGGCGCAATGACAACCCTCGAAAACGCCCCGGCGGTCGGCCCCGCCGGTGAGCACGGACGGACTTTCGCCGACCTGCAGATCCATCCCGCGGTGTTGCAGGCGGTCCTCGACGTCGGCTACGAGACGCCCTCACCCATCCAGGCGGCCACCATCCCCGCCCTGTTGGCCGGTTCCGACGTGGTCGGCCTCGCCCAGACCGGCACCGGAAAGACCGCGGCGTTCGCCATCCCGATCCTGTCGCGCATCGACACCTCCAGCAAGAACACCCAGGCGCTGGTGCTGGCCCCGACCCGCGAACTGGCTCTGCAGGTTGCCGAGGCCTTCAGCCGGTACGGGACGCATCTGCCGAGGGTCACCGTGCTGCCGATCTATGGCGGCCAGTCCTACACCGTGCAGTTGGCCGGCCTGCGGCGCGGAGCGCACATCGTGGTCGGCACACCGGGCCGCGTCATCGATCACCTCGAACGTGGCACCCTGAATCTCTCGCATCTGGACTACCTCGTCCTCGACGAAGCCGACGAGATGCTGCAGATGGGTTTCGCCGAAGATGTCGAGCGCATTCTCGCCGACACACCAGAGTACAAGCAGGTCGCGCTGTTCTCGGCCACCATGCCCCCCGCGATCCGCAAGATCACCACTAAGTATCTGCACGACGCGGTGGAAGTGGCGGTCAAGTCGAAAACCGCCACCGCTGAGAACATCACCCAGCGCTACATCCTGGTGGCCGGGCCGCGGAAGATGGATGCCCTGACCCGTGTCCTCGAGGTCGAGCCGTTTGAGGCGATGATCGTGTTCGTGCGAACGAAGCAGGCTACCGAGGAGGTGGCTGAAAAGCTGCGTGCTCGTGGGTTTTCCGCCGCAGCGATCAACGGTGATATCCCGCAGGTGCAGCGCGAGCGTACGATCGCTGCGCTGAAACGTGGTGGATCGAAGGGTATCGATATCCTGGTCGCCACCGACGTCGCCGCCCGAGGCCTTGACGTCGAACGCATCTCGCATGTGCTCAACTACGACATTCCGCACGACCCGGAGTCCTACGTGCATCGCATCGGCCGTACCGGTCGCGCGGGCCGCTCTGGAAACGCGCTGTTGTTCGTCTCGCCCCGAGAACGGCATCTGCTGAAGTCGATAGAGAAAGTGACCCGACAGAAGGTCATCGAGACGCAGCTTCCCACCGTCGAAGACGTGAACGCCCAACGGGTTTCGAGGTTCGGCGACTCGATCACCGACGCTCTCAGGGCTCCCGGGTTCGAAATGTTCCGCCGTCTTGTCGAGGACTACGAGCGCGACAACGACGTCCCGATGGGCGATATCGCCGCCGCACTGGCATTGCAGTCCCGCGATGGTGCGGAGTTCCTGCTGACTGAACCGCCGCCGGTTCCGGAACGCTTCAAAGGCCACGATAAGCCTGACCGCGAACGGGCGCCGCGGCGGACCCGCGACGACCTGGCCACCTACCGGATCGCGGTGGGCAAGAGACATAAAGTGGGGCCGGGTTCGATCGTCGGCGCAATCGCCAACGAGGGCAATCTCAATCGCAGCGATTTCGGGCACATCACCATCAAAGCGGATCATTCGTTGGTGGAACTGCCGGCCAAGCTGTCCACGTCGACGCTCAAAGCTCTCGAGAAGACCCGGATCTCGGGGATCCTTATCGACCTCAAACTTGATCGCGGCGGCCAGTCCCACCAAACACGGCCGCCCGCCGGGAAGCCCCGGCGCAAGGCGCCGTGACCGGCCCGGCGCAAGGCGCCGTGACCGGCCCGGCGCAAGGCGCCGTGACCGGCCCGGCGCAAGGCGCCGTGACGTCCGCCGGCGCGGTGGGTCAGCGCAACGCCGGGGCCGTCACCGGGGTAGGCCGGGTTCCGGAACTGACCGGTGTCCGCGCCCTCGCCGCGATACTGGTTCTTGCCACTCATGCGGCGTACACCACCGGCAAGTACACCCACGGATATCTCGGCGTCGTTTACTCGCGCATGGAGATCGGGGTGCCGATTTTTTTCGTGCTGTCAGGGTTCCTGTTGTTCGGCCCCTGGGTCAGGGCAGCGGCCGCCGGTGCGCCACCACCGTCGCTGCGGCGCTACGCCCGTCACCGGGTTCGGCGAATCATGCCCCCCTATGTGGTGACGGTGCTGGCCGCCTACCTGATCTATCACTTTCGTGATGCCGGCCCCAATCCCGGGCACTCCTGGGGCGGACTGCTGCGTAATCTCACGCTGACCCAGATCTACACCGACTCCTACCTGTATTCCCACCTCCATCAAGGCCTCACCCAGATGTGGAGCCTGGCCGTCGAGGTGGCGTTCTACGTGGCCCTTCCCGTCCTCGCGTTTCTGCTGCTGGCGGTGCTCTGCCGTCGGCGGTGGCGGCCCGGTCTGCTGCTGGCCGGTTTGGGCGGGGTGGCGCTGATCAGTCCGGCCTGGATGGTGCTGGTGCATACGACGGACTTTCTGCCCGACGGCGCCCCGCTGTGGCTGCCCGGATATCTGGCGTGGTTTGTCGGTGGAATGGTGCTGGCGGTGTTGGCGGCCGTGGGAGTCCGGGTTTATTGGTTCATCGCGATTCCCCTGGCGGTGGTGTGCTACTTCATCGTGTCCACGCCGATCGCCGGTGAGCCGACCACCTCGCCGACCGGACTGGCGCAGGCGGTGGTGAAGATCGCCTTCTACGCGGTGATCGCGACACTGGTGGTTGCGCCCCTCGCGCTCGGCAACAGCGGCGCGTACCCGCGGTTGCTGGGCAGCAGACCCATGGTGTGGCTCGGGGAGATCTCCTACGAGATCTTTTTGGTGCACCTCATCGTAATGGAGTTGACGATGGTCGAGATCCTGCATTGGCGGGTCTACACCGGTTCGATGCCGGTGCTATTCATCGTCACGCTGGCGTTGACCATCCCGGTGGCGTGGGTGTTGCACCGTTTCACTCGGGTGCGGACGATCTGACCCCGGCGGCGAACGCGGAAATTGTGTCAATTGCTCCGCCGCCGGCCGGTTTCGGTCATTTAGCCCGTCATCCGCACCGGAACCGACAGTGGCCGGCGCACGTAACTGCCACCCGCCCAGGCGATTCCGGACTTGTCGACCTCGAAATCGGGGCAGCGGGCCAAAAGTTCGGCCAA